>Ga0206128_1000273_pt1 | contig 61560 bp, 61 predicted proteins | sample Helgoland_Spring_7_FD_148601 | JGI IMG/M metagenome (GOLD analysis project Ga0206128, IMG submission 148601) | Pelagic subsurface seawater microbial communities from Kabeltonne, Helgoland, North Sea - Helgoland_Spring_Bloom_20160426_1 | ecosystem: Environmental > Aquatic > Marine > Epipelagic ... | reverse complement strand
TAATTGTATTGTTTGCTAATCCAATATTTCCATAACCTTGAACCCTTTTTGTAGACGTATTTTTTAAAAATGATTCTAAATAATCTAAAAATAGGATAGAATTATCATGTGAGGGATTGTCATTTAGTGTCCTGTTTTGGTATTTTTGATAGAAATTAACGTTCATTTTTGAATATTTAACATAAAATATAACATAGTAAATAATGTTATTTTTATGTATTTAACTTATTAATTGGTTTTTATAACTGTATTTTATACTTTAAATATACGTTATTTTTTATGTAAAACAAGTGTAAAATACTAATAATCAATAATATATGATTTATTTTTAGAGACTACGGACTGTAGTCTTTGGTGAAGAATTTATTAGTTTAAATATCAATTAGAATTAATCATTCACATGTATTCCAATATAACTATTGGACTTATATTTGAGGCCTTGAAGTTGTATTACTACATATTAATATTTTTATTCTCGTTTGTAACAACATGGTTAATTATTCCATTGATTAGGGCTGTTATTCTTAAGAATAGACTTATACAACAACCTAACTCCAGGAGTTCACATCAACATCGTGTTCCATCATTTGGTGGTTTAGCATTCTTTTTAGTACTCATTATTGGTATTTTAATAACACCAGAAATAATTGAAAAGGTTTTTAATGATTCTGAGTTTGGATATATAAAATCATTGATTATGAGGGCTAGTTTAACTTTAGCATTAATTATCACAGTTTATACTGGAATTAAAGATGATAATAAAATTTTAACACCAAAAAATAAATTATTTGGTCAATTTGTGTCTGCTTGCTTAATTGCTTATTTTGATAAGTTTAGAATTAATAACTTTTATGGGTTATTCAATGTTTACGAATTGCCGTTATTTCTTTCTCTAATTTTCTCAATAATTTTTATTGTTTGTATTATGAACGCTTTTAATTTAATTGATGGAATTGATGGTAACGCAGCTTTGAATGGAATTTGTATTTCATTCTTCTTTTGTTTATTCTTTTTTGTAACTAAATCGATGTTTTTTGTAAGTATTTGTATTATGTTAATTGGAATTTTAACAGCATTTATGAGGTTTAATTTCTCTGCTTCAAGAAAAATTTTCATGGGTGATACTGGCAGTCTTACTGTAGGTTTAGTTATTAGTGTTTTAGCATTAAGGGCACTTAACATTCAAGAACATGAATTTGAGCTTAATTTTTTAGAATACAATAATATACCAATTATAGTGTTTACAATATTATTATTACCAATTCTGGATGTCATAAGAGTTATAATAATTAGATTGAAACTAAAAAAGCGTATCTGGGAACCAGACAGGAATCATATACATCATCTTTTAATAGATATTGGCTTTACTCATAAAAAGGCTTCTTTAACTATTAACTTAATATTATTACTTTTTAATTCATCGGTTATTCTAACATTGTCTACTTTCGGGACTATATTTGGTCTAATAATTATTATTGTGTTTATAATTTCATCAATAATATATTTAAATTATATAGATAATAACTTTCCTAAGTCAGATATGTAACTAATTAGTTTTGAAATTATATTTTGAGAATACAAAAGTTGCATTTAAGCAAAAATCTGACCTGGAATTAAAGAAATCTTATTCAATTTTTAAGGCACTCAAATATCCCTTAATTGTTAATTATGGGCCAAAATTACTTAATCTATTACTTAAAATTAGATTTCCAATTAAAGGAATTATTAAAAAAACTATCTTTAATCAATTTTGCGGTGGTGAAACAATTCAGGAAAGTTATCAATTTTCTAAAAAGTTATATGAACTTGGAATAAGATCCATTCTTGATTATTCAGTTGAAGGAGAGGGTAGAGTTTATAATTCCATGAAAACATTTGAAGAATTGAAACTTGTTTTAAATGAAGCGGCTAATAAACCTGAATATCCTTTTGCTGTATTTAAATCTTCAGGAATAGGATTGTTTTCAGTCTTAGCCTCGAAATCTGCTAATGAAAAATTAACGCCAGAACAACAAAAACAGTATAAAGAAATTGTTGAACGAATTAATTTTTTATGCAAACTTGCATATCAAAATAAAGTTAAATTACTGATTGATGCTGAGGAAACATGGATTCAGGATGCTGTTGATGAAATTGTCTATAAAAATGCTGAAGAATTCAATCGTGATGATATCATTATTTACAACACGATTCAATTATACAGAAAGGGTAGAATAGAAGAGATAAATAAACAGATTGATTTGGCTCGAAAATTTGATTATAAAATTGGCTTCAAACTTGTAAGAGGTGCTTACATGGAAAAAGAAGCGATAAGAGCCCATCAAATGAGTTATCCTAACCCAATTCAGGATTCCAAGGCAGATACCGATCATGACTATAATTTAGCTTTAAAGATATGCTTTGAAAATCGAGACATTGTTGCTGTAATGGCTGGCACTCATAATGAGAAAAGCTGTTTATTACTTGCTAGCTTAATCGAAGATAATAACATTAGTAAATCAGACGATCGTTTTTGGTTTGCTCAGCTTTATGGAATGAGTGATCATATTAGTTTTAATTTAGCTAATGCAGGATTTAATGTAGCTAAATATCTGCCCTATGGTCCTGTAAAAGAAGTTTTACCTTATTTGAGTAGAAGAGCTCAAGAAAATAGTAGTGTTAAAGGTCAATCAAGTCGAGAACTTTCTTTAATTAGGAAAGAAATAAAGCGAAGGAAGGCATTAAAATAGTTTGCTTGATTTATTCTTTAAAGACTCATAACCATGATCAGACTTGAGTTCCTTCCCCTCAGCAGCTTTTTTTGCTAATTTATCACAAATTTCGTTTTCGGTATGACCACTATGCCCCTTAACCCAATGAAATTTAATATTGTATTTGGAATATTCATTTAAAAATAGTCTCCAAAGATCAGCATTTGCTTTATTCTTAAAATTCTTCTTTACCCAACTGAATACCCATTTTTTTTCTACTGCATGGATTACATATTTGGAGTCGGAGTAAATCAATATTTCTTTTTCTTTAGCAAATTCATTAAGCATTTTCAGAGCTTGAATAACTGCCATTAGTTCCATACGATTATTGGTGGTTAGCTTGTAACCTGAACTCAATTTTTTTTGCTTTTTTCCATATTTTATTACAATACCATAACCTCCAGGTCCTGGGTTTCCCAATGAACTTCCATCTGTAAATATTTCAATTATTTGATTTGACATTAAAAAGGTAGCTGTTTGTTCTCTTTTAATTTTAAAAGGTCAGCTATTATAAAATTACTACCTCCAACAAAAATAAGTTCATTTTTAGGAATCTGTTCAAATCTATTTTTGATTGCTATTTCTAAGTTTAGAAATGCCTCACCTTGTATACCATAAGATTCAAATATTGCTTTTGTTTTCTCAGGTTTCATACCTCGTATAACATCAGGTTTAACAAAACTGTATGAAGAATTTACAGGTAGTAATGGGATAATTTTACTTAACTCTTTGTCCTCAACAAATCCAAGAATAAAATGAATCTTTTTTGAATATTTGGCTAATTCTTTTATGATAATTCGAAATCCCTCCTCATTATGTCCAACATCACCAATTACAAGGGGGTCTTTACAGAATATTTGCCATCTACCTTGAAAATTTGACAGTTTACAAACGTTTTCTAAAGCTTCTTGGGTTTTATTTTTATTGGTTGCAAATTCATGTTCAATCACTTTGGTACAGGCTAGAGCCATACCAATGTTCCACTGTTGATGTTCTCCGATTAAATCAGTTCTGTAATTTCCTTTAAGATAGGAGTGCAACGATGAACTTTTTCCTTTAGATACATTACTGATGATATTATAAGCTTTTTCTTCAACTTTACCCACAATAACAGGTATGTTATTCTTTATAATTCCAGCTTTTTCATTGGTAATTTGTTCAATTGTACTTCCAAGCATGTCCATGTGATCAAAACCAATTGAGGTTATGATACTTGCTATAGGTTGAATAATATTTGTACTATCTAACCTTCCGCCAAGACCAGTTTCAATTATAGCAATATCTACATTTTGTATATAGAAATAGTAAAATGCCATAGCTACCGTTATCTCAAAAAATGAAGGTTGAATGGACTCAATAACAGGTTCTATAAGATGAGTAAATTCAATGACAAAATTTTCAGAACAAATCTCTCCATTGATTTTTATTCGTTCTCTAAAATCTACTAAATGTGGGGAGGTATATAAGCCAACTTTATATCCATTCGCTTGATATATTGCTGACAATATATGGGACGTAGATCCTTTACCATTAGTTCCTGCTACATGAATGCATTTGAATGTATTTTGTGGATTGTCGATGAAATCACAAAGTTTAATAATATTAGTTAGGTCTTTTTTATACGATGAATTACCAATTCTTTGATACATGGGTAATTTTGCAAACAAAAATTTCAGGGTTTCTTCGTACGTCAATGCAAATTATTGAAGTTTAAAGGTATAGGTTATAAATCCACATCCACCATCAGATCCACTTGTATTTTTGAAAGTAGACTTTTTTACAGAGCTTGTAGCTCTTGAGACAAGATCGGGATTAGAAGAAGTACCAGCTTTTCCTCTTTCAGGGACATGTTTTACTGATTTTACATTTCCAAATTTATCTACACATACTTGGAGTCGAATAATACCATTTTCTTGAACTCCACCACGAGGAGGAGCAATAGTAGCACTAAATCCACCTATACCCCCTGATACTCCAGGTCCTAGGGATGGTCCGTTACCAGTTCCTCTGCCATTCGTTCCAGAGCCTTCTCCGTCTGGAGATGTACCTGTTCCGTCGGGTTTGCCTTTGTATCCACCAGATGAAGAATTATTCCCTTTACCCGCTCCACTTACATCATCACCCTTATTTTTTCCAATGTTAATTTTCGGTGGTTTAGATAAGGGCTTTGTTTCTATCGGCTTATTTTCTGATGCCTTAATTGTGCTATTTGGATTAGATTGAGTTTTTGGCTCATTTTTAATCACAGGTGGTGCGTCAATTACATCACTAGTTAGTTGATTTTCTGGGGTGTACTCATCTTCAGTTTGTTCCACTGTTTCTTCTTCAGCGGAAGTATTGTCTGGCCCACCGTCTTCTGGATTTCCAAGGCTAATAGCTACACCTCCTGCATTAAATTCTTCAGCTTCCACTTCAGAACATGCATTAAACATAGACATTAAAATCAGCATTAAAAATAACAATAAATATACAGTCAAAGTACCTAGGAGTGCTTTTTTATCTTCTGATCTATTGAAATTTACCATTAATAAAATAATTATTTACTACCATCTAATGCCAAAACAACTTTGGCACCTAATTTATCGGCCATCATCACTATGTTCATGACATCTTCATAACGTATATTTTTATCTCCTCGTATACTAACTGTTGCCTCTGGTGTTTTTTTAAGTTCAGATTGTAAATTGGAAGGTAAAGACTCTAGAGTGGTTTTTGTATCATCAATAGCGTAATTAAGTTTCTCATCAATAGAGATAACGATCACCTTATTTACAGGATTTACATTATTCACACCTTTGGGTAATACCAGTTTCAATGCGGGGTCTTTAACAACAGAACTGATGATAATGAAAAAGATTAGGAGCAGAAATACAATGTCTGTCATGCTAGAAGCATTAAACTCCGTATTTATTCTACTTTTTGATCTTAAATTCATGATTTACACTGGTTCGTGAAGAATATCAAGGAATTCTACGGAAGTAGCTTCCATTTTATAGACTACTTTATTGATCATACTCGAGAGGAGATTGTATCCTATGTAGGCAAAAATACCTACTATTAAACCAGCAACGGTGGTCATCATGGCTTCTCCAATACCTCCACTCAACAAATCAGCAGTGATTTGTTGACCACTATCTTGCATTTGATTGAAAGTTCGGATCATTCCAGTTACTGTACCCAAAAAGCCAAGCATGGGAGCGGCACCAGAGATAGTAGCAAGTATGGGCATCCCTTTTTCAAGTTTATAAACTTCAAGTTTTCCAACATTTTCAACAGCTACACTAATATCTTTGAGGGGTTTACCAATTCTAGTTAGCCCTTTTTCAATCATTAGCCCAATTGGAGTGCCATTTGAGTGGCAAAGTGTTTTGGCACTTTTAATATCTCCTTCAATCACCATGTCTTTTATTTTTCCCATAAATTGGGAGTCTAAAATACCCGCTTTTTTTATAGTTAGATATCTTTCAATAGTTAGATATACCGCAATAACACTAAGTATTGCAATTGGTATCATAACAATACCTCCTTTGAATAGTAGGCTCATTGCATCTAAAGTAGTTGAGGATGAAGTGTCAGTTGCTGCGGTAGAGTCAGTTATGGCAGTTCCATTTTCTAACAGTTGTAATAGCATATTCATTTTTTATTCTAAGGTAAGTTTCTGATTCATTTTATTTTGAAGTAGTATTTTATATTCATTGGCTAATTCAGGATTAGAAAATGAGATTATAAAAACCTTAAAATGGCCATGATTATCTTTAATAAGTTCAGATTTTTTATATTTTTTAACTAGTTTAGATACTAGCTTTTTACCCTCTTCTTGAGTTTCAACCTCAGCAAAAATTTGATGTGGTGTTTCAATAGTTAGAGAAAAGGTGTTGTTGTTTTTTTTTGTATTAGATGCTGCAGTATCAAGTATAGATGCATTTTGATTATCAGAAAAATCTTTTGAATTTAATTCAAAATTTATTAAGCTAAAGACCATTGCTATAATAAAAAAAGAACCAACTAAATTGATGAAATTTAAATTATATTTATTTTTTTTAAAGACAATTTTAGGCGTCTTTTTGGTCTGTAAATTTTCTCGTTTAGTTTTATTGACCTTTTCTCTTTTTGGAGAAGTAGGATATACTCTTGTAGGTATTATTTTAGTTTCATTATCAGAGTTCTTTGAAACGTTTACAGACAGATTAGGATTGTCTAATGTTTTAAGTTTTATCTTGGGTAATCCAAATGAATCTATGTTGAAATTACTTACATGATTGGGGACGAAAATTAGTTTATCTTCCTGAGTTAAGTAGAAAGTACCAACATTATCAAAGCTTAGATTTCTTTTGTTAGCTAATTCTTTTTTAAATTCAGTGACAAAAGAAACAATACTATTTAAACCTTCTTCGTAAGAACAATTATTTACAGTTTTAATATGATTTGCGAGTAAACCATCATTATTTTTGATTTGACTGTTGAATGATACAATTCTATTTTTCGGTAAGGCGTATTGTGTTGTATGATTTACTTCAGCATCTTTATCATTAAGAATAAATGCACCCCATTCTGGGATGATAACACAATTGTGTTTAAAGAGTAAAAATGATATTTCTTTTGTCATATTCATTACTATGCAATATTAATAAATTACCCCATTATTATCTATGAATTTTCATTAAAGTGAGAATGAAATTCCAGCTAATACATTTAACCCTTGAGCTCTATAATTATTCCATAGCTGGTATCGATTATTGAGTATATTGTTTACCTGTAAAAAACCGGAAATATTTGGCTTATAACGATATTCAAAAGCAAGATTAATATCATTGATTGCCTTAAGAGTATTTTGCTCACCTGCAAGATCAATTGCCTCACGTGAACTTGTAATATAATAACTTCCAGAAAAATATATTTTGTTTGCCAAATGTGATTTAGCGATAAAGGATAAATCATGGAATGGCATATGCCATGCTTGTTGTTGAGTTACTATGGCATAGGAGTAATAGTTTCCTAAAATATTGAATGAAAACTTTTTATTCAAGTCAATTTTAATTTCACCACTTAATGTTGTTCTATTTAGATCATCTTTAATGGTAACGAAACTTCTTAAAACAGTAGTGTCATTTATAAAGAAATATTGGTCTTTAATGATCTCATGCTTTAAATCAAAACCAAATTGAACAACTTTGTTAAAACTTCCATGCATACCTGTATAGAATTTCCAAATGTAGGGGTTAAGATACATGGTATTATTGCCAATAAATAAATTCTCTCGACTTACTGATTTGAAGGTGTTTTGTCCTAGATTTCCAAATCCTCCCAAATAAGCTTTAATTTTTTTAGGAATTATATCAGTTTCAACTCTTAGAGAGGGAGCAATATATATATAATTTGTATTTGAGTCTAAAAGGTAATTGGTATTTAATCCAATATCAAGGTTGATTTTTTTATATTTAAAATTGTAATGGGGCTTAAAACCCAAAGTAAAACGATTATATTTTGAAGTACTATAAAATTGCGTGTAATTAGCCTCAATATCTAGTTGTACTAAATTAGATTGGATGGATTTTTCGAAACTATTGACTATATCAATAGTTTGTTCATTGAAATTTTGATGATTAAATAAATTTAGTTCTAATTCAAGCTGATTTTTATATTTTGGATTATCTCTATTCCATCGTGCTTTAGAAGTTATATCATGGAATATTTGTATGATACTATCTAGCGAAAGGTCGCTGAACTTATCCAGGTATCCGTAGTAGTTGATGGCATTCCTTTGATATTCTATTTCTGCATAAACATCATCCCCTTTTTCTCTTAAACCAAATGCTTTTATGTAATTATCACTAAATAATGCATTTTTTGGATTATCAGATTGATTGGCAGCATGGTGTTTTAGGCTTAGACCATAGGTGTTATATTCATGCTGTGTATTATGAATATTAGCATTAAAAAAGGAGGAAAGATAATTTCCTCCTGCTACTTCTATATAGTTATCAAAAAGAATCTCTGCTTTTTCAGGCTTCAAAAAAATAGGATCAATCGGTGTGTAGACTGATTGAGGATGATATAATATAGATGGAAAATGATATGTATAGGTTCTTTCGCTAACTGAAGGTGCTACTAATTGTGGTAAAATTGAAATTTTATCGGTTTCTATAATTTCTGGACGGTATCGTGTAGTAATTACAACATTTGTATCGCCGGTTGTAATTTGACTATATAAAGAAGTGTTTATACTAAGTAATAGTAACGTAATTGAATATTTCTTGATGAGTTTTAACATCTTAAACATTAACGAATGTAGAGCTAGATTTTAGTATTTCATTTTATTATTTTCAATTAATATTAACACATTTTCCAATAGTTGTTTGTCTAATAACTAAAGTATATATTTGGTCAAATAAGATTAGATAATAATAATGTCAAAAAACGAAAACAGCGAAAAGTTAAAAGCACTTAAAATGACCATAGATAAACTAGAGAAGTCTTATGGTAAAGGAATAGTCATGAAAATGGACGACGATAATATCGTAAAAGTAGATACAATATCCACGGGTTCTCTGGGATTGGACATTGGTTTAGGTGTTGGTGGTTTTCCAAAAGGAAGAGTTATTGAAATATATGGTCCAGAGTCTTCTGGTAAAACTACGCTAGCAATGCATTGCATAGCAGAAGCACAAAAAAAAGGTGGTTTGTGCGCATTTGTAGATGCTGAACACGCTTTTGATAAGTTTTATGCCGAAAAAATTGGTTTAGATACGAACGAATTGTTAATTTCTCAACCGGATGATGGAGAACAAGCTCTAGAAATTGCGGACAATTTAATACGTTCTGGTGCTATTGATGTGATTGTCATAGACTCAGTGGCTGCTCTGGTTCCAAGAGCTGAATTAGAAGGAGATATGGGTGATTCTAAGATGGGTCTTCATGCGAGATTGATGTCTCAAGCATTACGTAAGTTGACTGGTACTATTAATAAAACAGGTTGTATTTGTATTTTTATTAATCAATTAAGAGAGAAGATAGGAGTGATGTTTGGAAACCCAGAAACGACCACTGGGGGTAATGCATTAAAGTTTTATGCTTCTGTTCGACTTGATATCAGAAGGATAGGAAGTATTAAAGATGGAGTAGATATCATTGGAAACCGTGTGAAAGTTAAAGTGGCTAAAAATAAAGTGGCACCGCCTTTCAGAGTGGTAGAATTTGATATCATGTATGGTCAAGGTATATCCAAAGTAGGTGAAATTATAGATTTGGGTGTCGAAAATGAAATCATAAAGAAAAGTGGCAGTTGGTTTAGTTATGGTGAAACTAGATTAGGGCAGGGAAGAGATTCTGTTAAAGAATTACTATTGGATAATCCGGAACTTATGGACGAAATTGAAGGTAAAATCTATGCCGTCATTAATGGAGAAACAATTCCTACGATAGCTTCTTAAAAAGAAGGTAATTATTCCTTCAAAATTTTATATCGTAGGAACTTATTCTTTGCGTTTATTTCTATGTAATAAGTTCCTGGGGTTATTGTTTTGGGAACTATTATATATTTTTTTCAGATTTTATAACTTCGGAAATATTTATTTCTTGTCCTAAGCTATTGAATAATTTAAAATTAGGGTTATCATCCCAATCAATAGTTATGCTTATATGTTTAGTGAAAGGATTTGGATATAGATTCGTTTTGTCAGTTTGAGTTGGAATAAATTTCAAACCATTATCAAGTAATTTATAAGGGGTATTTATCTTTAAATTTTCATAAACGGTAGTTTCTCCAGTATTAGCCCATATAACTTGTATCGAATCTATTTGTAAAGCATTTCCAACCCCAAAATGTAATCGATAGGATGATTGCATTTTTTGACCATGACCTAGAGTTACTTCTCGTGTAAAACGTTGACCATTTGCATAAACCATAACTTTAGATCCTACGCCTTGTTTGTTGCCATCAGAAGATTGAAGGGATATTATTATAAAATTACCGTTTTGTTTAGCTTTATTTTCATATAGCTTACCATTACATAATAGGTCTAAATTACCATCATTATTTATATCTCCCCAACTTGCTCCAGCATGGGTCTCTTCATATTGAATTCCATGTTTTCCTTTAGTATCAATAAACTTAAGACTTGAGTGATTTTCAAATGTATTCATATAGATAGTTGTTGGATTCGTATATTCATTATTATTTCCATTCATGAACCTAGGATGACAAAGACTGAGTGCTAATAAATCCATATATCCGTCATTGTTATAATCACCCCAATGACAACCCGAAGACATATTCCAAAAAAGGGTTCCAATGGTCGTATCAATTCCTGTTTGATTTATAATATTAGAAAATGATCCGTCTCTATTATTTAACCAGAGCTCGTCTCTTGGACTTGAAATTATACTAGCCGTTGTCACATAGTTTGCTACGTACAAGTCAGGGAATCCATCATTATTTATATCTACAAATTGACTACCTCTACATGGTGCATTTTCAAGATTTTCTTTTTTATCGTAAAGTAATTTTGAATGATCCTTAAAATCATTATTTCTATCATTAATATATAGAAATTTAGGAAGAGCATTAGGGTAATCTTTCCATAGTTGACCAATAAATAGGTCTAAATAACCATCATTATTGATGTCAGCCATACTAACTGCATTAATTTTATCAAGAGCATTTATTGGAATTCCAGTTATTTGATTTTTCGAAAAATTGGCATGACCATCATTTATGTAAATAAAACTGCTATCATTGGATTCTAAATAAAGTAAATCTATATCTCCATCATTATCCATATCAACAAAAAGATTAGCTAATGGGGATCCTTGTAAACCTGCTTGTGATGTTACATCGATGAATGTTTGAGTATTTAAAAAATCATTTTTAAATAATTTACCGCCAATTAATAAATCATCGTATCCATCGTTATTATAATCTGCAACAGCTAATCGATTACCACCACCATGGATTTGCATGGTTTCAGATACATCACTAAAATAAGGTATTTGATAATTATAATCTTTTCGGTCAATGACGACATCAATAGCTAATGCACGGTTTGATGCATACCATGAACTTCCTCGTTTGTTATAAAGATAAAAATAATTTCCTCCATTCGAAGATGAACAATATTCTTCTTTGGTTGACACATCATATTTAATAAATGTACCACTGGTTATATTTTCAACAACAATAAAAAACTGATTATTTGTGACATCTATTTCTTCCTCAATTAGTACAGATATTTTTTCAAAACCATTTTTCTCTTTTTTTACACTAATTGGATTTATTAAATCAATTTCCAATTGAGGAAATGGTGGTCCTCCTTCATGACCAAATATTCTCAATGTAAATGATCCTGGTAAGCCGTCTGTAATAAGATGTATAGAATTTAGATTTCCTGGATGTTTTAAATCAAATCTACTTACACGCAAATCAAAATTTCCAACATGATTAGCTAAGGTGTTTTGAGAATTATAATTTCTGAGTGTATCTCTAGTAATACCAAATGCCTGAAAGTGAACAGATAAAAGAAAAAATACAAATAGTTTTGTTTCCATAGAATACAAAATTACTCTAACAAATTGACTTCAGCACAAATAAACTAGACAGATATTGCTTTTACCTTTTAAATTTACGGTATGGTGATGCAATGTACATCATCATTAACCTAGACATTCTAAATGATAATGGGGACGTAATTAATGTGAATACAACAACCGTAAGGATGTAGTGCATAATATTTACGTCATCGCTTAGGGTGAAAAAAAAGAATCCTATGATAATGAATGAGGCAACGCTGTATGCATAACTAAAATACATTGCTCCCCAAAAAAAACCAGGTTCGGATTCAAATTTAACTAAACAGGTAGGGCACGTTTCATTCATATCTCTAAATTTTTTGAGATTCACTCCTTTTGAAACAAAAACATTTCCGTCCCTACATTGAGGACATTTTCCTTTAATTAAAGAAATTAAGGCACTCATTGAGTGTTCTTTTTTCTTTTATAATACCAAGCTCCACCAATAAAAGCAATAGCTAAATAGGGGGTGGCTAATAAATATAAGATTCCATCATTAAGACCCTTTCCCTTAGTATGTCCTTCCTCCATGCCACTTTCTACAGCAGTTTTACACATAGGACATTGAGCATTAGAACTTAAAATACTCGAAAAACTAAAACAAAAAATAAATACTAATTTCTTCATTTTATTAATTTATAAAGGGGTATAATACCGACAAATCATTAAGTATACCAGCACTCCAGTTGAGGTGACGTATAACCAAATTGGAAATGTATATTTAGCAATTTGACGGTGTTTTATAGTATTATTATTTAATGCATACCAGAATGTAATTAATACAAGAGGGAGAACACAAGCAGCTAATATAATGTGAGTAATTAGAATAAAATAGTAAATATATTTTATGATTCCGTCATCACCAAATGTTGTTTCAGGTACAAAAAAATGATAGACTACATAACTCAAAAGAAATATAGCTGAAAGACAAAACGTGGAAATATTTAATAGCTTATGTTTTGTTATTTTTTTAGTGCGAATAGCTTGGAGAGACATCACAAGCAATATCGAGCATAAACCATTAATAATAGCATGAAATAAGGGTAATTTATAAATGATTTTAGGAAAATCAGCAGGAGGATTCAATATTCTCTTATTCAGTATAACTACCAATACAAATACAACTATGGATATGGTTAATGCTATTCTGAAAAATAATTTATCGTTAATTTTTATCATTTGTTATTTTTTTTTATCAGCATAAATTTGAAGAAGAAAACGGGCATCTTTAATCATATTCATGATTTCATCAAAGTTCATTCCATCATAGATTCCTCGTACATGAAAATCTTTATCAATAAGCATTAATTTTTCGCTATGAATAAATGTGTTTGTATCGGGGACTTCCTGTATTACAGCTTTATAGCAATCTCTAGCCAAGTGATAAATAGTACTTTTTTTACCTGTGAGAAGCTTCCATTGTTGGTCATTTACCTCAAATTTTCTTGCATATTCATAAAGTACAGAATCAGTATCATTATATGGATCTACTGTATGAGATAAGAACATGATATCAGGACTATTTTCAAGCTTTTGAGTTGCAATTTTAATATGACCATTAATTGTAGGACAGACATCTGGACAAGAAGCAAAAAAGAAACTGCTAATAAATATTTTATCGCCAATACTATCCCGTGTAAAAGGTATTCCGTTTTGGTCAATTAGAGAAAAACTATCAATCAAATAGGGCACTTCGACACCCATTTCATTTGATGAGTAAATTGGAAGTTCAGTATAACCGAATATAGATTTCTTTAATAATACTGCAAGAATAACAGGTAGGGATAAAACGACAACTAAAATTATTTTACCTGTAGTGCGACTCATTAGTTTCTATCAAGATAACTAAATACTTCCCCAAAAGTTTCCTTCATACATCATCCATACTAAAAAAAATATAATAAAGATCATTGGAAGAATTATCATGGTTGCAAGGCTCAGCTTTTCGTGCTTCATGTGCATGAATGTGCCAACTATATAAATTGCTTTTATAATTCCTAAAGCAATGAATATAATATTTCTAGCCATGGATGGAGGCATTAAGAAATAAAAAGCAACATCAATAACTGTTAATCCTAAAAGAATCCAGAATTTCAACCAAATATCTTTAGTGCCATGACTGTGCGTTTCAGGCACCCAAACGGTTGGGTCGTAATTTTTTGTATTTTTATTTACTTTATGATTTGAAACAGACATCGTAATTTATTTATATAAGATAGAAAAATGTGAATACAAAAACCCAAACTAAATCTACAAAGTGCCAATACAAACCAACTTTTTCAACCATTTCGTAATGACCGCGACGTTCATATGTACCTTTGATGTTATTTATGAAAATAATAATATTAAGAACTACTCCCGAAAAGACATGAAAACCATGAAATCCAGTTACTAGGAAGAAGAGTGCAGCAAATGTTGGAGGTCCATAAGGGTTAGACCATGGTGTAGCGCCAGCAGTAATGAAATTGGTCCATTCCCAGGCTTGACATCCTAAAAAGGCAAATCCACCTATAATAGTCCAAAGCATCCACTTCGTAACATCTTTTTTATCACCCCGTTGACCAGCTTCAACACCAAGAACCATAGTTACACTACTTAGAATTAGAATCAGTGTCATCAAACTAACAAAAATCAAAGGTAGATGAAGTCCATGTGCAAATGGGAAATGATTAAATACTAAATCAGGAGATGGCCATTGTTTTTCTGAAAAAACTCCAGCATCTCTGAGAGCTGGTATGAAAAACTCACCATGGTGGGCATCAGCTCCATTAGCATATTTTTCTTGTACATTTTCAGCAAATGATAGTTGTAATTGATCTATTTGCTCAATTTGAGTGGATGGAAAACTGTAACGAATAGCACCATATCCAATAAGCAAAGATGAAAATGTAAAAGCATCGGATAGAAGGAAAATCCACATCATGAGCTTTCCATAACTTACATTAAAAGGGGAGTTGCCGCCTTTCCATGTATTAGATTTTGATATTGTTTGTGTAGACATTTAATTAAAAATCGGGTGCAAAATATAAAAACATATATAAATAAACCCATAAGAATCCAACAAAGTGCCAATAAGTATTGCACATACTTATTTGAAGCGTATCTTTCTTATGAATTTTATATTGATATGTTCTGATTAGAATTACGATCAGGTAGAAAATACCTGCTAAAATGTGTGCTAAATGTATCGCAGCTATAGCTATCAAAAAAGATGCGGATATTCGATCGCCATATTTTGGATTAACAAAATGAAGTCCTTGATCAGATAGAATAAGCCACCCGTAATATTGTGATGCCATAAATGAAATCCCAAGTATTATAGTAATTATGAGACCTATTTTAGTACCACTAATATGATCACTCTTGGCAGATCTGTATGCATATAGCATAGAAATAGAACTAAGTAAAACAATGAGGGTAGAATATAAAAAGATAATAGGTATTTCAAAATCCAACCAATTACCATCACCTTTCCTTACTATATATGCACTGGTAAGACCAGAAAAAAGCATAAGTATCCCTAACAATAGCAACCAAAGACTAAATTTTTTTGGATTTACACGTCCTTTATTTTCAGTGTTATCAGTGGTCATACTTTATCAATTAATAATGAAACTAAAATCAAAGGGTTATAAACAATAGAAGCAAACATTAGAATTTTGGCGTCAATAATTGATAAAGAACGATATAATTTAACACCAAAATAAGTTAAAACAATACTTCCTATAGTTACTACGATCATACTAATTTCACCAGAGAGACCAAATATGTGTGGTAAAAAACTTAAAGGAATTAAAATAGCCGAATAAATAATAATTTGTAAAGCTGATTGTTTGGATCTTCCGGTGGGTGTAGGCAAAAGAAAATATCCTGCTTTTTTATAGTCATCATTTAGGATCCAAGCAATAGCCCAGAAGTGAGGGAATTGCCAAAAAAATTGAATTAAGAATAGTACAATAGCAATAAATGAAAACTCACCAGTAGCAGCTACCCATCCAAGTAATGGGGGTATTGCTCCAGGAAAAGCTCCAACTAGTACAGCAAGGCTTGAAACTCGTTTCAAAGGTGTATAAATAAAAGCATAACACATGAGGGAGGCAAAACCAAGCAGGGCAGCGTATGTATTGAGATATAACCCTAAAATACTAACTCCAACAACACCTGTAATTGCACAAAATATTCCAGCCTCCAAAATACTCATTCTATTTTGAGCGATAGGTCTATTTTCTGTTCGAGTCATTAACTTATCAAAATCTTTTTCGATGATTTGATTAATTCCGTTTGATGATGCAACGACTAAAAATCCACCTAGTGTTAATGCGATAAGAGATGTCAAATTTAAACTGCCTTCTGCACCAAGTAAATAGCCTAAAATAGAAGACAGAACAACAGTAAACGTCAATCTGAATTTTATCAATTGACCATAGTCAGCCATCTTGAATTTTAATCCAATAGATTCTGTGCGTATGATTGATGTTTTCAATGGATGATGATTAAATTATATTCTTTTTAAAAAAGCTCGTGCAAATATAGAATTGTAATACATATAAACCTGCACCAAAACTGATATGTAGGAGTTTTGATACGGCAATAAATTGATTAATCAATGATAATGGCCCAATTATGAGTTGAAGAGCTGATAAAACAAGGATATATTTTGCAAAACCTGATGTAAAATGGTGTTTCGGTATACGAATAAACTGTAGTACAGCTAAACCAAGAATAACGGCACCTAAAATAGCATGATAATTAATTTTTGGAAGCAAGAATGTGATTGTATGCTGAATATCTGTAAAATTGGTAATTCGATCAAACGATTCTCTAACAAAGGCTCCAATGACCACTTGAATACTTGTAAAAATTAAAAGTAATATTGATAATGTGGGATTTGAGATTGACCAATGGTTTTTTTCATCACTTACGTTATTTGCTATTAAAAAAAAACTAATGGAGGCAAAAGCTGCAATAAAATGAGCCGTTACAATTCCTCCAATAAGATTACTATTAACCACTACTGCTCCAAGTAAAGCATTAAATAAAACACCAATAAATCCAAGTAATGTAAATACAAATACCTTGGGTTTTATTTTCAAATAATAAGCTGACAATATCAAGCATATCAAAACAATAATTCCTGTCAAAGCACCCCAAATTCGGTTAAAGTATTCAACATAAGCTTTTAGAAAATTAAATTCATGTGTTTCATTCAATGAAGAATTTTTTTGAATTTCAAGTGCTTTTTTCTCTAAACCAATCCATTTAAGTATTTCAACAAATCGATTGGTCTTAATGATGCGTTGCTCTTTATAAAATGTTTGATAATTATTAGGAAGAGTATTCTCAGATGTAGGGGGAATATATTGACCAAAACACTTTGGCCAATCTGGACATCCCATTCCGCTGCCAGTACTTCTTACAAGCCCCCCAATTACAAATAACATGAAGATGAAAAAAATAGAAAGCCAGTTTGAAATTCTATAATTTTTTGAAGTCATCATTGCTTATTTAGTGATAAAAAAAGCCATCTTCCGATGGCTTTATAATTTATGCTGTTCCTGGCTTAAACCAATTTTTAATAAGTGTAAAGAAGGAGACAGACTCTGGTTTTTCTTTTGTTTTTGATTCTGCTGGTTTAGTAGTTTCAAAGAGTTCTATTTCTGCTCCCTCGTCAGGTATATTTTGCATCATAAAATCTTGTTCATAAGCCGGATTACTGTAGTCATATGCCCATCTATAGACCGTTGGAATTTCTCCTGGCCAGTTTCCATGTATTCTTTCTTCAGGGGTAGTCCACTCTAGGGTATTGGCCTGCCATGGATTGGTTCCTGATTTTTTACCAATGAATATGCTTGAAAAGAAGTTGTACAAGAAAATAAGTTGAGCTATACCTCCAAGAATTGCTGCAAGCGTCATGACCACATTAACATCAAACCATACCCCATATTCTGGGAGCAAGGTAAATGCGTAATATCTTCTGGGTACTCCAGCAAGACCCATAAAATGCATTGGAAAAAATACAAGATATGCTGATATGAATGTAAACCAGAAATGAATATAACCCAATGGCTTATTCATTAATCGACCAAACATTTTTGGGAACCAGTGGTAAATACCAGCTAACATTCCAAAAATAGCGGCACAACCCATTACAATGTGGAAGTGACCCACAACAAAATAAGTATCATGAAGTTGAATGTCAAGAGTTGCATTTCCTAAGAAAATACCAGTTAAACCTCCAGATATAAAAAAGGATACTAAGCCGATGGCAAACATCATTCCGTTGGTGAAACGAATATTACCTCGCCAAAGTGTTGCTAAATAATTGAATGTTTTAACAGCAGACGGTACGGCGATAATAAGAGTTGTTACCAAAAATACAGCTCCCAATAATGGATTCATTCCTGTTATAAACATATGGTGTCCCCATACAATAAAAGATAAAAATGCGATACCCATAAGAGATATTACCATTGCCGTGTAACCAAAGATAGGTTTTCTTGAATTCACTGCTATGATTTCTGAGGTAATACCTAATGCTGGCATAATGATAATGTAAACTTCCGGATGACCTAAGAACCAAAATAAATGTTGGAATAGGATGGGACTACCACCAGTATGTTCTAATGCACCTGCCGATCCAAGGTAAATGTCAGATAAGTAAAAACTTGTTCCAAATCCTCGATCAAAAAGTAACAATAATCCTCCACCTAGTAGAACTGGGAATGAAAGTAGACCTAATACTGCAGTCAAAAATAATGCCCACACAGTCAAGGGAAGTCGAGTCATTGACATTCCTTTAGTTCTCATATTCAGTACAGTACTGATATAATTTATACCTCCAAGGAGTGAAGATGCAATAAATAATATAATTGCAGTTAACCATAGGGTCATTCCTGTACCAGAGCCGGGCATTGCCTTAGGTAAAGCACTTAACGGAGGGTAAATGGTCCACCCACCAGATGCTGGTCCTGTTTCAACAAATAATGATGATAGCAAAACAATGCTACTCAATAAAAAGAACCAGTATGAAAGCATATTCATAAATGGTGATGCCATGTCTCTAGCTCCTATTTGTAATGGGAGTAGTAAGTTAGCAAATGTTCCACTTAATCCTGCAGTTAAAACATAGAATACCATGATGGTTCCGTGCATGGTTACTAAAGCCATATAGTATCCAGCATCAAGTTTTCCATCAGGTGCCCACTTACTTCCAAAGAACCATTCTAAAATTGGGAATGACGTATCTGGATAAGCTAATTGTAAACGGAAAGCAATGGACATTGCCATTCCAATTACACCCATAATGATTCCAGTAATTAGAAATTGCTTTGAGATCATTTTATGATCCATACTAAAAATATACTTCGAAATGAAGCTTTCTTTGTGGTGATGATCAGTGTGTGCAACAGTTGTACTCATTCTATTATTATTTTCTTAATTAACGGCTAAAATTTGATTTTGTGTTTCTGAATCTTCGGTTGTGTTTTCAGATTCTGTATCAGTTTTTGTAAATAAGCTGGATTGCTCAGAAATCCATTGATCGTAGGATGCTTGATCTTCCACAATCACTTTCATTTTCATATTGAAATGGGCATTTCCACATATTTTATTACATATTAAGTAATAATCAAATTCGGGATCATTTTTGATCGCCCTCATTTCGTTTGTAGTCTTTATAGGGGTGAATGTAAACTCAGTAGGAAGTCCCGGAACCACATTCATCTGTGTTCTAAAATAGGGAAGGTATGCGGAATGAATGACATCTCTTGCTCTAAATCTCAACCGAACAGGTTTATTATTAACTAGATGAATTTCTTGTACAACTTGATCATCATCACCCTCACCAGAAAACATACTTCCTTTATCAATTTCTAGTGCTCCAGTAATTCGTTCTATTTGAGTATTCCTAGCCCGAATAGTAAGTCTGAGATCATCAACTACTTCACCTGATTCATATGATCTTATTTTTTTAAGATGTTCTTCTCGTTCCTCATCAACAAGTCCTCCTAGAGATGACTTTAACTTTGCCAGTTCTTTGGGTGCTCGTTGTATAGCTTCTTCCAGAGAAATGATATCCTCTTTAAGTTCTTCAATGAGCTCAACGGCATGTTCTCTATTTGCAACACCTAGTGGATTAACGCCATTGATTAGGTTGTAATTAGCATTACCCAACGTACCATCAGCTCCCGGATATCGGGCATTCCATCCAAATTGATACGCAAACACTTCTATTTGCTGTGCATCCTTGCTTTCATAGGATCGTAAAATTTTGTTCCACATTTTGAACCCACTGGATACTAATACTGCAAGTACAATTGCAGGAATGATTGTCCAAACGTATTCTAGATTGTTATTATGAGACAAAAAGTAGGCCTTTCTGCCCGGTTTCTCCCGGTATTTGAATGAAAAATAAAACAATAAAAATTGAGTGATAAAAAAAACAGGTAAAGTTGCGATCCAGGTCCACTGCATCATCTTATCCATTTCTAATCCATGTTCTGATGCTGACTCAGGAAGTAAATATTGTTTATGAATACTGTATTCATATAATACTAATCCGAAAAATCCAATTAAAAATAGGAGCATCATATAAGCATTAATATTATTCCAATTGATAACTTCTCTTCCAGTGATATTTGAAACAAGTTCTAAAATCCCAAATATCATTAATATGATGAGAAAAATTAAAAATGCAATTAAAACAATTGCCCAATTAATATTATTGAAAACAGAATCAGATACTACAGAATCCTGATCCAAGACTGCATTTTCTCCTCCTAATTCACCCACAGGTGCATCTCCATCTCCACCATTATCAATCCACATCAAAATAGCGGTTATTTCATCATCATTTAAGTTTTCAAAAAGATTCATGGCCTGTCCATTATATTCATTATAAATAGCCAAGGCTCTTTCATCGCCTGATTTAATTAAATTTTGATTATTTTTAATCCAGGCATTCAACCAAACATAATCTTCTTCGTACTTATCAATAACTCCTGCTAGTGCTGGTCCAACAATTTTACCTTGAAGGGCATGGCAGGACGCACAATTGGCAGCAAAAAGTTGGCTGCCTTGTTTGATTAGTTCGTCTGTACCTTCAACTCCATTGATGGGTCTAGTAAGATTATTTTTGACTGCAAATGAACTTTGGAAACAAAATAGACCTAGAAGTGTAAGAAATATTTTGACTTGATTTTTGATAATAAGTGACATTTAATAAAATTCTTTCTTATGTAAAATTTACACCTGCAAAAGTACCTTGATTTTTAAAAAATAAAATTACTTTTCTACCAAATAATTAACATTAATAAATCTGTGTATAATTTAACCAAAAAACATCAAAATTTTGGTTAAAAAGTTAAACAAAAAAGAGGGTAAAACCCTCTTTTTAACCAAAAACTAAAACTAAATCAAAACAGAATTATTTTCGGCTTAATACCAAAAATAAGTTTCAATAGTTGAACAAATTTAAATACAACTGATTGTGATAATTGTCATGACGAAGTCATTAAATGGTCATAAAGTTTTATGTATTCTTTGATTACATTTTTTGATTCTAATGATTTCATTACTGAAGGAATATTTTTTTCTTTTAATTCTCTATTTTCTGGAATTAGTAATTCCGAAATGACGCGGGACATATCCTTAGTATCGTTGGGATTAAAATAGTGTGCTGCATTTTTACCGACTTCGGGCATACTACTTATGTTTGAGGTGGCAACTGTTTTTCCATACGAAAATGCCTCCATAATAGGCATGCCAAATCCCTCATAGATAGAAGGGTATACGCAAAATAATGCTGCCCTATATAGATTTTCTAATTTTTCTTTACTGGCATTGAAAATCAACTCAATTCGATTGTCTTGGGATACTTTTTTAAAAATTTTATGTGCTACATCTCCTTTATTTCCTACTAATATTAGACGCGTTTCGTTATTATCCAATAACCTAAAAGCGTCTATCAACCGGTCTAAATTTTTTCGCTTTGAAAAACTACTAACACATAGGATATAATTTTCAGATGTTACTGATTTAGTTGATTTGTTTTTTGTATTAATTCCAATTGGAATAACTAGAATTTTGGATTTATCTGTATGGTAAAAATGCATTAAATCTGCTTTTGTTTGCTCACTAACAGTCACAATTTTATGGGCATATTTTTGAGCATACCACACTTTTAAATTATATATTATTAGGTCGTACCAGGCATAGTTTTCTGGAAATCGTTTTTGAATTAAATCATGGATAGTCACGACCGTTTTTATTTCTGTTTTATGAATCCCAAATGGAATTTCGTTAGTCAGGCCATGATAAATGTTAATTTTCTGTTTTTTTAATCTGAAAATGATTAACCAAATCCTCCATATAGCATAATACATAGGGGAAGAAGGACTTTGAATTTCTATACCTTTACTTTTATGATTTATTGTATGTTTATGATATAAATAAATATTGTCAGGGTAATGAAGCGTTAATTCACGGATTAACCAACGTGCGTAATTCCCTAAACCTGTTGAATTATTGAAATACCGTTTTGCATCAAAGCCGATTTTCATTTAAACGGGAACTTGAAAGTCTCTTAATACATCATTAAGTGATGTTTTTTTATCGGTGGATTCTTTTCTTGTGCCTATGATTAAGGCACAATTAACACCAAACTCGCCAGCAGGAAATTGTTTTTGTATACTACCAGGTATAACTACTGAACGTGCTGGGATTCGTCCAGTATGATAGATAGGTGTATTGCCTGAAACATCAATTATTTTTGTACTTTGGGTAAGAGTTACGCCAGCACCAATTACAGCCTCACTTTCCACATGAACCCCTTCAACAATAATTGATCTACTCCCAATAAAACAATTATCTTCAATAATTACTGGAGCAGCCTGTACAGGTTCTAAAACACCGCCAATTCCTACACCTCCACTTAGATGTACATTTTTTCCTATCTGAGCACAACTTCCTACCGTTGCCCAAGTATCTACCATAGTCCCAGTGTCTACGTAAGCTCCTATATTTACATAACTTGGCATCAAAACTACACCTCTTGCAATATGTGCTCCATATCTTGCTATAGCAGGAGGTACTACTCTAATTCCTTGATTGGCATACTCATTTTTGAGTTTCATTTTATCATGAAATTCAAATGGACCAATTTCTATCGTTTCCATTTTTTGAATGGGAAAGTATAATATTACTGCTTTTTTTACCCAATCATTTACCTGCCATTGATGATCCTTTACTAACTCTGCACACCGAAGTAATCCTTTATCTATTTGTTCAATTACAATACGAATCTTTTGTTGAACATCATCAAGTTCTAGTAATGTTCGGTCTTCCCAAGCATCTATTATGGTCTGTTTTAAATCACTCATTATGAAGGCAAATTTAATGATTATTAATGGTTAGTATTTCACTCCAAGGATGTCTACCTTCTCTAATTTTTTAAAAAATTAGAGAAGGTAAACACTCATATTTCCGTCAATTTCTTCATAGAGTATATGCTCTTTTAACGTTGTTGCTAATGAAAGTCCTACAAAATTAGCTTGTATTGGAAATTGATTATGATCACGATTCGCTAACACAGCTGTCATTACACTCTTAGGTGTATAATTTAAAACTTCTTTTAAAGCAGCAGCCATTGTTATCCCAGAATTTAGTACATCATCGACTAGTATAACATTAGAATCATTTAAAATGCTAGGATTATGTATTTGAGTAGGTGTTTTTAATGGATTTTTTTTATCAATATGTATTGTTGTCAACTGAATGATTGTTGTGGTATGTTTTTCAAGAATAATTTTCAGCTTATTTGCTACATCGGCACCCCTATCAATTAAACCTACTAAAACTATAGTTTTGGCATGAACGTGGTTTTCAAGTATTTGCCACGCTATACGCTCCAACTTCAAATTAATTTCATCATGGGATAAAAGAAGTGACTTTTTCATATTATACTTTGAATGGAATAGTTCCTCTTACACGAATATCAAGAATTTCCTGATGAATTTTAATGGTTTGTTCAATTAGAGAATTTTGACCATCATTATATATAATCCAATCTGCTTTTTCCATGCGTTGTCTATCTGTAGATTGATTTTGAATTCGTTTTAATACATCTTCACGTTTTACATGATCTCGTTTAATAACTCGTTCAATTCTAGTTTCAATGGGTGAATTAATGACAATTATTTTATGCAGATTTTTATAACTATTACTTTCAAATAATAGGGCAGCTTCTTTGATAGAGTAGGGCTCATTCTTATGTTCTAATGACCACATTTCAAAATCCTTCATTACGGCTGGGTGAACAAGACTATTAAGGACCTTTAACTTATCTTCATTATTAAAAACTACCTTGGCAAGATAATCTCGATTCAAATCTTCATTTCGAGTGTACGAATCCCATCCAAAGTTACTTTTGATTTGTTGTTTCAAGTCTTGATCTTCACTCATGAGCCATTTAGCTCTAGAATCTGCATCATAGACGGAAATACCAATTTTACTAAAAATTTCACAAACTGTGGATTTTCCAGCACCCATTCCTCCAGTTATTCCAATTCTTAGATGCTGCATATATTAATTATTCAGTTGATTTATCCGATAGTTCGGTCGCTTCCATACTTATAGCTGCTCGATTAATTTTTATTTTGGTGTTTCCACCTGTGTCTATAATCGCAGTTAAATCTTTTAATTCAGAAATTTTACCATGAATTCCACCATTTGTAACAATTTTGTCTCCTTTTTTGAGTTCATCGATAAATTTTTTTTGCTTCTTCTGTTTTCTAATTTGAGGCAGAAAGAAGAAAACATACATTACTGCAATTAATAAGACAGGAAATAATAAGTTACTCATATTTGGAATTTATTTTTTTTCAACGAAGACTTTGATTTGAAGAATAGTTTTTACAGGATCAGTATTGGCTAGTATAGTGATGTCTTTGGTAATCATGTCTTTTTTTCCATTACTGTTAAATTTTACTTTAATTTTTCCTTGTTTACCAGGGGCAATCGGTTCTTTTGGCCAATCTGGAATGGTACAACCACAACTTGCTGATGCATTGGATATGATCAAATCTGTGTCACCTGTGTTTGTAAATTTAAAAGTATGTTCTACAACTTCTCCTTCTGTAATGGTTCCAAAATCATGGACTTTCTTTTCAAATGTTATTTCAGATCCATCAATTATAGAATTTTTAGTTTCTGGTGAAGTACAAGAAAGCATAACAAATGATGCAATCCATATATAAAAATATTTCATCACTTTAAATACAAGGCAATTGGTTCGGTACAAATTTATAATGGTTTTGTTTCTATCCTATCAATCCTCTGCCTTTTTTGTGGATTAAATCTCGTTTTTTCCAATCATGTAAAATTTTATCTAATGTGCCATTGATGAATTTTGAACTTTTGGGGGTACTATACATTTTGGCAATTTCAATATACTCATTTAAGGTGACTTTAACTGGGATTAAAGGCATGTATCTAAGTTCGATGGAAGCCATAAGCATGAGTATGTAATCTATTTTTGTAATCCGATCATTATCCCAATCGGGGGTATATTCGCTAATTGAATTTTCTAATTCCGATTTGTGCTCATAATACAGCGCAACCAAGTCATCTGCCATAGCAAGGTCCTCTTTTTCATTTTTAAAAAAAGGGGGCATGGTGATTTTTTGATGTGTTTTAAATTCTTCGAAAATTTTCTCAATACCTTTTAAAATTGGAATTTTCTCGTCATACCAATAGATGTTTTTTTCTTCCATCAATTGTTCAAATTCAACAGAGTCTAACAAAAGATGTTTATATATAAATTTACTAAATACAACAAAATCTGTAGCTTTCAATTCACTATGAATAATCGTATTAAATTCTTGGGTTTTTTTAATTTCTTTGTAAATAATGAATAATACTTCTTTTTCATCCGACCAATTTAATTTGGGTCTTGATAAGTAATTAGCTAATGTTTCGTTTTTTTCAAGTTGCTTAATAAAAAGATTATTTGTAAATATTTCAAATGATTTAAGATCCTCTTGGGATGTATTAAATTTAAAATCTTTAGGGTTATGTTCTGTTGAAATGAAATGAGCTAACTCGGGAACGAACGATAGAACAGCCATGAAATTCATCTCCATACCGGTTATAGATTTTTTAATGTTATTCTGGATTTGACTGGGTCGAGTGTCCTTATTTTCTAAATCACCAAACAGTGATTGAAAAGTTTTGATACGTATTAGTCTTCTATTTATCATGGAACATAATTAAAGGGGCAAACCTACTATTTTAATTAGATATAAATTTTACTTTTCCTACTAATTTATTTTTTCAAATACATGAATTTCAAATGGTAGATTATTTACTGTTGGTATCACATTCGTTGGAATGATTTTTTTTATTTTTTTCCAATCCTTATTTTTTTCTAAATCGATAAGGGGTGTTCCACATTCATATGGACCAAAGTGGCTATCCCAAATCAAGATATCACCTTTTTTGGAAAATTGTAAACTACTTGCCCAAAAATCTAAATGTTGATTTTTATTATAGGGATCAATATTGGCAATAATAGAAAAATAGGGACGTAAATATATTTTAGTTCTATTTTGATAGTTTGTTTCTTGGTACCAAATGTGGAGGGTATTGTATTGTTTTTGTTCTTCAGTTAGGGTTAGTGGATACTTGTATGCGTAATAGCGAAATGGGGTGTAAATGGTATTTAAAACAAATAAGATCACTATAAATTGCATGATAATAGAACCATTTTTAGGCAGTCTTATATTGATGTAGCTTGTTGATTTATGCAAAACATAAACCACCAATAAAGATACCAATGGAACAATCACAGTCATAACACGAACATACCCGCAACTTCCCATCATACCTTTCCACCATATAAAGACATGAGCACCAAAATATCCTAAAAAAATCCCAGCGATTAGAAGGTAAATGGAATTTCTTTTTTCTTCATTTCTGAAGTATTCCCCCAAAATAAGTGGGATAGAACCTGCTAATAGTATACAAACAAAAAATCCAAAGGTGTAATGTCCAGCATATAAATAGTGAAATAATCCTCCGTTACCACATATGTTGTTTCCTGAAAGCTCAAAATTAATGTATGGATTTTGACTTATAACCCAAAAGGGATCACCTTGGATGATCCATCCTAGCATATTAAATATAATACTACCTGAAAATAATAATGGAATACTATAATATCTTTTTTGAACTAGTATAATAAACACTGAAAACACAAATAATACAATGAATCCCTCTGATCTTGCAAAAGGAAGTAAACTAGCCATAATTGCACTTAAGGTATAATTGCTTTTAGTATGCAGGTACACACACCATATGACTAAAAAAGCACATAGTGGCTCCGTTAATGATGATATTGTATTATCTAAAAAAACAGGACTACAAACGGTTAAAAGGAATGCCATATAGGCAAACTTGAATTGGAGCATTACAGCAATTCTGTATGCAAAAAATCCAGAACCAATAAGACAAATTATATTAAGCAGTATTATCCCATGAATACCAAACTGAGCGAATGGCATGGCTATAATCGTGTATAAAGGCTTTCCCCATTGATCCAAAATTAATTCTGGATGAGACCATGCATTTTTTGCAATCAAAAAGTGACCGTATGAGTCCGAACCTCCAGATAGACCCTCTGAGTAATATGAAAGAACAATTAAAAATCCAGTAACTGCAATACCACTGATTTTAATGCTATGATTTTTAATGGCTTTTAAAAGGGTATTCAAGGATAATTTAGTGCTACTTTTGTAGCAAAAATATACCAATTTTAAGTACAATAAATCTGTATCATTGAATTCCTTACTCTCACTGTACAATTACATCAAAAATTACAAAAGATATTTACTTGTTGGATTTATTTTTATTTTTTTATCGAATGTATTTGCTGTAATTATACCACCAATTGTTCGTGTTTCAATTGATGGTTTACTAGAGCTAATAAAATTTAACCAATTACCCGATTATATCCTTCAATTACCGGCAATTTTTCAAAGTATTTCAGGTGTTGCAGTTTTATCTGGTATTTTGATTTTATTTTCTGCTTTACTCAAAGGAATTTGTATGTACTTTATGCGAATGTCCATTATTGTGATGTCCCGTCATATTGAGTATGATCAGAAGAATACAATTTTTAGACATTATCAACTTCTGGGTCAAGATTTTTTTGCAAATAATTATACAGGAGATTTAATGAATAGGATTAGTGATGATGTTTCTAAGGTTAGAATGTTTACAGGTCCAGCAATTATGTATTCGCTGAATCTACTTTGTATGATTGTAATGGTTTTATCCATTATGTTTTATATAGATTTTACGATTACTGTCTATGTTTTGATGCCACTTCCTGTTTTAGCCTTAACTATTTATATAGTGAGTGATTCTATGAATAAAAAAAGTGATATTATTCAACAACGATTGTCTGAGATTACCTCTTTTGTTCAAGAAACATTTTCGGGTATTCAGGTAGTTAAAACTTATGCAGCCGAGACATTCTTTATGCGTGATTTTGAAAATATAAACAATGATTACAAACGCGAGAATATGGCACTTGTCAAAATTAATGGTGTGTTTATGCCAACTGTTTTGGCATTGATTGGAATGAGTGTACTCATCACAGTATATGTTGGAGGAAATGCGGTAATTAAAGGTAATTTTTCGATGGGGAATATCGTTGAATATGTCATTTACGTAAATATGCTTACATGGCCCGTTGCAAGTCTGGGATATGTGACAGCTCTAATACAACGTGGAGCAGCATCTCAAAAAAGAATTGATGAATTTATGAATACTCCCACTCAGAAAAATCTTGGGAATAATCATCTTTCTAATTTGAGTTCTGAAATTGAATTTAGGGATGTATGGTTTAGATATAATGAATCTGCAGCTTGGGTATTGAAAAATATTAATTTCGTGATTCCTGTTAAATCTAAATTGGGTATAATCGGTACTACAGGAAGCGGAAAAACTACTATAGCTAAGCTTTTGATGGGAATTTATTCGCCAACAAAAGGAACGATATTAATTGATGGAATACCCGTTCAGAATTATGAGCGAAAAAACTTGAATCGTATTTTTGGCTACGTAGCCCAAGATATTTTTCTATTTTCAGATAGTTTAAAAAATAATATTTTATTTGGTTCAAATTCAGATGATGATGAAATGAATCTTGAATCATCTATTACCTGTTCAGCACTTGACGTAGAGTTGGATAATTTCCCCAATGGAATAGACACAGTGCTGGGTGAAAGGGGTATAACTCTAAGTGGTGGTCAAAAACAACGAGTAGCTATTGCAAGAGCGCTAATTAAAAAACCTAGTATTTTACTTATAGATAATGGTTTGTCTGCAGTTGATACACATACTGAGGCTATACTAAAACAAAATATAGACAATTGGAATTCTCAACAAACGTCTATCCACATAAGTCATCGCATATCATCGATTCAGGATTGCCAAATAATTCTATTTTTAGACGAAGGTACTATCTCAGAGAGGGGTACTCATACTGCATTGCTTGAGAAAAATGGATTGTATGCCGAACTTTTTGACAAACAAATCAAAAACTCTGATAATTAGTCCATTATAAATATTATTTTTTTTACGTTCTTTGTGAGAACTTAAAAATTAACTTAAAAATTGATGAACAATTCAAATTATGATAGAGAAGAAGTATTCTCAAAACGTGTAAGGGCTGGGAAAAGAACATATTTTTTTGATGTTAAAAAAAGCTCTACTTCACGTGGAGATGATTTTTATATAACAATCACAGAAAGCAAAAAGAAATTTGAAGGTTACGTTAAACACAAAATTTTCCTTTACAAAGAAGATTTCAATAAGTTTTCTGAGGCATTTACCGAAACTGTTAATCATGTAAAAAGTGAGCTAATGCCTGAATATGACTTTGATGAATACACGAATCAGGATGACAAGGAAAATTTCTAAATAATATCATTCATTCTTAATTAAAATGCAAAAATCAACGTGGATTTTTGGTTTACTAGCAGGTGTTCTATCTGCTATGATCGAATATTTATTTTTCAAGAGTACAGTATCCAATTCTGTTGTGATGTATGTATCCAAGATTGTGATCCTATCATTTTGTATAATTTTCGGGCTTATTTTAGCAAAAAAACTTCTTGGAGGAACTATAAGCATCGGTAGAACATTATTTATAGGGGGATTAATATCTTTTATTCGAGCTATAATCTTAATCATATCATTTCTGATTCTATACTACCCAGACGGTAATTTTTATCAACCTTCAGTCAAAATTGCATTTGAACAAGCTACGAAAAAAGTAGAGGAAGATATCAATATAAAACCAGCAGATAAAGCCATGAAGCTTGAAGAAAATAAAAAGCAAATAGCGTCTCAATACGAACCTATTGGTTACTCTTTAATCGCTATTGGGGCAAGCATAACTACAGGATTGATTCTATCGATACTTATGGCTGCATTCATTTCAACTAATATGATGTACAAGAAATAATGGACGTAATCAAAAGTAATTCAGTAACTATCAACCAGTCTGCCAGCGATCTTTTTAATTTTTTAATGGATCTCAAAAATTTTAAAAAGTTAATGCCTGATAATGTTAAAAGTTTTGAGGTGTTAGATGATAATGCTGTTATTTACATTAGTGGGTTAGGTGAATTAAAATTAGCTATAATCCATACATTAAAACCGTCTTTAATTTCAATGGCTCCTCAAAATAAAGTTCCATTTAAATTTGATATTCAGTGGAATATCAAAGAGCTATCCAGTCATCAATCTGAAGTTATGGCAACTATTAATGCTGAGTTAAATATGATGATGAAATTAATGGCAGAAAAACCATTGCAAGATTTCATTAATATTCAGATTCATAAACTTTCCCTCCTTTTGACCTAATGCTTAAGTGGCTAAAATATCTTTGGACAATTTACTTCTTTGTCTTGTTCATTGTCATTTTTTTATTGTTGTATCCACTGTTCTTTATACTATTGTCCAATACTAAATGGTACGGTTTAGCACATCAATTAAGACGCTTTTGGGGAAAATCTTTGATGATTCTATCCGGGTTGTATGGAAAAGTCGAATACGAAGAGGAGCTTAATAAAGATAAAACATATATTTTCACACCCAATCATTTTTCGTATTTTGACATTGTGTCGGTAAACACTCAAATGCCCTACATATTTAGTTTTATGGCAAAAAAAGAGTTGTCAAAAATCCCATTGTTTAAGATATTCTTCAGAACTATAGATATGCCAGTGGATCGAAGTAATAAAGAAGGTGCAAAAAGGGCATACTATTTAGCGCATAAAAAAATTAAAAGTGGGATAAGTTTACTAAATTTTCCCGAGGGAGGTATAGGACCTCAAGTTCCCAAAATGCGATCTTTCAAGTTAGGACCATTTAAAATAGCTATAGAACACGAAATAGAAATAGTACCCATTACGCTTCCAGATAATTGGAAACGATTACCTTGTGGTGAATTTGTACCTCAAGGTACACCAGGTAAAATGAGAATGTATGTACACAAGCCAATTTCAACAAAAGGTTTGACTACTGATGATGCAGATGATTTAGCTAAAAAAGTATTTACTATAATCGAAACAAAATTTAATGAGATGAATAATTTATGAAAATCAATTCAAATAAAGTTAATGAATTAGCACATTTAGCTCGCCTAGAGTTCTCTGAAATAGAGAAAAAAGATATCCAAAATGATTTAGAAAAAATTATCGATTTCTGTGACATTCTTAGGAAAGTAAATACGGACGGAATTGAACCATTAATTTATCTATCTGAAGAAAAAAATGTTTTAAGAAAAGACGAACCAATTCATAGTCTATCTAAAGTGGATGCATTGAAGAATGCTCCCGAATCAGATTCAGATTATTTCAAAGTCCCCAAAGTAATTACGAAGTAATGGCTCTTATTGACTTAAATAATTTATACAAAATATATGCGATGGGGACTACCCAAATAAATGCTCTAAACGGCTTAGACTGTCAAATAAATAAAGGTGAATATGTTGCATTAATGGGCCCTTCAGGTTCTGGTAAATCAACATTAATGAACATTATTGGTTGTCTAGATACCCCTTCTAAAGGTACTTACTATTTGAATGAAACCAATGTGAGTAAAATGACAGATGATGAGTTGGCAACGATTCGAAATGTAGAAATTGGTTTTGTTTTTCAATCATTTAATTTACTTCCACGTACAAGTGCGCTTGAGAATGTTGCCTTGCCATTAATCTATGCTGGTGTTCCTAAAAAGGAAAGAATTGAAAGAGCTCAAAATGTTTTAAATAAAGTTGGTCTGGGTGATAGATGTCACCACAAACCAAACGAGTTAAGTGGTGGACAGAGGCAACGAGTGGCTATAGCAAGAGCTTTAATAAATAATCCATCTATAGTGCTTGCCGATGAGCCAACTGGTAATTTAGACAGTAAAAGTGGGATAGAAATAATGAATTTGTTTGACGAAATTCATCGAGAAGGCAATACAGTAGTGATGGTTACTCATGAAGAAGATATTGCTAATTATGCACAAAGAACAATTAGAATGATTGATGGAAAACTAGCTGACCAATTAATTGTTAATTGATTATTAGGTAATATATACAATGAAAATTTATACCAAAACTGGTGATAAAGGACAGACCTCTTTATTGGGAGGTACAAGAGTGAATAAAGATCACCAAAAATTAGAAGCTTATGGAACCATAGATGAGCTGAATTCTTCCATAGGAATTATTGCTGCATCTCAAACAGAACACAGTGATTTTTTGATAGCGATTCAACATAAACTTTTTAACATAGGAAGTATCTTAGCGGCAGAAAAAGAACTTACATTCCCATTACCCAATATCACAGATGACGATATACAATTGTTAGAAAAAGAAATTGATAGATTAAATGAGCGTTTGCCAGAACTTAAAAATTTTATTCTACCCGGTGGTTCAGTTTTAAGTGGACAAACACACCTTTCTCGATGTATTTGTAGAAGGTCAGAACGAAGAGTAGTAGCATTACAAATGATTGACTACACTACAATAGTGAGTTACTTAAACCGATTAAGTGATTATCTTTTTGTCTTAAGTAGAGACTTCTTGCAATTAGAAGGTATTGATGAAATTACATGGAAAAAGATTTGACCTATCGTTGATTGGCCATCATTTTTTCAAGTTCCATTAAAACATATCGGGGCATTTCAAATTTTTCGTACTCCTCTATGCTTTCACGAAGATAATTTACTCCGCTATTGATGTCCTGTCTTCGCTCTAAAGCGTTATTGCCCATTAGAAAAAGGGTAGCCGCTTTAATAGGTACTAATTGTGTTCCCCCAGAAATTGGACTAGGCATAGATACTAATGTTTTAGCTATAAGTGTATCGGATTGAGCTAAAGTTAACAGTTGGTTACTCAAGCTATCAAACAATGGTAAATTTACATTTTCGTATTGAATAATTACTTTTTGAAAAAAATACTTGTAGTCTTTTGTAGAAGTAAAAAGTCCAGAAATAATTTCTTCAGCCATTTCTGTTTCTCCAATTTGTTGATATGCTATAGCCATGTTCTCTTGCAGGACTTTGTCGTTACTACCACTAGCAAAAACTTGTTCTGCATAGTCTAGCCCAGCATAAAAATTACCCTCATTGAAATATATTCTAGAGAGCGAATCCTTGTAATCCATATTTGTACTATCTTCTAAAATTAACTGACTCAATGCAACTTTAGCGGTAGTAACATCTTTATTTTCAAGTGCTAGTTCGTATAAAGCTTCAGCAGTGTTGGTAGATTTTGTATCTTCAGAGCAACCCACCCAAAGAAACCCTGCTAAAACATATAAAAGTAATTTTTTCATGTGTTGGCAAAAATATGTCTAAAAAAATTTTGAAGATACTTAATGATTGATTTATTTTTGAAGTATGAGACTATTGAACCCCTTTTACATCACCATTTTTTTATATTTTTTCTCATTTACATCTGGATTTTCACAATGCGGTTCATTCAACATTGTAGCTAATAAAACCTCTGCTTGTGCACCACAAGTAGTTAAGTATTATGTCAATAATGCGCCTGACGGCACCTTATTTGAATGGGAAATAGCAGGCAATACTTTTTTCGGTGGGGATACGGTTTATCAAACCCATATTCATCCTGCAACGTTCACACCACGTGTTACCCTAACTTTACCCGATGGGTCGATATGTAATCTATCTGATCAAAGTTTGATTGTGGAGATTCATGAAGATCAGGTGTTTGGAGTAAATAGTCAGGGTGATACAAGTTATTCAAATGTGGTATGTATTTTTGGAGATCCACAAATGTTGATTCCCAATGGGGATGGTGTGAATGACGTATTTATTCCTCATTCTAAATATTTCAATGATGGAACCATACTTGGCGATTACACTTTTTCTATTTTCAACCGATGGGGTGAATAAATATTTGAGACTAGTTCTATAAATGAAGGGTGGGATGGCACCTATAAGCATGCAGATTGTCAACAAGATGTCTATGTACATTTTTTAGAGGCCAAGTCATTAACAGAAAAGGTGATAAAAGAAAAGAGGAACAGTAACTTTACTTAGATAAGACAAATCTTAAAATCTTTTTTTAGGAATAGGTATTATGTAAATTCGCATCTCATAAAAAGATATGTTTGAAAGTTTATCCTCCCGATTAGATCGTGCATTTAAAACCTTAAAAGGGCATGCCAAACTTACAGAACTCAATATTGCTGAGTCCGTAAAAGAAATCAGACGAGCATTGGTGGATGCGGATGTGAGTTATAAAATTGCCAAAGATTTTACAAATAGAATTAAAGAAGAAGCAATAGGACAAAATGTAATTTCTAGTGTATCTCCCGGTCAATTAATGACTAAAATTGTTAATGACGAATTAAAAGAATTATTGGGTGGAGAAACTAAACCGATTAATATATCCGGTAATCCTGCAATAATACTTATTGCAGGATTACAAGGTTCAGGTAAAACTACTTTCTCTGGAAAATTAGCTTCATACTTAAAAAGTAAAGGGAAAAATCCATTATTAGTTGCTTGTGATGTATATAGACCTGCTGCTATTAATCAAATAAAAGTTTTGGGAGAACAGATTGGTGTGAGTGTATTCACCAATGAGGAGGATAAAAACCCTACATCAATTGCGAAAGAAGCGGTTAAACATGCAAAAGTACATCAAAACAATGTTGTCATTGTTGATACAGCTGGTCGATTGAGTATTGATGAGGCTATGATGCATGAGATAGGAGAATTGAAAAAGGAATTGACCCCACAAGAAATTTTATTTGTAGTTGATTCCATGACGGGGCAAGATGCCGTCAATACAGCGAAAGCATTCAATGATAAACTGGATTTTGATGGAGTAGTTTTAACTAAATTAGATGGTGACACGAGAGGTGGTGCCGCGATATCTATTAAATCAGTTGTAAACAAACCCATCAAATTTGTGAGTACTGGTGAAAAAATGGAAGCATTAGATGTTTTTCATCCAGATCGAATGGCCAATCGTATTCTAGGTATGGGAGATATTGTTTCTTTTGTAGAAAAAGCCCAAGAAACATTTGACCAAGAAGAAGCTGCGGCGCTTCAAAAAAAGATGCGAAAAAATCAATTTGATTTTGACGATTTTCTTAAACAGCTCAATCAAATTAAGAAGATGGGAAATATCAAGGATTTAATGGGAATGATTCCAGGTGTTGGGAAAAGTATTAAAGATATAGATATCAATGATGATAGTTTTAAAGGGATTGAGGCTATCATCCAAAGTATGACCATCTTTGAAAGGCAAAATCCTCAAGTTTTGGATGGAAGTAGAAAAAAACGAATCGCCACAGGTAGTGGAACATCCACCGCTGAAGTGAACAAACTGGTTAAACAGTTTGATGAAATGCGAAAAATGATGAAAGCTATGAATAACAAAAAAGGTATTCGTTCAGCGGCAAATATTTTTAAGAGATAATGAAACATTTACGTCAAAATTATTCTCAAAATGAGTTGATTGAAGGGCAAATCCCTAATTCTCCTTTTACTCTTTTTCAAAATTGGTTTAATGATGCGATAAATTCAAAAATAATAGAACCTAACGCTATGATTCTGTCTACTATTACAAATCAATCTCCCGACAGTCGAATTGTATTGCTAAAAGATTTGCGTGATGAAGAGTTTGTATTTTATACAAATTATAACAGCAATAAAGGGTTACAGATGATAGAAAATCCAAATTGTACCCTAGTTTTTCCTTGGATTGAGCTAGAAAGACAAGTTATTATTAGAGGCATAGCTCATAAAGTGAATAGTCAGGAATCAGATGATTATTTTAAGTCTCGTCCTAAATCTAGTCAAATAGGAGCTTGGGCTTCTCAACAAAGTTCACCGATAACATCTCGACAATCATTGGATGAACAATTAGCTGATATGGAAAATCGGTTTAAATCCGAACCACTAACAAGACCCTCTCATTGGGGTGGTTTTGCCATTAAACCTATGCAGATTGAATTTTGGCAGGGAAGACCCAATCGTTTACATGACCGTTTTTTATTCGAATATTCTCAACAAAGATGGGAAATTATACGTCTACAGCCTTAGTCTAAATAAATCATTTTTATGTCAAACTATTCTGAAATTGAATATTCAACTATGAGATAGGTTAATTTTGCTATCCAATGGTTAAAGAATTCAATACCAATAGCAAGAAATCTGCATGGGTTTATTTTATTCTAATTCCAGCTTTATCCATAGGCTTGGGTCTATTGGGCTATCAATCTTACAAATGGATTGCTAATGATGGATTTAATCAATTTAGTCTTGAAATTGGTAAGTTATGGTCTTCTGAAAAAAAGAAAAATCCAAAAATGATTGTCCCCAAAAAAAGCCCAAAGCAACAGATTATTACTCCATATTTGGTTGAAATGCCAACCAACAACCTAATAAACTTAGGAAATACAATTTTAAAACCGCTAAAAAAACAAAAACTTCTTGTTTTGCATGATGTTTCAAAAGAGAAAATTAAACATCCATATTCTCAAAAAATTATAAATAACCTCAAAAGAATTAATAAAATTAGTATCAATCCGTTATTGTATAAAAATGAAATTTTGGGAAAATACTTTGATAGACTTGAAAGTGAACGACTAATTTTAGATGACCTTAAACCTGATCATGGAAAATTATATTGGGGACTCAATTTTTCCCCAAGTATTGGCTATAGAGTTTATGATTTGAATACGAATAAAATACCCGGCATTTCTGAAGATCAATTAACCTTGTTTACAAACGGTCTTACAGAACAAAAAAGGAATACTACTGACCAAACGATCACCTCATATTCATTTGGGATAGACGTTGGCAAGCAGTTCACAAAAAAACTGAGTTTGTATTCTGGTATACATTTTTCAGGCTACGGTGAACAAATTAAAGTTGGAAGTATAGATTATTCTAATCCAAATTTATCGGTCTCTTCTTTCAACCACAAAAAACCAATATATGCCTCTTATGAATCTTCTTTGGGCACTGGTCTAATTCTCTTCACTAATCGGTATAATTACTTAGAGATTCCTTTTGGAATTAATTACACGCTCTTGGAGTTGGCCAACTCCAAGATTGAAGTACAAATGGGTGGTTACCTCCAAAAAGTAAGTCATGTCAATGCGCTAATTTATGACTTTAATTCAGATTATTATTATTGGTTCAATGAAAAAGATGATTTAATTACTAAATATGGTAAGGGAGTTAACATAGGTTTTAATTTCACAAAACACATTACAAATCGATTTGATTTTACAATCAATCCTCATTTTAAATTTTCTTTAAATTCCACATTTGACAATTCTTATTGCGTAGATCAAAATCAATATACTACAGGAATTCGTTTAGGCTTTAAACAACAAATTTTATAAGTACATCGCTGATTTAAATTACCTTTGTTGAATATATGAAGAGAATATTTATTGTATCAGCAGTTAGAACACCCATGGGTAGTTTCAATGGTAAATTAAGTAACATATCTGCTCCTAAACTTGGAGCAATAGCTATTCGCGGTGCCCTATCCAAATCATCAATTAAACCCACTGATGTGAATGAGGTATATTTTGGAAACGTACTACAAGCAGGGATTGGTCAAGCTCCCGCACGACAAGCTGCTATTTTAGCCGGATTGTCAGAAACAACTCCTAAAACAACTGTGAATAAAGTATGTGCTAGTGGTATGAAATCAGTAGCTCTAGGAGCATCCTCGATTATGCTTGGTCATAATGACATTGTAGTCACTGGTGGAATGGAAAATATGAGTCAAGTTCCTCATTATATTCCCAATTCTAGATCTGGCCATAAATATGGAGATTTCACAGCAGTAGATGGTCTTGCTTATGATGGATTAAGGGATGTCTACAACCAGTACATGATGGGAAGTGCAGCAGATTTGACAGCTAAACAATTTAATATCACTCGAGAAGAACAAGATGAATTTGCCATCACTTCATATAAACGTTCTCAAGCTTCCTGGGCATCTGGTAAATTTAATGATGAGATTATACCTGTTGAAATTCCACAAAGAAAAGGGGAGCCTATAATTATGGATCAAGATGAAGAATTTAATAATGTAAATTTTGATAAAATTCCTCAATTACGTCCAGTATTTGAGAAAGATGGAACGGTTACTGCAGCCAATGCAAGTACAATTAATGATGGAGCCGCTTGTATCATACTTGCAAGCGAGGATAAGGTGAAAGAACTTGGATTAAAACCCTTAGCAGAAATAGTGTCATTTGCAGATGCGGCTCATGATCCAGCATTATTTACTACTGCTCCATCGCTAGCTCTTCCTATTGCTATTGAAAGAGCAAATTGCACATTAAATGAAATTGATGCGTTTGAGTTAAATGAAGCTTTTTCTGTGGTTGGTTTGGTGAATAATCAATTACTTAATTTAGACCCTTCAAAAGTGAACATCAACGGTGGTGCGGTCTCTTTAGGTCATCCTTTGGGTGCTTCTGGAGCTAGAATTATTGTGACGTTACTTCATGTCTTGAAACAAAATAATGGGACATTAGGTGCTGCAGCAATTTGCAATGGTGGTGGCGGTGCAAGTGCTATGGTAATTAAAAGTGTGTAGATGACACAATATTAAAAATATATAGTGGTTTTATAATTGTGTACAGAAATTTTTATGGAATAATTCTTATGTTATTATCCACCCATGTTTTTGGACAAAGAGTGGATGTATCTCAATCAGATTCCTCTTTTATTGATTCAATCCGAAACTATGAATATCAATTAGAAGGGTTAAGTTATAATATTATAAATGGTACAGATCAATTAGAACGAATTACAAGTTGCTACTACTTTATAGAGACATTAAAATCAGCATTAAAAATACCCAATTCATTTGATTATTCTTTTGATTTACTTAAAACTGTTTCTTGCATCAATTCAGATGATGAAAGATTTCGACTATTTTCATGGAACTTACTCTTAGATAGCAATAAATATATGTATTTTGGGGCTATTCAAATGAATAATCCAGATAGTCTTGAATTGTATGGATTATATGATAGTTCTGCCTTTAATCGAGATATAATTTATGGTCAGTTTGATAATAAACATTGGATGGGGGCACTTATCTATCAAATGCATCACTATAAATGGAAAAAACAAGATTATTATATCACATTTGGTTGGAACGGGCAAGATCACAAAACAAATCGAAAAATTATTGATGTTCTTTGGTTTGATGAGATAGGCAATCCGCATTTTGGTGAAGAAATATTTGATTTTGATGGTGATATTCAATCTAGAATAATATTTGATTTTAGTGATAGAGCAGCGATGTTATGCCGGTATGATAAGTATGAAAAGGCAATTGTATTTGCCAATTTAGTTCCTATTACTCCGCTATTGAAAGGTAGATTTGAAAACTACATTCCAGATGGAACCTATGATTATTTGAAATTTGATAAAGGTATTTGGAGAAGAAGTAAAATGATGTTTGATGATCGACGGAAAAATAGCATGGAATTGCGAAAATTATAAATTTAAAACATCATCCAATGACCCACAAATCCTCTATTGGTATGGTATTCTAATGCAGGCATAGGAAATTTTATACAATTAATAACAATAATAAATGATTTCAGAAGTTTATTATCGATTTTTAGTTTACTTAAATCTATGTCAGGTGAAATATAAAATTGTCTATTACGTGATAGAAAAGAATAATCATAGATAGCATTTTCTCTTTCAAAGATATTATCGTTTCCTCCAACCATGCCTTGAGCACCATAACCAAATGCAATATTTAACCAATTAGGGAATTTTTTTTCAGGAAAGATGGAATGAATATTACAACTCAGCCAATACGTTTGACCATTATAATCTTTGAGGATCTGTTCAGAGAGAGAGCTACCCAATAATTCTGGTCTAAAGTCTGGATATTTGGTAGGTGAATAGGAGTATTTGAGGAGTAATTTTTGTTCATCCCAATATAAACCTTGGATAACAACCAATGCTGTTCCAGATATATTAGCAATCATATCACCTGAACTAGCTCCCCATGCCTCTGAGAAACCATCAAGTACTTCAATTCCTGTTTGAACAAATAGTCCATAAGATCCACCAATTATGGTACTCTGTTTGTGATTAAATCCAGCCCATTTCATCATCCTAATACCAGCAAGACCCTCATAATAACATGAAAATGCATGTCCAATTTTGTCCATTTGGAGCCATTGCTGATTATCATTAAAAAAATGAAACTTGGAAGTAGGATAATCTTTATACCATAATTCATTGAGCCCTACCATGAGCGAGGAATATCCTATCAAATTACTGCCAATTAAAAGCTGTTTTCGATTCTTAAAATGAGTTGAATCTTTAGCTTCGGCAGTATTGCATAAAGAAATTACAATACAAATAAGTATAATTCTATGCCAGTATGGTTTCTTTAGTGGCATTAAGAATTTTAATTACCTCCTCAGGATTTTCTGCTTGAGCATATACCCGAAGAACAGGTTCGGTTCCACTAGGTCTGATCATTACCCAATTATCATCATTTAATAAAAATTTATATCCATCGATATCTTCTATTCCAAGAACAGAATATTTACCGAATTGGATAAATTCTTTTGATTTACACTTAGATATAATAGTAGATTTACTCTCCTCGGTTACATGTAAATCATATCGATCCATTGCAAATGATCCAGTAATTTCATAAACCTCGTGTATTAATGTTTTTAGGGATTTTCCAGTTTGAGCCATATATTCCCAAATAATAAGTCCCATCCAAATTCCGTCTCTTTCAGGAATATGAGAACTTACAGCAATTCCACCACTTTCCTCACCACCTAGAAGGGTTGGGTTACTAATCATTTCTTCACAGATATATTTAAAACCTATTTTGGTTGTATGATGGGATAAATTATAATATTCACAAATATTTTTAATTTTTGATGTACAACTAAAGCTAGTGTAGACATTCCCTTTTAAATTTTTGAATTCAACAAGGTAGCGGATCAACAGTAAAATAATATGGTGAGAATCTACAAAATTTCCGTCTTCATCAAATAAACCAATTCGGTCGGCATCACCATCTGTAGCTAAACCACTAGATAAATTAGAATTAGCAATTATTTGAGCAAATTCGGTTAGGTTTCTAGCTATAGGTTCTGGAGCCTGACCATTAAAACTTGGATTATGCTCAGCATTCAGTAGCGTTGCTTTGGGTATCAGGCGTTTAATGACATTTTGGCCTGCTCCATACATAGCATCATACCCAAATTTTAGACCGCAAGTATTAATTTTATCGATGTCAAAGTGAGCTTGGACATGATCGATATATTCTTGTTCCATATCTATAGAATGAACAAGAGGGTGTTTTTTTAGTGCTTTAAAAGGGATTATTGATACTTGATGGGAATCGGGTATCTTAGTTTCTATAGCATTAATTTCTGATTGAATTGCAGGTCCACCATAATGTGCTTTTATTTTAAAACCGTTATAGGAGGGTGGGTTATGACTCGCCGTAATAACAATCCCAGCATATGCTTTATGGTTTATGGTAGATAAAGATACCATAGGTGTAGAAACAAACGTATCTGTCGTATAAACAGTTATTCCCTCGTTAATTAACACGGAAATTGTAGTTTCTGTAAATAGTTTGCCAGCGAATCGACAATCAAATCCAACTACCGCAGTGTGGTTGTCAGTATTCTCTTTAATCCATTTTGCAGTGGCATAGGCCACACGTGCAACATTATCAGTTGTAAATTCTTTAGCAATGATAGCTCTCCAGCCATCTGTTCCAAACTTTATGGTTGTCATAATAAAATATATTAAATAGTTTTCAAAAGTGTATTGTACATTGTCTCCGACTGAATGGGTGAAATATTTTCATCATTTATTTTTTGAATTAGAAAATCGAAATTCTTCTCACTTAAATATTCAGCAATACCCTGGAAATTTATTTTCATTTCTAATTCTTCCAAATCTCTATTTGATAATTGGTACGATATACCCTTAATTTCAAACTGGATATATTCAAGTTCTTGAAAAGGTATATTTTTAAAAGAGCTCCATTTTTCAACAACGATTATGTTTTTGACCTGCCAGTAATCAATAAATCTATGAAGGGGAATTTCCTGTTGATTTAAATTTAATACTATTTGTTTATTATTATTAATACTGGTTTCAGCTTCTTCGTATATTTTTTTATTTTCTGGATTACTATTAATAGATGGATGAAGGATTTTATAGGTAACTCTTTTGGTGGGTTGTGGCTGGTAGATATTTCGTTTGATATCTTTACTATAACAAGCTTGATTCTTCAAAAGAACAGATTGTTCAGGATTGGTTCTGAAATCTTTTTTTCCAAATTGCACTATGTTAAAATTAAATTTTTTAGAGTTTAATCCATTCCAAAAACTTAAATCTGAAGGTCCTTTATGATTTGTTGAAATTTGAGTAGATTTTAGTAAATTAGTAATGTCATTGACATCCACATATCCGAAAGAAGTTTTTTTACCCGTTTTTGATATTCCAATAAATGAAAATCCTCGAATGGAGAACGTGAATTCTTTTCCTAAAAGTTGCCAATATTCATGGATAAATAAATCGTTATTTGTAATAAATTTTGTTTCTGATAATTCCTCCATCATGGCAAATTGATTTTTGTTAATCAATATGTTTTTTTTGGGTGTTTTCCAGAGTGCTATGTCTCCATTTTTGATAAGTGGGTATATAAATTCATGGAATGAAGAAACCATATTGAAACCAATTGAATCAGGTTGATTAATTTTCGATAAATGCAATAAAACAGGTTCAGTTTCGTAACTTTTTGGAATGCTTGATCTAACGGAACACCCTGCATATGCAAAACTTAAAAGTATTAGTACTCTATGTAAACGCATTTTCACCTGTTATTTCCATTCCCAATATTAATAAGTGTATATCATGGGTTCCTTCATAGGTGACTACACTTTCCAAATTCATAATATGCCTCATGATGGGATATTCTCCAGTAATTCCCATTCCTCCATGCATTTGTCTAGCATCTCGAGCTATTTGAATAGCAATTTCTACATTGTTTCGTTTGGCAAGTGAAATTTGAGCAGGGGTAGCCTTACCCGAATTCATCAAGTTTCCTAATCTCCAACATACTAATTGAGCTTTGGTAATTTCAGTTAGCATTTCTGCCAGTTTCTTTTGCTGTAGTTGAAATCCTCCAATAGGTTTTCCAAATTGAATACGTTCTGCAGCATATTTTCTTGAACTTTCATAGCAATCCATGGCAGCACCTAGTGCTCCCCAACTTATGCCATATCTTGCTGAGTTGAGGCAAGTTAACGGTCCTTTAAGACCTGTAACACCAGGTAAAATATTATCCTTTGGAATGCGCACATTATCAAAAACAAGCTCTCCAGTACAACTAGCTCTTAGACTCCATTTGTGATGTGTTTCAGGTGTTGTAAATCCTTCCATTCCTCTTTCAACAAGAATTCCATGTATAACACCATTTTCGTTTTTAGCCCAGACTACAGCTACATCTGCTTCTGGTGCATTACTAATCCACATTTTAGCTCCATTTAGTATGATATTCTCACCATCTTCAATAAAGTGAGTAGTCATGCCATTTGGATTAGAACCGTGGTCTGGCTCTGTGAGTCCAAAACAACCAAGGATATCCCCGTTAGCCAATCCAGGTAAAAATTTACGTTTTTGAGCCTCGCTACCAAATTGATCAATCGGATACATCACTAAAGATCCTTGAACACTAGCTGTTGATCGAATACCACTATCACAACGTTCAAGTTCTTGCATTGCCAACCCATAGCTAATATAATCTAAACCACCTCCACCATATTCTGATGGAATTTGAGGGCCGAAACAACCAGCCTCTCCAAGTTGTTTCACTATGTGAGAAGGAAAATAATTATGTTGTGCACAAGATTCAATAATCGGTGAAAGCTCTTTCTTAACCAATGATCGTACACTGTCACGAACTAATTTATGTTCATCAGTTAGCAGATCATCGATACAGTAAAAATCAGGATGGTCAAAAGTATCTTGACCTTGTTTCACTTCCTTTAGATGATTTAATTCTTCTAGGGTCATATTATTTTAAGCTAACTTTGCAAATGTAAAAATTATAATGTAGATAGACTATTATGAGTGACACTATAGAATCAATATTAACAATAGAAAATGTTAGGTTGAAGGCCAATCACGGTTGGTACGAGTCTGAACGTAAAATTGGCGGTATGTATACCCTAAATGTAAGACTGTTTAAAATCCTGGATAGCCATCACGTATTTAGTCATTTAGACCATACGATTAATTATGAAATTGTACATCGTATTTTACTAGAAACCATGGAGGAAGAACATCATTTAATCGAATCTGCATGCAAGACAATTTGGGATAAACTCAAATCAATTTACCCTAATGAAATATGGGAGGTAACCATTCAAAAAGAGCAAGTGCCTCTAAAATATGTTGGTTCAACTTCCTATCAAATGAAAGGATGATTTTCTTTTGACGAAATATTTAGTCAACTTAACGAATGCTCTGGATGGTGTCTTTATTTAGTCTTTAAAAGGTTACTTTTGCAGTCAAAATTTTAAATTTAATGGGAACAATGATCATGGCAGGTCAATTAATACTTGCCCTAGCTATATTAGTATCTTTACATGAATGGGGACATTATATTGCTGCCCGAAGCTTTGGTATTCGTGTAGAAAAATTCTTTATCTTTTTTGATGCTTGGGGAGTTAAGTTATTTAGTAAGAAGTTTGGGGATACTGAATGGGGAATAGGTTGGCTTCCTTTAGGGGGGTATGTTAAAATTACGGGGATGATCGATGAGAGTCTGGATAAGGAGCAATTATCAACAGAACCAGAAGATTATGAATTTAGAAGTAAGCCAGCATGGCAACGTTTAATTGTAATGATTGGCGGTGTTACTATCAATTTTATCCTCGGTGTATTGATTTTTGCACTTTCATTATTTTATTATGGTGAATCTTGGTTGCCCAATGCTAAAGTTATTGAAAAAGGAGGGGTAGTAGTAACAGATTTGGGAGAAGCCGCTGGTTTTGTCACTGGAGATAAAATAATTGCAATAAATGGACAAAAAGCAACCAAATTTAGCGATCTTATTAATTCAAGTGCCTACATTGTTGAAGGATTGACTTATGACGTTATTCGAGATGATAAAACAGTAACAATACCTGTTAGCGATTCAATACGTACTTTAGTCTTGGAAAGTAAAGGGAAAAGTGTGCTGTTTTCGCTGAGATCTCAAGCTATTGTTGGTGCAATCGCTCCAGCAGGTTATGCAGAAAAAGCGGGCATTTTACCTGACGATAAAATTGTGAACATTGATACTATTTCTGTAATTTATTTTGATGAGGTGAAACAAGCCTTAAACCGATATAAAAATAAAGATGTATCCATTATTGTTGAACGAAAGGGGGATAGATTAGAGCTTAATACTCATATTGATACAGCAGGCATGATAGGTATTCAATTGGCAGAGTTAGCTCAATATAAAGACGATTTAGAGCATACTAAGTATGGCTTCTTTGAATCATTTCCAGCAGGATATACGAAGGGTGTAACTTTACTCAAAGATAATATCGTAGCTTTTGGTGAAATGTTTAAAGGCAAAATTGATCCTGTAAAATCAGTAAGTGGACCCGTAGGTATAGCTAAAATATTTGGAGCAGAATGGGATTGGAGAAGATTTTGGAATATCACAGGAATGTTATCATTCATACTTGCATTTATGAATTTACTTCCCATACCAGCTTTAGATGGAGGACATGTATTATTTTTATTAATCGAGATTCTTCGAGGTAAGCCACTATCAGAGAAAGTGATGTATTACTTCCAGATTGTTGGAATGATACTTCTATTTGGTTTAATGGGCTTTATTATATTCATAGACTTTTTTAATGTGTTTTTTGGGTAAATGGATGTCAACTATTTTGATTTTTATGGAATTTCAGAACAACTTTTCATTGATGAATCTGAACTAAAATCAAAATTTTTAGCATTTAGCAAGCAATATCACCCAGATTTCTATATTAACGACGCCGAAAAATATGAGGATGCTCTAGAAAAAAGCAGCTTTAATAATCAAGCTTTTAGAGCATTAAACTCTTTCAATTCTCGCTTAGCATACATGCTAGAATATTACAATGTAGTAGGTAATACTAGTCAAAAACTACCTCAAGATTTTTTGATTGAAATGATGGAGATTAATGAATCTATCATGGACTTAAAATTTGAATTTGATGCGATCAAACAATCAGAAATCATTAAAAAAATTAAGGAATTATCTCAAAATTTTGAGCAACATATTCATCATCTATCACGTGAATTTGACAAAATAAATCCTATATTATCCGAAAATAGACGGGATGTATTAACCCAGCTCAACGATATATATTTAAAACAGAAATATGTGTTGCGATTACAAGAAAGTCTAGATAAATTTGCAGCACCATAATTCGAGCATGCCCAGATGGCGGAATTGGTAGACGCGTCGGTCTCAAACACCGATGCCGCAAGGCGTGCCGGTTCGACCCCGGCTCTGGGTACTGAAGGAGTTGACCAAAAGGTTAGCTCCTTTTTTTATGAAAATTAGCTCCCTTTTAAAAAAAAAATAGTTAAAGATTAAAATTTTTAACCCAAGTAAATTGAACAATATCTGTATTTAAATTTTTATCTCCGTTTCGGTCTATTTGATTTAAGTAGCCAATTTGGGCATTAGCCGATTCATTTAATTGAATACCAATACCCGCATAAAACCAATTTCTATTAAGACTTCTAGGTTTTAGCCAATCATCTTGATTAATCCATATTTCGTCAAAACAATGTAAGAAAATAGGCTTATTTTTAAGTTTACTAATATCGAATTGCATCGTATGTCGATATCGAAATCGATTCTTATAATGGGTTCCATTAATACGAATTGGTGTGTTATTTTCGTCGATATGTTGAATCCAACGGTGTTCAAAACGAATTCTATTCTGAAATTTTACATTTTTTATTTGGTACTTGAATAGTGCTTGTTCCCATAAGTTGTTTTCATTAAATGCTATGGGTTGATTAATCGGTTCAAAAGGCTGTACATTAATCCAAGTATAACCCAATGAAAAAGATGCATTGGGTTGAATATGGTAATCTATCGATGGACGTATTAAGATTTGACCTTGATCTTTAAAAAAATCTCCTGTGCGTTCATGAAGTTCCATTGACATACTCCATACAGAGTCTATTTTTAGTTGACTTAAGTATGTAAACCAGGAATTTAAATATGGATTTTGTTCATTATTTTGAGCTCTGCTAGGTTTTACGACTAGAATGAATACAATTCCGTAAAATAAACGTACACCTGTTTTATTTTTCATGATATTCTCAATTAAAGGCTGAACAAAATAAATTCTTTGTCGTCAAAAAGAATATGGGCACTTTCAAAAAATTGGGGTTGATCTTGTCTAAATTGTTGAATTTTATCTTTTTTACAAATAACATATTTTGTTTTCTGAATTTCTAAATAATAATTGAATGGACTCTGCTCTCTACTCATTTCTTCTTCATTGAATGTAGCTCCATTTCTTCTTAAATATACTAGAGCATGATTAGGTTCAGGGACATAAACGACATATATCAATTCATTTGAGTTAACAAATGGAGTGATTTTATCCTTAGAATGTTCTAACCATCGAAAAGGATAAGGCTCAGGATTACCATTGATCGTTACAACTTCAGCCATCCGCTGAAAATAACGAGAATTACCCTGAGAAAAAGAGATGGTCGCAAAGAGAATGGCTAAAAATAAACCAGTACGAGGCTGGATATATGGGGTAAAATAGGCAATACTGCGTAAAGAAAGAAATAATAATATGGGCATAAAGTTTCCAATGAAATAGTAATCATGATTCATATATTGAATACCGAAAAGTAAAATTATACAAAAAATACCTAGAGTATCTAATCCAGAAAGCAGAAAATCTTGGTTTCTAAAATTCCATTTTTTGATTTGACTTAACCCCAAAAAACAAAGTGTGATGATTACAACTTGTTGACTTCCATTAAAATAATCATATCGAAAACGTTTAGCCACATCAAAGATAGTAAGCAATTGATCCCAAGATGTTACAGGTATGGGGCTACTCAAAAAAACAACGGAGTATAATTCCATATTTCGTTGATTTACCCAATAGTAATCATAATAAGCAATAGAGAGTATAATAGCTAAAAATAAGCTTGTAACCATTAAAAATTTCCAGTTGATTTTTAGAATATTTTTTAAAAAGAAAACCCCATAAAAACTCATCAAATAAATGCCCGATGATGTTTTAATAAACATAGCAAGTCCTGCTATGATTATAATCCAATATATATGCTGTTCAAGGTTCTTGTGGTAGAGATAAAAACACCAGAGCATGAGAGATAATGCAAGAATGTCAGGTAAAAAATTATACCCATAATAAACGAGAAGCGGAGAGCTCATTAAGCCAATTAGTATGCATATTCGATACCCTATATTTTCAAATTTTAGAATTTCAAAAGTGAGAACAAAAATTGAAGTGTAAAAAATAAAAAATGTTAGGCATTTAAAAAGCAATGGTAACCATTGCTCAGGATAACCTGCCCTTACGATTTGCGCGAGAAGATATTGATATCCGGAGAATTCAACTCCTACGTTTCCATCGGGTGTTTTAAAACTGAGTGTTGCTGGGTCATTCAATGATTTTCCGTCAATATAACGAAGGCATACCGCAAGTCTATCGGCCTGAGCCCATTGGTGAATTCCTCGAGGACCGTCATTGTAGGTTGGCCAATAGGTTAATGAAAAGAATAATGTAAATATGAGAACAAAACTGATTGCTATTTTGTTAAAACAATTATTGTTAACTTCCATAACTTTATATTTGTGATTCGAAGAAAAATGAGACAATCTTGGGCACTATTACTTGTATTGATTGGTATTGGTTTATTTGCCAAAAATAACAACCTTAAAGATTTATCTAACAAAAAAGAACAAGTAACTCATTTTTTGAATTCAGATCATAAATTACAACAGACAAGTTTTGAGTTTAATAAGGGACAGTTCGAATCTAATTTTAATTATAGATACAGTAATAGTCAAGCTTGTGTTGATTTTTATTCAGAGAAAATAGTCTTTAGTTTAAGAAAGGTTACTAAAAAATTCAATCCTCAAAAAATAGATGAGCCTATGGAGTTTGAATATATTTCATGGCACATTGATATTCTTGATTCCAAATTAAATGAAATTTTACCCACTAATCTGAGGACATCCAATGTCAATTACTTCGATGCTAATGGTAATCATATACAAAAAGAATTGGCAGATGCTATCACATACAAGAATGTATACCCCAATATTGATTTGGTTTTTTATACAAGTAAAAATGGAGCGTTAAAGTACGATTTTATTATACGTCCTGGAGCAATGCTATCATCTATAAAACTAAAGTATTCAGGAGTACAAAATCTCCGAGTGGATGATGATGGTAAGCTTCGATATGAGACACCTTGGGGTACAATGTCAGAAGATAGACCCTATTCTTATTATACCAAAAATCAATCGGAATTGACGATAAACTATCGCGTTGAAGATTCTACACTAAGGTTTAATTCAAATTTTGATATCGTAGAAGAGGAACTAGTTTTAGATCCTATTTATGTGGATTGGAGTAGTTATTTCTATGGCAATGGTTTGAATGGACTTACCTACAGTTATACCTGGGTTTATGACTTGGATATTGATGACGATCAACATGTTTATGTAACTGGAATAACAAACGATAAGTTTCCAGGGATAGAAAATTCTTATGATACCAGCAATAGTGGCTATTATGATGCCTTTGTTTGTAAAATGTCTGCAGAAGGTGATAGTATAGTATGGTTTTCATATTTGGGTGGTTCAAGTTATGAGTATTGTTTTTCTCTTGCTGTCAATGCCAATCAAGAACCTGTAGTTTCTGGATTCACATGGAGTACTGATTTTCCCATAACTTCTAATGCCTATGATAAAACTCCGAATATTAGAAACGGGATATATAATTATTATGTTGGTTTTGTAACTAAGTTTTCAAGCAAAGGCGATTCACTTATATTTTCAACATTTTTGGGTGGATCTAATGCTGATCTTATTCAAAGTATAGAATTGGATGACTCCAATTATGTATTTGTTACAGGTCAGACCAATTCGCCAGATTTCCCTACAACATCAGGTGCATATCAGACCAAGTTTGGAGGAAGTTCAACATCAGGTTCATATTGGTCCAATAGTGGAGATGTTTTTTTAACTAAAATAAAGCCTGATGGATCAGGATTAGTTTTTAGCACTTTTATTGGGGGTGTTTATGACGAAGTTGCCTACGAGATCGCAATTAGTTCTAAAAGAGATATTTATCTTGTAGGAAAAACAACGAGTACCAATTTCCCAACTACCATAGGCTCGCCTATTTTTAATTATGGATTAAATGGAGTTTCCGATGCATTTATTTGTAAAGTGAATGCAGCTGGTTCTTCTCTTTTATATTCAAAAATGATGGGAGGGGATAATGAAGATTGGTTTGAGGGAATATATGTTAATGAAAAAGATGAAGCATACGTTGCAGGCATTACTCGCTCTAGTAATTTTTATACGACAAAAAATGCCTATCAGAAATATAACAACGGGGGTGCGGATGTTGTAGTAGTTAAATTTAATCCGGGTGGTCAAAATGTTTATTACCCAACCTATTTGGGCGGATCTGGAGATGAATTATACTATTCAGGTTTTGTTTATAACAGTAACGTTAGGATTGCTGCTAATGTGAAAGAAGAAGCAATTATTTGTGGAATTACACGATCGAATGACTATCCAGTTACATCAGATGCACTCATGAATGCAAACCCAAGTAATAAAGGAACAGGGTGGTGGAACACGTCAGCTACGATTACTAAATTAGATTATTTTGGTTCTAAAGTTTTGTATGCTACCTATTATGGTGGTTCTAACTATGAAGTTCCTGGGGCTAATAAACTAAAACGTATTAGTTGTTATACGAATATTTTATATGGTGGTTTTACTTCCTCTTCAGATTATCCGACTACCAAAGGGGTATTTAGGGAATCAAGAAGTACTTCAACAAACAACTATTGGAGTGGATTCGTATCAAAATTTAGTGACACACTTTATACCGATTTGATATCTTTAAGTAGTCAGGATACAATTTATGAATGTGATCAAGTTCATGAAATTATGAATTCGCGAAACATAGGCGCTGACATATTATGGAGTAATGGAAAAAAAAGTCAGTATCAAATTATTCAAGATACAGGCTTAATTTGGGTTCAAGCCACTTATGGATGTGATACAGTAAGAGACTCAGTATACATTGTACTTAAACAATCCCCCAAAATACCAGCATTACCTGCAGACTCAATCTATTGCGATTCATTTCCTTCGCTCGTTTTAAATGCAAAAAACGATACCATTGAAGCCAAATTCACTTGGTCTACCGGTGATACTTCTCAACAAATTAGTATTGATACACCAGGTATTTTTTGGGTAGATATACAAACTCAATATTGTGGTACAAAAAGAGATGAGGTGCGCTATAAATTTTTGAAAACACCGCAACCCATACTTCCCTTTGATAGTGTTTTTTGTAATACGATAGATATTATTTTACAAGTAGGAGATAGTGCTGTAAATGAAGAACAGTTTTTGTGGAGTAATAATGATACAGCTAGTTTCTCTCGATTCGTTGATACGGGTATTGTTCGTGTTGCCATATCTAATTTTTGTGGATCGGATTCTGCTTCTACCAGACTCTCTAAAATTATTTCTCCTTTACTTACTTTGCCTCCAGATTCACAGTTTTGTGATCAAGTTGATATTTGGTTAAAGTATGGTGATTCGGGTAATGATGAATATTATTCCATCATTAACCTAGATACAAAAATCATGTTTAACACTAAAAATGATTCATCTCGGATTACAATGCCTGGTAATTTTGCTATTTCAAGTAAAAATAAGTGTGGTACCTCTATAGATTCTATATACTTTTCATTAATCAACACGCCAAATATTTCGATTGGAAAGGACACCACATTTTGTGATCAAATCAATTTCCCCATTCAGGTAGGTAAAGCAAATAATGACGAAGAATATCTATGGGAAAATGGGTCTGTACAGAGTAATAGATATATAGATAAGCCAGGTAAATATTGGGTCCAAACTAAAAACAAATGCGGGATTTCATCAGATACTTGTCATGTAAAACTTGTTCAATCGCCTACAGTTTCTCTACCCATGGATAGTGTGTTTTGTGATGCTATTCAGTGGGTATTAGATGTAGACTTGACAGAACCATCCATTTACAATTGGAATATAGGCTCGAATGATTCTGCCATTGTCGTAAAATCACCCGGATTATATCAAGTTTCTATTTCAAATTATTGCGGCGTGGTTGAAGATTCTATTTTTATCTCAAAAATAGTTACACCAACTCTTGATTTAGGCGAAAATATGATATTCTGTGGAACTGTGATTCCACAAGAATTTACCATTGGAATTTCGGATAATGAAGAAACTTACACTTGGTCAAATGGTTCCTTATCTTCTAAGGCTATATATCAAACGGAAGGAAAACATTGGGCCCAAATATCCAACAAGTGCGCTACAATATCAGATAGCATAGAATTTACTGTTAGTCCAAATCCTATCGTTGATTTAGGACCAGATACAACTTTGTGTGGAAACTTCTCTATCACTTTGGATGCGGGAAATCCAGGTCTGTTTTATTTGTGGATGCCCTTTGGTGAAACGACAAAAACTATACAAGCTACAGAACAAATCGAATATTCTGTAACGGTATATAATGCTAATGGATGTAGGGGGTCAGATAAATATAGAGTGAAACCAGATTGCATAAGTAAAAGTTATATTCCAAATGCTTTTTCCCCCAATCAGGATGGTGTGAATGATATTTTCAAACCAGTGCTTATTAATTTTCAGGAGTACACTTTGAGCATATACAACCGTTGGGGTGAATTAATATATACATCAAACGATATTGACTTAGGTTGGGACGGAAGTTACTTGGGCAAACCTTTACCCAATGGGATTTATTTATACAAGATGAGATATAAAACTACTGAAGATTTTCAGTGGAACAACAAAAAAGGAACACTAAATCTAATCCGCTAACTTGATTTATTGCTGTATACTGACACGGTGTCAGTAATCAATTTTGGTCTATTTCTTGATACTAGACTTTTAAAAATATATAGTATGCAAAAAGGAAAAGTTTCAGTAAATACGGAAAATATATTCCCAATTATTAAGAAATTTCTTTACACAGACAACGAAATTTTCTTACGAGAGTTAATATCAAATGCTACAGATGCCACGAATAAGCTTAAGGTTTTGAGTCAAAGGGGTGAGATATCTGGAGATTTAGGTGAACTTAAAATAACAGTTACTTTAGACGAAAAGAAAAAAACCCTGACCATCAGTGATACGGGTATTGGTATGACTGCTGAAGAGATTGATAAGTATATCAATCAGATTGCATTTAGTGGTGCTGAAGAATTTGTAGAAAAATTTAAAGATACCAAAGAAGATGCCAACATCATTGGTCATTTTGGATTAGGATTTTATTCTAGTTTTATGGTTGCTGATAAAGTTGAGATTGATTCATTAAGTCATATTGAAGGAGCAGAACCTGCAAAGTGGACCTGTGAAGGTAGTACTGATTTTAAAATTACCAAGGGCAAACGAAAAAAGAGAGGTACTGATATTATCCTTCACATCAATGAGGACAGCAAAGACTTTTTAACCTCATGGAAAATTAACGAACTGCTAAATAAATATTGTAAGTTTTTGCCCATTCCTATAGAATTTGATAAAAAAACGATCAATGAGACAGCTCCATTATGGAAAAAGAATCCAAGCGAATTGAAAGATGAAGACTACACGGATTTCTATAGCAAACTATATCCGATGAGTGAGCCCCCTTTGTTTTGGATTCATCTCAATGTAGATTACCCATTTAACCTAACAGGAATACTCTATTTCCCTAAGATTAAAAAAGAAATTGATCCTAACAGAAATAAAATTCAATTGTATTCAAATCAAGTGTATGTCACCGATAATGTTGAGGATATTGTCCCTGAGTATTTAATGTTGCTGCATGGGGTAATTGACAGTCCTGATATTCCTCTTAATGTGAGTAGAAGTAGTTTGCAAGCCGATGGTGCCGTGAAAAAAATAACCAGTCATATCAGTAAAAAAGTGGCTGATAAATTGGCCGAATTACATAAGGCAGATTTTGATGACTATAAGGCAAAATGGCATAATATGAGCATTTTTGTGAAGTATGGTATGCTGTCTGATGACAAATTTTATGATCGAGCAAAAGGTATTTGTTTACTTCAAAATACAGAGCAAACGTATCATTCTATCGATGAATATATTTCTAAGATAGAACCCAATCAAACGGACAAGGATGGAAACAGAATAGCGTTGTATACGAACGATTCCGAAAAGCAACACACCTTTGTAGAATCTGCAAAAGAAAAGGGGTATGATGTCTTGATAATGGATGAAGTTATTGATAATCACTTTATTGGAAATCTAGAACAAAAGAATGAAAAGTTCCAATTAAAGCGGGTAGATGCAGATACGATGAGTAAACTTATCGATAAGGATGAAAAAAATGAGAGTGTTTTAAATGATGACGAAACTGAAAAATTAAAAACCGTTTTCGAAACAGCATTAGATACTGAAAAATATACAGTAGTACCCGAAGTGATGGGCCCAAAAGAGTCTTTTATTACCATAACGCGAAGTGAATGGGAAAGACGAATGAGTGAAATGGGAGGAATGGGAGGAATGCAAATGTTTGGTCAATTACCCGAAAAATACAGTCTTTCTGTAAATACCAATCACCCCTTGGCAAGTAAAGTATTAAAAACAGAAGGAGAGCAACAGGATGTCCTTTTATCTCAAGCCATTAATTTAGCCAAACTATCTCAAAATTTATTAACGGGTAAAGAATTGAGTGATTTTGTGAAAGAACAGTTTGAAGCATTGTAAATATTAAATTATAATTTTAAAAAGGCTCTTTAACCAAAGAGCCTTTTTTTTGAATGTATCGAAATTTAATATTAAAGCGTTCTTATTGTAAGTTTGCAGGTTTAAAATAGTATGGCCATAAAAATTAAAACGCCTGAACAGATAGAAGGAATTCGAAAGTCATCTCAGTTAGCTGCTAGAGTACTAAAATACTTAGAGCAGTTTGTTGTTGCTGGTAATACTACTAAGTTCATCAATGATAAAGCATTGGCCTATATAACTGATCATGGGGCAAAATCAGCTACCTTAGGATATCAATCTCATGGTTCACCCGCCTTTAGTGGTGCCATATGCACGAGCCCAAATGAAGTGATTTGTCATGGAGTGCCCAATGATTATGTATTAAAAGATGGTGATATTTTAAATATAGACGTTACTACTATACTAAACGGGTATTTTGGGGATACATGTAAAATGTATACGGTGGGTAACGTTACAGAAAATGCTCAAAACCTAATTGATGTTACCCGAGAGTGTTTATCTATTGGCGTAAAAGAATGTAAGCCCGGCAATCGATTTGGAAATATAGGCTATGAAATACAACGGTATGCAGAATCAAAAGGATATGGTGTTGTATGGCAATTTTGTGGGCATGGAGTTGGTATTCAGTTTCATGAAGAACCCGAAGTGAGTCATGTGGGTCATAAAAATTCCGGTAAACGGATGAAACCGGGTATGATTTTTACTATTGAACCCATGATCAATGAGGGCGTTGCTACTTGTATTGTTGACCAAAAAGATGGTTGGACTGCACGAACTAGAGATTACAAACTGTCTGCTCAGTTTGAGCATACTATTCTCATTACAGATGACGGATGTGAATGTTTAACAGATGTTTATGGCGACTATTAAAAATATAAATCAATATGGATGTCTTTCTTACAGAACGATTGGCTATAGAGCTGGATTCAAGAATTGCTGGTAAACGACTAAATAATATTTTTTCAACTAGTAAAGAAGAAATCAATTTTGAGTTTGAGGATTTTGTATTAAAAATAAATTTTTACCAAGGGCAACCATTTTTTCAAACTCCAGATGTTTCCAAATTACAAAAAAAAAATAGGCAACCCATTTTTCGGGAGTTAAAAGGATTTTGTGTACAGCGTGTATTTCCGTACCTCTGGGATCGAATTTTTGCCATTCAATTTGAGAATAACACCATTTTGAGGATGTATAATTTTGGTAAGTTTAGTCAAATTACACTCTACATAAATCAACAATGGCATGCCACCTTTCCTGTCAAGAGTAAATCCATAGAATTTGAAAATAAACCCAATGATGACTTATTGCCTTGGCTAGATAAGTCAGCTGATCATTTGAGATTTTTGTTACCAAGACAGCGACAGTATTTAATTGATGAAGGTTATGATCAAATTCCTATGCTTCAAAAACAAGTGCTTTTACAAACCATCAGAGAAGAAGCATTGCAAAGTAAATTATATATTCATAAATCAGATAGCACATATCGCTTATTATCCCATCATGAAGAGCCGAGTATAGCTTCATTTGATGGATGTTTAGATGCTTTAGATCAATTTAGTCGTTTATACATTGCTCATCACGTTTTTAAAAAAATAAAAGCAGCTCATCTGTTTTTGTTAAATAAAGAATTAAAACGAATACAGGCGAAAATCAAATCAGCCACTATTCAAATGGATACACTTCATAAAGCTGGTAGATACCAGGAAAAAGCGGATTTAATCATGGCCAATTTATGGCAAATGGAAAAAGGACTGTCGGAGATTAATCTGCCTGCTTTTGATGGAGAACAAATGGTCCATATTACCCTTAAAAAGGATCTTTCACCCCAGGCCAATGCAGCTCGATTGTATAAAAAGGGAAAAAAAGAAAAAATACGTCTAACCTATGCCAAGAAAACGTTTGAAGATTTACATGCTAAGTTAGCAGATAAGCTTCTAGAAATAGAGGCTGCAGAAAAAATGGAGGGACTAAAAGAACTTCGCAAAGAATGGTATGTCAAACAAAACAAGGCCAATATTAAGTTACCATATCGACTGATTCATTTTCAGGGATTTGAAATTCGAGTTGGGAAAGGAGCAAGAGAAAATGACGAATTACTTCGATATCATACCACAAAAACAGATCATTGGCTTCATGCCAAAGATGTAAGCGGAAGTCACGTTATCATTCGAAACCCCAATAAACAGGATATTCCCCAATCTGTTATCGAAAAAGCAGCTCAAGTTGCAGCTCATTATTCCAAAGCCAAATCAGAAGGACTAGCAGCTGTAATGGTAACAGAACGTAAATATGTTCGAAAACCTAAGGGGGCACATCCCGGAATGGTAAAAGTAGATCACGCAGAAACAGTAATGGTGACTCCAGGACTTTAGCTTTTTATAAACTTCTCATTCGAACTTTCCATAAGTAAAATACTCGTCTACTTTTGCAGCCCTCAAAAAATGATTAAAAAGTATCTCAATCTATTTGATTTTAGACAAGAAATTAACTATACTACAGAAGTTTTGTCTGGTTTAACAGTAGCACTAGCTTTAGTGCCAGAGGCAGTAGCCTTTGCATTTGTTGCGGGTTTACATCCACTTACTGGACTTTATGCGGCATTTTCTATTGGTTTAATAACTTCCATTTTTGGAGGTCGTCCCGGGATGATATCTGGCGCTACAGGAGCCATAGCTATTGTTATTGTAGCCTTAGCGAAGATGCATGGTGTTGAATATATTTTCGCTACTGTTGTCCTAGCAGGATTAATTCAAATGGTAGCAGGTTTTTTAAAATTGGGTAAGTTTATTCGCTTAGTTCCACAGCCCGTGATGTTTGGATTTGTTAATGGTTTGGCAATTGTGATTTTTATGGCTCAATTAGGGTCTTTTAAAACACTAAATGCTGTCGGTGAAAGTATTTGGATGCAGGGGGCATCTTTATATACTATGTTAGGATTGGTCGTATTGACGATGTTAATTATCTGGTTATTGCCGAAGATGACTAAAGTGATACCTTCCTCGCTAGCTGCGATTGTTATGGTTTTTGGTATTGTTAAAATAGCAGGTCTAGATACTACATCGGTAGGGGATATCGCCGAAATAGGGGGTGGTTTCCCCCCTTTTCATATTCCTGTAGTCCCTTACACGCTAAAAACATTATTAATTATAGCACCCTATTCTTTTATTGTAGCGGCTGTAGGTTTAGTGGAGAGTTTATTGACTTTAAATCTTATTGATGAAATAACGGAGACCCGAGGTAGTGGAAATAAAGAAGCAGTAGCTCAAGGTTTTGCTAATTTTATTACTGGTTTTTTCAGTGGGATGGGAGGGTGCGCCATGATTGGACAAAGTTTAATAAATATCAGCAATGGTGCTAGGGCTCGATTGTCAGGTATTGTGGCTGCTGTCATGCTCCTAGTATTTATCGTTTTTGGAAGCAGTTTAATTCAGCAGGTACCTATTGCAGCCCTCACAGGTTTGATGATTATGGTAGCCATTGGGACCTTTGAGTGGGTAAGTGTCAGAGCATTAAATAAAATGCCCAAGCATGACATCATTGTGATGTTTGTCGTTATCCTTGTCACCATATTTTTACATAATCTTGCTTTAGCGGTATTTATTGGGGTAGTCATTTCTGCACTTGTATTTGCATGGGAAAGTGCAAAACGAATCCGAGCTCGAAAGTATATGGATGAGGATGGCGTAAAGCACTATGAAATTTATGGACCTTTATTTTTTGCATCGACTACAGTTTTTGCGCAAAAATTTGACGTAATCAATGATCCTGAGGAGGTAATTATTGATTTTGCAGAGAGTAAAATTGTTGATATGAGTGCAATAGAGGCAGTCAATAAAATTACAGAACGGTATGACAAGTTGGGTAAGCGAGTACAATTGCGTCATTTGAGTCTGGATTGTAGAGAATTACTGGCGAATGCTGATAAGATAATAGCCGTAAATATAATGGAAGATCCTACATATAAAGTAGCGATTAATCGGTAGGATAATATTTTTAGTGAAAAATAATATTCCTAAAAAATAAAAAATAAATTTGCAAACCTAATGGCGGGGTAGCTCAGATGGTTAGAGCGTCGGATTCATAACCCGGAGGTCGGCAGTTCGATTCTGCTCCCCGCTACCAGAGCGGAATAGTTGAATTTTAGTTCACTATTCCGCTTTTTTGTTTGTCCGTAATTGCCCGCTATATCTTGGATGTACTCAATAAATACATTCTGATTTTTGGTTCGATAAAGTATATTTTCTCGGTCTACAACTATTCCGCTTGGATAGAGTGTTTTTGCAAGTAACTTCTTACCCATTAAATCTTGTTTCTCCCACATTGTCAATAGATTAGTTAAGTTAGTGACAGCACTTACTACCATTTTTTCATGGTTCGATAATTGAAAAATACCTTTGGCCAATTCTGCTTGTAATGGAAAGAGCTTCTCTTGAATATCAGCTAACACTCGTGTTTGGACTTCCTCTGTTATTTTTTAAAGAGCATAATTATCCTCGACTGTTTGAATTTGCTTTTTGTATTCTTTAACCTTTTGAGTAGTTACTTGTCGATCCTTTTCATAGTTATCCTTTTCTATATCAAGGGTGAGAATAAAGTTCTGTGCTATGGGCTCAATAAATTTGGGATCTAGCTGAAGATCAGTCAAGGTGCTTCTCCAATGCTGGTGTATTTTAGTTGCACTAATGTTTTGCTTGCATCCATGCGTATTACACTTGTAATACCATAGATTTTTTGATTTGACTAAATACGCAGTCAAGTTGGTTGAGCATTTGGAGCACTTGAGGTGCCCTTTGAGTGGAACCGCTGGGATATTGCTTTTATTTACTTTTTTACGGTCTTTAAATCGAGCTTTTAACTGATCATTCAGTGCTAAAAACTCTTTTTTGGATATAATTCCTTGGTGGTTTCCTTTAACTACCTCTCCATTTAAAGCAGTGTGTGACATATACCCGCAGTAAAATACATTTCTGGCGATGATAGATAGTTGCTTGTTGGATACATAAAGCCCTCTTGCATTTAACCACTGACTTAATTCTTTAAAAGTTATATCGGTTTTGAGCTTCTTTCTTAGTCCTCGGCCCAGTAACTTCCCTTTCTCATTGATGACTATGGTTCGTTTACCATTTATCTTAAGGGTATCATACCCCATAGGAGGCTTAGTAGGCCAGTCCCCATTGGTGAGCATCTGCCGAATACCAGCCATGCACTTCTCACGTCGTTGTTGATTATCATACTGAGCAAAGATAAACTGTATGTTTTGCTGTAGTTCTCCAGCTGAGGTAGTGGCATCAACTGGCTGGGTGACAGATACCACTTGTACGTTATTTGATTTTAACTGATCCGTGATATACACAGCATTAGCTCCAGATCTAGAAAATCGATCAAATGAATAAACTAAGATTAATCCAATATTATGCTTTTTTACATAGGCCATCATCTGTTTGAACTCTTTTCTTTCATCGGTTCTAGCAGACTCATAGGTGCCCCCGAACTGTTCAACAATCTTAATCCCTTGTCGTTGAGCATACGTATGTATATGATTGGACTGCG
>Ga0206128_1000270_pt1 | contig 61817 bp, 58 predicted proteins | sample Helgoland_Spring_7_FD_148601 | JGI IMG/M metagenome (GOLD analysis project Ga0206128, IMG submission 148601) | Pelagic subsurface seawater microbial communities from Kabeltonne, Helgoland, North Sea - Helgoland_Spring_Bloom_20160426_1 | ecosystem: Environmental > Aquatic > Marine > Epipelagic ... | reverse complement strand
TGGCGGCCATTTTTTCCAATGGGCTAAGGCAGAGAAGCTCGCCGAGATACTGGCTGACTTTATTAAAGCCAACCAATAACTGAGCAAGGATTTGGACAGAGGCCTAGGGCTGGCCGGCAATTGCGCGAAAAAATTCTATGGACTCAAACTCGCTGGAGGCGTCCTTATCCTCCGGCGTGCCGTAGGTGCTATTGGCCGATAGCTTAACAATCACTGTATTGGATTCTGGGGCTATATAGATAAACTGGTTGTACACACCAATGGCCATAAACTCGCCAGAGATGCCCTCGGGAATCCACCACTGGTAGCCATAGCCCAGGGGCCAGTCTGAAGCTGGATTATCGCCCGGTATCAGATGTGGGGCATCTGCAACTATAGAGGCAGACACCCAGTCTGCTGGCACAATTTGCTGGCCATTAAAGGCACCACCCAAACGATATAACTCACCCAGCTTGGCGTAGTCACGGGCAGTAATATTTAGCCCCCCAAAGGCCATTTCCATGTTATCGGCATCGGTAAGCCAATAGCCTGTATGCTCTGCACCCATGGGATGCCACAAATTTTCAATCATGTATTCTGTAATGCTGCGGCCAGTAGCTGCGGTCAGCAGCATACCCAGCGCCTGAGTATCTGTGCTGTTGTAGCGATTATAGGTGCCGGGCGCCATCTCCCTCGTCAAGGTGGTGGCGAACTTATTCATCGAACCACCCAGAGCAAAAACCCGGGCAAAGCGATTAATATCGGACTCCGGGTCGCCATAGTCCTCATTCCAAGAGGCGCCAGAAGACATCTGCAAAATATCCTTGATTGCAACATTGTCATAGGCCGAGCCTGCCAGCTCCGGCGCATAGTCGGTGATAGGGTCATTAATATCGCGGATATGGCCCTGCTCAATCGCTATGCCAATTAACGCTGAAATAAAACTTTTGGCCACCGACATAGATAGCCAGGTCTGGGTTTGCCCTCCGCTGCGCCAGTACTGCTCAAATTGAATAGCGCCATCTTTAACCACCAGCACAGCACCAGTATCTGTGCGCGCCAAAAATTCTTCGGTCTCTACCCGCTTGCCCCCGTAGCTAAATTCAGTTGGCAGCGGCACTGACTCCACTACCTGAAAGCTATATGGCTGATCGGCAGCAGGCATTGCAGTCACTGGGAACATCTGGTGCATTCGATTAAAGTTATCTATCTGCTCTACGCCAGTAAATAAACTGCTGACTATCTGCACCCGCTCTATCCGATCACTGAAAAAATACCAGAGAGATGCTGCAACCAGTACCAGTATGGCAAGGCTAATGGCCAATCCTTTTTTAATCATTTTGCGCTCCCGGAAAAGCTGTTAAATACTCAAGTCCATCAGGTTGTAGTCCTTCAGGGAAGCCAGCTGGCTTTGGTCCCAAACAGGATTTTCTCCGGCTTTAATATCTGGTGCATACTCATAGGGCTGCTCTTCGGGAAAGCGCTGCTTTCTGGCTGCAATGGCCAGCCCAATTACTCTGGAGCGCTCTTTGATAAAAGCATCATCAAAGGTAGCAGCCTCCGCATGGATACCAGCTCCCTTTACATTGAGCACTGAGGACCGGCGATGAAAACCAAAGTTAACCGAGACCCGGGTTTCAAAACCTGTATTGGCAAAGGAACCGTGCAATAGCTGCCGATTATTAATAACCACATCCCCGGGATTACAGATAATGGGCACGGCATCAGGTAGGCGTTCAGTGCCGGCCTGTTCAACCATTTTGACTATATCTAACCGCCCCTGCTTATGGCTGCCGGGCACTACCCAGACCCCATTAACAGCCGTGCTGCCGTAGACCTGACCCATAAAGTTAAAGCCATGAATATCTTCATCAAAGTCTGGGTTGTCCCAGTGGGTATCCCCGTCCTGATGCCAGGACACCGCCGCACCCAAACCAGCATCTTTAATAAATAGTCCTTCATGGAATGGGGTAAAGTCTTGACCATTTATAGCCTCGGCCATTTTTAACAGCCCAGGATGACCATAGGCGCGCAGACAGGCCGCTGAGTACTGCAATGATCCCGCCAGATAAAACGGCGTAACCTGAGGCGCATTATCCCCGGGCATGGGCTCAAATAGTTTTACCTGGTGGCGGCCATTGGCGATCTGGCTGCCCCCCAGAGGATCTGATAGTGGTTTGGCCCACTGCAGTGCCATAGCCCGACTGTCCGCACCCAGAGCTGGACGCCCCTGGGCATCTGTGGCTGCCCCCATGGTAGTGGGGAAATTATCCCTCAATCGATCTAGATCATCTTCGAGGTCTTTCACCTCTTCCTGACTCAGTGCCTTCTCAAAAATATAAAAACCATAGGTGGAGTAGGCATCGAGAATATCTTGCTCAATAGCACCCTGTTGGTCAAACCGAAGCGGCCCGCGATTGGGCAGTGCCAATGCACGCTCCTGCCCCTGAGTAAGATATTGCCGAACTGCGCCTGCGTCTTTGCCATAGTAGGCGGCACAAGCTTCGATAGATTTGGAAATGTCCTGAACCATAAAATCACTCTTATTATTGTGGTGCATTCGCCCCGGTAGTGAGCTCTGCACCCTGGAGTCTTTTCTAATGAGCCTGAGTATATGAGCTAAATGCCAACGCTTCAAACCAATAAAATGACCTGCCATTACTCAGGGCCAAAGGTGGTAAGCCATAGAAAAATAAAGAGTCAGATTCGCGGAATTACGAACCAAAGTAAAACAAATATTATGGAGAGCTATGGAATTCAATCAAGAAAATCGACGCTTACCTTGCTCATGGGGCAAAGAATAAATATGTTAGCAAGCAGTAAGGCTGGAGATGGTGCCCGGGGCCGGACTTGAACCGGCACGGTATTGCTACCGACGGATTTTAAGTCCGTTGCGTCTACCAATTTCGCCACCCGGGCGTCTAGCAAGGTGGGCTTTGCATCATCTATATGTACTGATTGTTCTACCAGTCTTTCAGACTGGCGTTGCGGTCGCTACCGGCGTCCTGCCTATCGCGACACTTGAGCATCCTGCTCTTCGTCTACCAATTTCGCCACCCGGGTGTCTAAACAGACTGTGATGGACTTTTATCAGCAGCGGTTTGCTGAGGGGCGGCAGTATACATGATCATTATCCCCAATGGGAACGCCTCAGCCGCCGCTATTGACAGTTTTTCTCCACTCTCTGGGTGTGCTGCCGAACCAGCGCTTAAAAGCGCGAGTAAATGCCGTATTGTCTGCATAGCCCAGGTAATCTGAGAGTTGGATAATGGATATATTAGAGTTGCGCAGACGCTCTGTGGCTATCTCCTGGCGAACGGACTCCAGTAAATCGGAGAATGAACTGCCCTCTTCCTTTAGCGTGCGCTGCAAGGTGCGCTGATGCACGGCTAACCGGTCTGCCACAGTTTCTAAACCACAGGGCCCCAGCGGTAGTAAGTCTTTGATCAGGCAGACCACCTCATCACAGAAATTGCGCGGTATATTTTGCTCAGGTTGATTGATATGAGTACTCAGAATCATATTCAGAGCTGGGTCTGTCTGAATAATGGGCGCATTCAACCAGTGCTTTGGAAAAACCATCTCAGTCCGCTCCTGACCAAAGAACACAGGCGCTTTAAATAACTTTTGATAGGGTCTTTGGTTTTCAGGAGCCTGGTGACAAAAACAGACTCTGGTGGGTCTCCAGTCTAGGCCACAGAGTGCCTGCATAATAATAATACTGTGAGCCATAGCCAATTCATCTGACTGCTTGCGAAGCTGGGTTTGGGAGGCGTTGTGGTAACTGAGGTAGGCCTGATTGCCAAAACATTGCAATGCGCCATTAATAGGCCCTTGAATATGCAGCAATAAATGATCAACTAGCTCTAGCAGTGCGGTGCGCACATCGTTGGATTGCAACATTAAATCGCCGACCACCCCCAGAAGATTAATATTTTGCTGAATACCCAGCATAGCGGCAAAATGAGGACAGTGGGTAGCATCAGCCGCAGCCTGCAACAACTGCTCGATCCGATCATAGGGCAGCAATTCATCTGGATCGCATTCAGAGGAAAAACCGGATGTAAACCCGTTGTCCCGCAATATTTTTTCGGGGTCGGCCTTGAGGTGCCGCACCTGATTGTCAAAGCCCGCCATTACTGCGGCTCGCACCATTGCCATTTTTTTTGCCTATACATTACATAATTGAAAGGAATACTAGGCTTTTGTCGTCAAATGTCAATACTTTGTCGCTGTTTGCCGAGTGAGCACTGATCCAATCGCTAATATAAGGTCCCCCCGCAGGATTTGTCTTGCAACTGGGTACTACAAAAGATTGGTTACAGTTTTACTATGAAAGAGAAGATTTTTAATTTCACCTATATCACCAGTATATTGATGCTGGTAGCTCTGGTGTTTGGCGTGCTTTTGGTGGTTGCATCTACTGGGCTTGCCGTACCTTTGGAGAGTATTTCCTCAGAGTTATCCCAGATTGGCGAACTAGCTATCAAGCTGATCAGCTAAAGTAACCAGGACTGACCCCAGTACAGAGCCCCTTCAAGAATTAAACAGACAGATTTGAAATGGAGGCGCCGGTCGGAATCGAACCGACGATGGCGGAGTTGCAGTCCACTGCATTACCACTTTGCTACGGCGCCTTAAAAAGACCGCATTTCAAATTTCAGACAGAGCCTAAGTCAGCGTTGACTCAGACGCGGCTATTCTAGGGATTACCAGCAATAAATCAACTACTTCTCGGCCTCAGCACTCAATTGAGGCCAGGCGAGCACAAGGTACTGCACCATAGACCACAGAGTCATTATCGCAGCCGCATAAATAGCCACAAAACCCACAGTAGTCAGCAGCTCCTGCTCTGGTTTTGCCAGCAACAGTATGGCTACAGCCGCCATCTGCACCCAGGTTTTAATCTTGCCCATCATAGAGACCGCAACACTGCCCCTGGAGCCCAGCTCTGACATCCATTCCCGCAGCGCGGATATAACGATCTCGCGACCTATAATGACAATCGCCGGCAGCGCAAACCAGGGTGTTGAATGTACCTCTAACAGCAACACCAGCGCAGCAACTACAATCAGCTTATCTGCTACCGGGTCGAGGAAGGCGCCAAAGGGCGTCACCTGATTAAACTTGCGAGCCAGGTAGCCATCGACCCAATCGGTCAGCGCCGCCAGCCCAAAAATAGCGGCAGAGGCAAAGTGATGCCATTCCCAGGGCAGGTAATAGACAACAATAAACACTGGGATTAGGGCGATACGCATCAGTGTCAGTATATTGGGCAGATTCCACATAGACTTTTCTAATTTTCCATAATTATTGACGACTAGGGGACGTCACGTTAATCATTGTACAGGGCACTGTAAATAGCTTCAGCTACCTTTTTGTTTATATTATCAACCTTCATTAAATCCGCAACACTGGCTTTTTTAACCTCGCCAATACCACCGAAATGCTTGAGCAAATCTCGGCGCCTGCTGGGTCCCACGCCGGCAATCCCCTCCAGGGGTGAGGTGCGACGCTTTTTATCTCGACGCGCCTTGTGGCCGGTAATTGCAAAGCGATGCGCCTCGTCACGAATCTGCTGAATAAGGTGCAGGGCCGCCTGCTGGGGCCTAGCTATTACCTTGTTATTCTGGTCAGCCAATATTAGGGTTTCCAGACCAGGCTTTCTGGTGGTGCCCTTGGCCACCCCCAGCACTATTACCCCGACTACGCCCAGATCGGCCAATACATTTTTAGCTATACCAATCTGTCCTTTGCCGCCGTCAATCAGCAGAATATCGGGCAACTTGCCCTCGCCTTTCATCAATCTGGTATAGCGTCGGCGAATTGCCTGCTCCATAGCCGCATAATCATCGCCATCGGTAATGCCTTCTATATTAAAGCGTCGATAATCACTCTTCAGCGCACCATTGGCATCAAATACCACACAGGAGGCAACCACTGCTTCCCCGCTGCTATGACTGATATCAAAGCACTCCAGTCGCTGCGGGGTCTGCTCCAAACCAACCGTGTCGCGCAGTGATTCAAAGCGCTGCTCTATGGTCTTTTTCGACGCTAGCCTGGCGGTGAGGTTTTGCTCTGCAGTACGTTGAGCCAGCTCGATCCACTTGGCTCTGAAGCCGCGCACTGAATCTCGTATCTCAATATTGCGCCCTACTCTGGTCTGCAGCGCTTCAGTGAGCGCCTCTGCCCCCTCTATAGGCGCATTGACCAGAATCTCTTTGGGCAGATCTGGCCGTCCAGCGCCATCCAGATACAGATGGGGTAAAAATTCGCCAAGTAGCTCTGCAACCTCCTCGGCCAGCGGTGCCTTGGGGTAATAGCTGCGGCTACCTAGTATTCGACCCTGGCGAACGTACAGCATATGCACACAGGCCTGACCATTGGTAACAGCGCCGGCGACCACATCAATGGTGCCCTTGCCCTTTTCTATCATCTGCTGAGCCTGCACTGTACGCAGCGCGGAGATTTGGTCGCGATGTTCGGCGGCTTTTTCAAACTGCAAATCAGCTGAGGCAGACTCCATATCCCGCTCTAGCTGCTTGAGAATCTTATCTGCCTTGCCATCCAGATAGAGCCGGGTTAACTCTACGTCAGCGCTGTAGTCCTCAGGGTTCACAAACTCTACACAGGGCGCAGTGCAGCGCTTAATCTGGTACTGCAGGCATGGCCTGGAGCGGTTTTTAAAAAATACATCTTCACATTGGCGCACTTTAAAGGTCTTTTGCAAGAAGCTCATGCTGTCGCGCACTGCATGTACTGAGGGAAACGGGCCAAAATAGGTGCCCTTGGCCTTTTTGGGGCCACGGTGAAAGGCCAGGCGAGGCCACTGGTCGCGATCGGACAAAAAGATATAGGGATAGCTCTTATCGTCGCGCATTAAAATATTATAGGGCGGACGATACTGCTTGATCAGATTGTGCTCGAGAATCAATGCTTCAGTCTCAGTCTCGGTCACTGTGACATCAATTTTGGCAATGCGCTTTACCAGCGCCGCGGTCTTGGGGGTCAGACCAGTCTTGCGAAAATAGCTGCCAACGCGCTTTTTAAGATTTTTGGCCTTGCCCACATAGAGAATAGCGCCGTCGCCATCAAACATCTGATAGATGCCGGGTCTGCCGGTCAGGGATGCAAGAAAAGATTGGTGATCAAAAGCCATGGCGCGATTGTAGCCGGTCTTGGCATGCACCGCATCAGCCTATCAGCTGAACTTCTTATCTCCTGCCATACAAATCTGCTTGTCTGCGCTGGTCACTGTGAAGTCTCTATCCAGCACCGTGCTGACAAAATGCCATTGATTGGTCGCGCTCTCTGGGGTCAGCACTACCTCTGACCAGCCACGCTGCGCTGTATCCACTGCATAAAGCTCTGAGCTGGCATCTTGCATGGCCCGGGCAAGCACATCAGGCTCTGTTGCCAGGTAGGTTTCTAGGCCAGGGCTATTGACCCCCGGCGTACCCAGCTCCACAGCCACAGGCTGAGCCTGATCATTAGCTAAATTAAAGGCCCAGGCATTATGGGTATCACCGGCCAGTACCAGAGGGTTAACCCCGTGCTCAAGCAGCGCGTCAAAAACCCGTTCACGGCAGGCCCAGTAACCGTCCCAGGCATCGAGATTAAAAGGTAGATTATCCCCGGCCAATGTCTGCATCATCTTTAGGATAGGGCGATACTCTGGCTTGGTTTCCTCCAGCCTAAGCTCTTCATCGGTGAGTGTCGGAAGTTCAAGCTTGCCCATTAACACCTGCTGACCGAGAATTTGCCAGGTGGCGGCTCTCTGCTTGCTGGCCTGTAACTCTGCGCCCAACCATTGTTCCTGGTCTGCTCCCAGCATCTGTCGATCAGGATCAATCAGCGCCTGGGTTTTAAAGCGCTCTGCATCGGGCAAATAGTACCAACCCTCTGGCAAGGTCTCAGGGCTCAAATTTTGGATCTGACGGTAGTCCGTAATGGCTACAGGCTTACCGCTAGAAAAATCAAAGGGCAGATTAACCCGCTGCAGCTGGTCCGCCGCAATTAGTGCTGCCTGCTGCTCAGTAACCAACCTGGGGCCACTGGCATGCATATGATAGAGGGCGGTCCGCATAGGTAGATCAACGGCATAGTTGAGCGGCCGGTCGCGGCCATGGATTCTGGTATCCAACATCATCAGATCGGCCAGATTGCCAATCTTAAAGCTGCGATAAATCGGCGCCTGATCTCCTGCCTCAGCGGTGCGGATAGGCATCCATTCGTGATAGGCCTGGCGAGCAGCCCGCGCTCGGGCAGCAAAATCACCCTCGCCTTCATTGTGATTTTCCGCCCCTTCAGTCCAGCAGTCATTGGCAAACTCATGATCATCCCAGACGGTGACGAATGGGTGTCGGGCATGTACTGCCTGTAAATCTGCATCTGTGCGATACAGGCCGTAGCGCATGCGATAGTCTTCGATACTGAGGATTTCAGTGCCGGGCTCTACCTGCCGGCCCAATTCGCCTGTAGCCACGGGATTAGCATAGACTCCCTCGGCATATTCATAGATATAATCGCCCAGATGCAGCACCAAATCTAAGTCTGTATTGGCCATATGGCGGTAGGTATTAAAGTATCCCTGAGGGTAGTTGGAGCAGGAGCAGACACCGAGACGGAATTCACTGATATCCCCCTCGGGCAATGTGCGAGTTGTGCCCACTGGGCTACTGATGCTGTCGCGCAGAAACCGATAGTAATACTGGCTGCCTGGAGCAAGACCTCCAACATCTACTTTGATGGTGTAATCTCTGGCGGCACTGGTGGAGGCAGAACCAGAGCTGACCAGCTGCTTAAACTCGGCATCTTTTGCCACCTGCCACTGACAGTCAATCTCAGCGTGCTGGCCATTCCCAGGAATCAGCCGAGTCCACAAAATAACTCTGTCGGCGAGCGGGTCACCGCTGGCAATGCCATGGGTAAAATAGAATGGTTCATCGGCATAGACTTCAAAGCCCCTTAGAGCCAGAGCCCCCAGACTAGCCCCGAAACCCTTCAGCAGTTGGCGGCGATTGAGATGGGAACCAGTCATAGCATTTTGCTCTTATTAACTTGAGTTTGTAGCCGCAGATTAACCCATAAAAAAATAATCTGTAATAGAAAATATAGGTTTTCGCGTCCTAAAAAAGACCGGTCAGTCTTGCTATTTGCTCCTCTGTATTGCACAGGTGAGGAGATAGACGAACACCCTGTGCGCGACTATCAAAATGCACCTGGTGCTGCTGTAAAACAGCACTGAGTTGGGGCTGGCGGTCAGCAAAATCGACGATCAATGTGCCGCTGCGCAGTGCAGGGTCCAATGGCGAAATCAGCTGTTCAGGAGATAACTTGTCAATAATTTGATCGGCCAACTTCAGGTTGTGAGCGCGGATCGACTCAACTCCCCTAGCATTGATAGCGGCCAAACTATGGGCCGCCAGAGCAAAGGGGTAGACCGAGGGGGTCCCACCCCAAAAGCGCAGCGCGTCTGGCTGATAGCTAAAATGGTGTATATCGAATTCAAAGGGATCCCTGTGGGAGAACCAGCCAACACTGCGGGGCTGACAATGCTCAATTATCTCAGGGCTAAGCCACATAAATGCGGCGCCAGGGCCGCCCCCAACCCATTTCACACAGGAGCCCACTACAAAGTCTGCACACCAGCTATCCAAGTCGATGGGCAAAATACCTACAGACTGGGCAATGTCCACCAGAGAGAGAATACCTTTGTCTCGGCTGAGTGCAGTGATCTGCGCAACCGGCAGTTGACGACCATTGTTAGACTGCACATGGGTCGCCAAAACCAGGCCTACATCCTCCGTCATATGCTGGTCCCAGACATAGATATCTGAGGTATCAGCTTCAGCTGCTATAAACTTTAGTGCGACCCTGTCACCCAGAGCTTTTTGTAGCGCAAAAGCTATAGAGGGAAAGTCTTGTTCGCTGAGCAGAATACAGTTTTTGCTTGTCTGCCAAGCCAGTGAATCAACAATTTTGGCCACTGCAGTTGAGAGACAGGTCTGGGGACAAAAACTGGCTGTATCCCCATTTAAGAGTATGGCCAGCTGAGTGCGAAACTCCTGGATTGCCGCTAACCAATGGGTCCATATATTGCTATCTGCAGCCTGCCAGGGCTGCCAAAAAGAATCGGCGGCGGCCTGCTGGGAGGAGCGCAGTGGCAGACCCACCGAATGACTCAACAGATAGATACCAACCTGGTCAATAAATGGTCCTCTACTCATCCCAGGTAGCCTCTGAGGGTCTGCATATCTGCGTAGCGGGTGTTAAATTCTCCGCCCACATCAGCGGCACAGCGCATATCGCAGAGCTTTTTGAGACCTTTGAGTAACACAGGTAATGGGGGACCACTGGCGGTAATTCCCGGCCTGTGGGTAAGCTCTCCCTCAGCGGCAGGCTGTTGAATAAATTTATGTACCAGCTGCTCATGATGTTGCAGTGCAGTCTGACCATGGGCAGTACAGACCTGCAAAAATAGCTCTAGATTGCGCTTAAACCAGGGTTGTTTAGCGGCACCCTGCTGCCCTGCCTGTAAAAAACTATCCAGCAAACTCTGGCGGCGCATGCAGTCACGCAGCACCAGTTGGTCCTCCGGGCGCATAAACAGGAATTTATCGACCAGCAACTGAGAGTAATAGGGGTCGTCTGCCTGGCAGACACCCAGTAGTAAATCGATCACATTGATACCGGCAAAATCCCCCGCATTGGCACCGCGATATTCATGCAGGCCCACTCGGTGGGGCCGGTAGTAGGGCCTAACAGAGTAAAAAAAATGATTGCTATCTAGCTGATCAAACAGTTGCTGATTGTAGGCGCAGACATCCTGCAGCGCCTGCTGCGCATTAAGCAGCAAATCGTAGCTAACCGGATGTGAAACCCCCAGGGGCAGAGTCTGACGCAGGGCCTCTGATGCGCGAATAAATGCAAATACACTTCTGGTGTTGTAGTCGAGAAATGTTTTTTCGTCACTCAGATGGGTAAAGGTTTTGTAGACGGCATTGATCGCATAGTTGTGGGTTTCCAAGTGACTGGAAGCAAACCGCGGAATAACACCCAGAGAAGCGCCAAGCTGCAATGCCAGCGCCGAGGCTTCCTGCAAGGGAGACCTGCTCTCTCGGGAGGGCTCGGTAATTTCATGGCGGCGGCAGGCGGCCATATAAAACCCCACATTGCCCAGCAGATCAAAGCCACTGTCAAAGCCTTCATCTGTATTGCCTTCAGCTAACAGGTCAACTATTAGTGCCTGGCCCTCAGTGACCAATTGCTGCTTGATACTGTCGCCTATACCCTCCACGGACTCTGGATATGCAGCAGCGGAATACAGCTCTTCCAGTGTCGTATTCATATCTCGAAAATCCGAGCGAATCCAGTGATCCAATGCCTGGGCTTTTGCTGTCATCTAGGTCTTTCTCCGCTGCTGAATGCAGTTGAGATGCTAACAAAAAACCCTGAGATCATTCGGCTAAATAGCGGCTACAAAACCCTCATATATGTATAATTATGCTTATAATTAAATCAACGGTAGCAGATTATGCCAATATCATCGCAAAGACTAGAAAGACTAGAGAGACCAGAAAGGTTAGAGAAGTTAGATAGCACCGATATAAAGATTCTTAATGCCCTCCAGGCCAATGCCCGCATCAGCAATGCTGAATTGGCTGCTCAGGTTTGCCTGTCCCAGACCCCCTGCCTGAGACGCCTGCGCAAACTCGAACAATCCGGTCTTATTGAACAGTACAGCGCCAGGCTCAATCACAGCATGCTGGGTATCAATGTATCGGCCTTTGTCTTTGTCAAACTCAATAAAAACACCTCCCAAAATGGGGCGGAATTTGAAGCTGCTATCCAGACCTTCCCCGAAGTCTTGGAGTGCTGTGTTTTGGCCGGTGTGCATGACTATGCACTGCGCGTGGCCATGGCCGATCTGCAGGCCTTCGAGTTGTTCCTAAAAGGCAAGCTGGCTAATGTGCATCAGGTTGAAAATATTGAATCTACCATCATCCTAAATCAGACCATGGCGCGGCTATCTCCGCAACTCAACAGCCAATAATTACTGGCCAGATTTGCACACCTGAGGAAACAGCTGATTCACTAAATCTGCGCAGCGCTCAATATGGCTTATACAGTCCCATACCAGAGGCGGAACCCCATGGGCAGACTCATTGCGCAGATGAGGCAGCACCCTCTCCAGGGATTTGCAGTAGCCTCTGCTCTCCCCGGGCTTTTCAATATGCCGAAAGCCTGAATCCATCAGCCAATTTTTATCATTGGCCAGTATCAGTAGTTGGCGCAGCATTAACTCTGGTCTGTTAGCCTTAATTCGCAGCGCATGCTCAATGACACTGCAGGCCTTGAGCTGCACCTCTGAGCCCAGAGAATAAAAAAAATAAGAGTACAGGGCCATATTTCTGGCGATATTAAACTGATCACGGATTATCTGTGGTACGCCTGTATGCAGTTGAATTGCCTTGAGGGTGTGGTGATGTGAGGGAAGGTCCATTTCCTTGCCGCCCATTTTTTGCAGAAATAGATGTTGTTTATCAACAGACGTAATCTGATCAAAGGGTTTAAATGAGTCCATTCAGTGTTCCTTTCTGACAATAATTAAATTGAAATAAAAAGAAACCTCGCAGATATAAGCATCTGAATCCTTTCAAAAGCAGTTAGTTTATTCTTAGTATCATTTGCAGATAGGTGCAACTCAAATTAGCCTGACTCTGACTGCCTGCTGTAGTCACCAAGCATATCGCACAGCTGCTGCAATCTGTTGCGGGTTGCTCTGCTAAACCTGCCCATACTAATAAACCCATGAGTGCAATCGGGCATATGCTGATGAATCACCTTGACCTGCCCCTCAACAAGCTTGTCTACAAAAGCCAAACCCTCATCCCTCAGTACATCGTATTCTGCGGTCACAATCAGGGTATCCGGGGTATCTGCTAGATTCTCCCAGGCCATGGGACTGGAGGCACTGACTGCGCCACTGTCAGCGCCCAGTAAATAGTTATGGCGAAAGAATTTCATGGTGCTCTCGGTCAATAACAGGCCCTTGCCAAACCGCTTAATAGAGTCCGATAGACTATCAAGATCGACCCAGGGATAGAGTAAAAACTGAAATGCCGGCACAGCAGATAGCTGACCCTCAATTATTCCGCTAAAGGTTTGCATGGACAGTACTGCAGCCAGATTACCCCCAGCACTGTCGCCGCCCACCCCTATTTTTGTATCTTTTAAACCCAGCTCAGCTGCATGATCCACCACCCAGTTATAGGCGCCTAAACCATCTTCCAAAGGTCCGGGAAATGGGCTTTCAGGCGCTCGCCTGTAGTCCACTGCTATCAGGTTTATACCAGCTCGACCCGCCAGCAGACTGCAAAAGCCATGATGGCTCTGCAACCCACCAATCACATAGCCGCCGCCATGAAAATAAACCAGGGTAAGCCTGGGCTTAGCCTGAGTTGGCCGATAAATTCTGATCCCCAGCTGCTGCACACCCAGAGGAATCTGCATATCCTGGGTACTGACATCTGCCCTTGAGCCGCTGCCGAACACCAAATCATAGGTATCATAGACTCGGCGCAGTTCAGCCAGGGGCAACTTGGCGAATTCGGGGCCCAAATTACCCAGGGTACAAAGAATGCGCTGACCGGTAATTAACCTGGCTGTGCTGCTTAACTCGGCCCTGTTACTAGCTGTGCTGCCAGAAGATACTGTCATTAGGTGAATCCTAATTGTGATTTTTATAAGCACCCATACAGAGCTGTGCTGTGCCTCTTTAAGATCAAACTAACCCAAGCCAAAGCGATTGGCAACTGCACCCAGGGCTGTGGCAGAACAACCCATGACCCTGTAGTTTTCAATCACAAAGGCTAACCATGCCAATAAGACTTGTGTAAAATGCGCCACTGAGAAGTCGGACCCATACCCATGCCCGCATCCGCAAATCAGAATGCCACAGAGCCTGCAGCAATGGACAGAATCAACAGAAAATTCTGCGTAGCCCCCATGCTAGACTGGACCGATCGTCACTGTCGTTATTTTTTGCGGCTAATCAGCCAGCACTCTGTGCTCTACACCGAGATGATCACTACCGGTGCCATTATCTATGGCGATACCCACTACCACCTGCAGATGGACCCCTTTGAACACCCAGTCGCCCTGCAGCTGGGTGGCAGTGACCCCAAAGATTTAGCCAGAGCCTGTGTGCTGGCCAGTAAATACGACTATGCAGAGATCAATCTAAACTGTGGCTGCCCCAGCGATAGAGTTCAGAACGGCATGTTTGGTGCGGTGATGATGAAAAACGCCCAGATCACTGCAGACTGCATTGCAGCCATGCAGGATGCCGTCGACCTGCCCATCACCGTAAAGCACCGAATTGGGGTGGATGACTTTGATAGCTACGAGTTTCTGTGCGAGTTTGTGGACAAAGTAGCCAAGACCGGCTGCGGAACATTTCTGGTTCATGCGCGCAAAGCCTGGCTGAAAGGCCTTAGTCCAAAACAAAATCGTGAGATTCCAGAGCTCAATTACGATCGGGTTTACCAACTCAAAAAAGACTTCCCCCATCTAGAGATTATTATCAATGGTGGCGTAACCACATTGGACCAGTCCCTGGATCACCTAGACCATATAGACGGTGTGATGGTCGGTCGCGAGGCCTATACCAATCCATACTTGCTGGCCACTGTGGATCAGCAGATCTATGGCTCAGAGCAACCTTTGGTCAGCCGCGAAAAAATCGCTGAAGCCTTCCTCGATTATGTGGATAATGAGTTGGCGAAAGGCACAAAACTTCAAGCCATGACCCGACATATTTTAGGCCTGTTTCACGGCATGCCCGGGGCGCGGCAATACAGGCGGCATATTAGCGAAAATGCCTATAAATCAGATGTAACCATTGATGTATTAACAGCGGCGCTGGCCAAAACATCAGGGCTTTAATTAAAACGACGGGAATTTAATTTTCATGACTGACAAAAGTAAACTTGCTCAACTTAAAGAGATCACCACAGTGGTTGCCGACACTGGCGATTTTGATGCCATAGCTCAGTACTCGCCAGAAGATGCGACCACCAACCCTTCCCTGCTGTTAAAAGCGGCGCAAATGCCAGCCTATCGCAGTTTGGTGGATGGGGTGATTCAGTCGGTGTCCAGTGGCAAACTGTCCTCTGACGAGCAGCTTTCAGCCTGCATGGATAGACTGGCTGTGGGTTTTGGTGAAAAAATTCTCGAGACTATTCCCGGCCGCGTCTCTACTGAGGTCGATGCGCGACTGTCCTTCGACAGAGATGGCTCCATTGCCAAGGCGCGCCAGCTGATTGAGCTATACCAACAGGCAGGTATTGGCAAAGAGCGTGTGCTGATCAAAATGGCCTCTACCTGGGAAGGCATCAAAGCCGCCGAGCAGCTGGAAAAAGAAGGTATCAACTGCAACCTGACCCTGCTGTTTAACTTTACTCAGGCAGTGGCAGCAGCAGATGCAGGCGCTTACCTGATATCCCCCTTTGTTGGCCGCATTCTCGACTGGTACAAGGCCAATACTGATCTCAGCGACTATGCGCCAGCTGACGATCCCGGTGTGCAGTCCGTCACCCGCATCTACAACTACTACAAGCAGCAGGGTTACAATACTGTGGTTATGGGTGCCAGCTTCCGCAATACAGACGAAATTACCGAGCTGGCCGGCTGCGACCGCCTAACTATTAGCCCCCAGCTTCTGCAGGCTCTGGATGATGACTATGGCCTGCTGGAACGCAGATTAGACCCAGCCAACACAGGTGAGAAGATTCACTACCAGCTGGGTGGCGAGCCAACATTCCGCTATGAGCTCAACGATGATCCCATGGCCACTGAGAAGCTGTCTGAGGGTATTCGCGCCTTTGTAACAGATCAGATTAAGCTCGAAACCTGGCTGCGAGATATTCAGTAATGATCGACCGCATCAAGAGTTTTTTCGCCAAAAATGTTCTCGAGCCCGAAGAGACAGTAGCCAGCGAACAACTAGCTACTGCTGCTCTGCTCGTGGAAGTCATGGTTATTGATGGCAACCTAGACGAGCAGGAACTGGCCTCTATCAGCCAGACCCTCTGCGATATTCTGTGCCTTGAAGCCCAGCAGGTAGATGAGTTGCTGCGGCTGTCTCGCGAAGAGGTAGCGGAAGCTACCTCTCTGTATCAATTTACCCGTGAAATTAACCTGCACTTTAAGCTCGAAAAAAAGATGGATCTGTTGACCGCCCTGTGGCGAGTGGCCTATGCAGACGGCCATCTGGACAAGCATGAAGAGGGTATTATTCGTCGGGTGGCTGATCTGCTACATATTCGCCACAATGAATATATTCGGTGTAAATTGAAGGCTCGAGGGGAGTAGACCCTTAAATTGGCGCTAGCCCGGAATCCACATCGGCATTTTGCCCGCGATGGCGCAGGTAGTGGTCCATAAGCGTAATAGCCAGCATAGCCTCGGCAATAGGCACAGCGCGAATGCCCACACAGGGGTCATGGCGACCAGTGGTAATCACCTCGGCGGATTCGCCAGCAGTATCAATGGATTGCCCTGGAATACGAATACTGGACGTGGGCTTTAGCGCCAGATGGGCCAGGATATCCTGACCTGAAGAAATCCCCCCCAGCACGCCGCCAGAGTTATTGGAGAGAAAACCCTCGGGAGAGAGCTCATCGCGGTGCTCTGTGCCTTTCTGAGCCACCACATCAAAACCAGCGCCCAGCTCAACACCTTTTACTGCATTAATGCCCATCAGCCCATGGGCCAATTCGGCATCCAGGCGGTCAAAGATTGGCTCGCCTAAGCCCACTGGCATATTCTTGGCCACCACTGTGACCTTGGCGCCAATGGAATCACCCTCTTTGCTCAGAGCCTGCATATAGGTTTCCAGCTCTGCAACCTTGCCCGCATCTGGGAAAAAGAACGGATTATTTTCAATCTCCGCCTGGTCAAAATTCTCCGGGACAATTGGGCCAAGCTGTGAAACATAACCAAAGATTTCTATGCCCAGACGCTCTTTTAAATACTTTTTAGCAATGCCACCAGCGGCCACACGCATGGCAGTTTCCCGGGCAGAACTGCGCCCACCACCGCGATAATCCCGCTCACCATACTTCTGATGGTATGTATAATCTGCATGAGAAGGTCTGAATAAGTCTTTGATTTTACTATAATCTTTTGATTTCTGATCTTTGTTTTCGATCATCATACCAATCGAGGCGCCTGTGGTTCTTCCCTCGAACACACCGGAGAGAATTTTGACTTCATCGTCTTCTTTGCGCTGGGTGGTATAGCGAGACTGACCGGGCTTGCGGCGATCCAAATCCGGCTGCAAATCCGAGGCGCTTATCTCTAGTCCGGGAGGACAGCCATCTACAATACAGCCAATCGCCAGACCATGGCTCTCGCCAAAACTGGTGACAGTAAATAGTTTTCCGATGGAATTTCCCGACATAGTCTTCTCTAAATCAAATGATAGCTTAAAATGGTTACCTGAATGCTGGCGTCAATTATACGTAAATTAGGTAAAAGATTCCCGATGTTCAAGCAATTCATTGCGAGACAGCACAAATACACCAGCGTCTCCTTCGGTAAACTCCAGCCAGACAAAAGGCACATTGGGGAATGCTCTCTCCAGAGCCAGCCAGGAATTGCCCACCTCCACCACCAGAACCCCCTCCTCCGAGAGATACTGCTCAGCTTCGCGCAATAATCGCCGAGTAAAATTCAGTCCATCTCTACCTGAGGCCAGGGCCAATTCTGGCTCGTGATGATACTCATCGGGCATCTCTGCGAGATCTTGAGCATCTACATAGGGCGGGTTGCTGACAATAAGATCAAAACGCTGCCCGCTGAGCCCATCGAAGAGGTCAGACTGCAGGGCCCTCACCCGATTACCTAACTCATGTTGCGCAATATTAGTCGCTGCAACGGCCAGGGCCTCTGAACAGATATCGCTGAGCACTACATGAGCCTCCTCAAAGGCATAGGCACAGGCAATACCTATGCAACCACTGCCAGTACAGAGGTCTAGTACCTTGGCAGGTTCAGCCTCACACCAGGGCTGAAAGCCATTGAAAATAAGCTCTGCCACCGGCGAGCGTGGAATAATCACCCGCTTATCCACGGCAAAGGGCAAGCCGCAGAACCAGGCCGTGCCAGTTAGATAGGGGGCGGGAATACGCTCTGTAACTCTTCGCTGATACAGGGCCTGAATATCGGCCTGCTGTTGCTCTGTAACTGCCTGAGACAGCAATGAGCGGTCTGCACCTGGGGGCAAATCGAGAACATAGGACAGCAGGTACACAGCTTCGTCCCAAGCGCTGGTAGTGCCATGGCCAAAATATATCTGCGCTGCTTCAAACTGTTGCTGCCCCTGCTCTAGCATGGCTGCAACAGTCACCGGCGCTGAACTGGCATGGGTATGGGTTGTTTCTTTCATGGTGCCTCCGCAATAGCCATTATTTTACCTGTGAAACTAGCAATGGTCTGTAGTTTGTTGGAGAATGCAGCAATCCAGAGAAATATAAAAATTTAACAGGGACTACCATGAAAGAGCAATATCAGAAAATTATTGAAAGCACCGGCGAAGACGTGACGCGAGCCGGTTTGCTGGATACACCTGATCGTGCATCCAAGGCTTTTGCTTACCTCACCAGCGGCTACAAAATGGATTTGAATGCGGTAATCAATGATGCATTGTTTCCCTCTGATTCAGAAGAGATGGTCATAGTTAAAGATATAGAATTATTTTCTCTCTGTGAGCACCATCTGCTGCCGTTTATCGGCAAATGCCATGTGGCCTATATTCCCAATGGAAAAGTGCTGGGTCTGTCAAAAGTGGCCCGAGTGGTGGATATGTTTGCTCGCCGGCTGCAGATTCAAGAGGCACTGGCCCAGCAAATCGCCTCAACTATTCAAGAGGTAACTGAAGCCCGTGGCGTGGGTGTTATCGTGGAAGCCAAGCATATGTGCATGATGATGCGCGGCGTAGAAAAGCAAAATTCCTCCATGAAAACCTCTGCCATGCTGGGCAGCTTCCGCACAGATCAGGCGACTCGCACTGAGTTTTTGGCTCTGCTAAACAATCAATAATGCTCTAGCCAGAGCATTTCAATCCTTAAAAAAACCGATACTGCTTATGGGCAATATCGGTTTTTTGCTATGGTGTTGACAGCCCAGCTACCAGCGCTGACCTGTGCCGCCACAGACCCCACAGCCGACCAGACCGCCATTACAGAGATGGCAGCGCAGCTGCTTTAACCCTGCGCAAATAAGACATGACTGCTGAGCCCACTTACCCAAACAGCCAATGCAGCCAATATTGCCACTGCCATGGCAGGCTTCGCACTGATGCACTTTACTGCCCCAACAAACTACACATAATTCAGGTTCTGGCTTCCGTTCCAGTGAAGTACTCATTGGCTTTAGACTCCTGTCTAAAATCTAGCTCAACCACCGGCTTTAGCGGCTGACGCCATCCTTGGTTATCACCTGTTTACTGTATAATTCTCAGCGCCAGATAGGGCACAAGATTAAATACGATCACCAGAAGCTTCAATCTGCCCAGATAGTCAAAGTACATAGCGGGCAATGTTTCAGGGTCCAGGTCAAAGATTTTACTGTGCATATTGATGGCAAAGTCTTTCACCAGAGCAAGTATCAGTGTGGAGAACAGTAACAGGCCTATATTGATCAATGTGCACCAGCCGAGAAAGGCGGTTAACTGCTCGATAGAAATTGACATAAAAACTCTCCTTGATAGGACACAAAAGCTAATTCTTTTGTCGCATCAATACTAGCCTAATCGCAGACGGTGTTTTTTAAAAGTAGCTGCTTAGTTGCGCCGAATCAAGGCTTGGCCCCAGCTCTTCAGGTGAATAGGGGCTGAATACTCCGCGCCACCTGCTCAGCCTGCCCCTCAAGGTGGAGGTGGTGTGAGCCTGGCAGTTTGATAATTTTCATATGAGGTATCCACTCAAAGGCCGCAGACTGCTCTGGACTAGGGGTAAATGCGCTGTTTTGTGCCTGTACCAGAATGACCCTTCCGCGAATCGCGGTTAAAAAGCTTTGCAGATGATCCTTGGAAAACTTAACCATTGATGCCGCTTTAAGCCGCTGATCGTTGCGCCAGTAAAATAGCCCATCGGCCTCGACCACGCCGCGCTCGGCCAAAATAGCGGCCGCATCATGGTCAAGCGGCACGAAGCCTTTAACCCGCGCCTGCACTGCGCGTTCATAGTCCGCAAAGCCTGTGGGTGACGCGGCGCCAAAGCGCTTGTTTTCATGAATGGCCCGCGCTATGTGTTTGGCGGTGTTATGGGCCTCCTCTGGCAGAGGCAGGTAGCCATCAATCATAGCTACCTGAGTTATACGCTCTGGGAAAGTACCGGCCACCAGGCCTGAAATAATGGCCCCACGGGAGTGCCCAATCAAACCAAAGGTCTCCCATCCCATCTGGTCGGCAATCGCCATCACATCGCCTATATCGTGCCAGATATCATAGCCGGAATCCTGGGAGCGAAAATCGCTGCGCCCATGACCGGCCAGATCAACCGCAATCACATGGAGATTTTCCATATGGGGCAGCATGCGATCAAAGGTGTTGGCATTATCTAACCAGCCATGCAGGGCTATCACCGGAGGGTAACCGGAGCGACCCCACTCTTTGGCTGTAAATTTTAAACCTTTATTTTCGAAGCTGCGCTCTCTGATAAATTCAATCGACATTATGTATCCAATGTAAAGTTGCCATTCCCGATGCGGGATAGTCCATAGAGAGCGAAGCCAGGCTCGCAGTACCCATCCGGATACCTGTTTCTCTGGTTAAATAATCGACCAACAAACTCACCAATGGCAACTTAGGTGCCATCAGTAAACTATTTACTTGAGTTTGCTGCAAAAATCCCTCTATGACGCGCAGGTTACCCCGCGGTGTTAGATCATCTAACCCATCGATTGCATTATTATTAATTTTGCGTCGAGCCAAAGTAGCTCAGCTCGGAAACTCCCTACTCAGCATAGTCCTGAAGCCGCGGTTACAGCATCACAGACCATACTTATTTTTTGGCTTTTTTCTTGGTGCCCTGCTCTTTGGTCTCTGTCTCTTCAGTCTCGGTAAACGATGGTACATTATCGTCTTCCACCTCAACGAACTCAGCTTCCTCAATATCCTCTGCTGAGCGCACCGAGTAGCCTTCCGATGGGTCAACCTCCGGCCACTCATCAAATGGGAAAGGTTTGCTATCCGTGTTAAAGGTCAAAAACATAACCGTCTGATAGACCCACTTCCCCAGGCCCTGCCCAAGATTGCGCAGGTTTTCGTTGTCGCTACCAGTCACCAGCACCAGCAAAAACTGCACTATCACCACCAGAGTGATAACTAGCCGGGCAGCCATAAGCAGCAATGTGAATACAAACATATAGGCCAGACGAACCCAGGTATTACTGTTGCTTAATGTTCCTTTATTATCAGTCATTTGCTTTCACCATAAACTCCACATCAGTATTTTGTTCTGCGAGCATCATCGACTGCAGAGACTCCAGGATAGAGCGCTGCTCAAATAAGGTCGCGTATAGAGCCGAAGCCAGTGGCATATAAATACCTAAATCATCGGCCTTCTCTTTTACTAGTTTAGTCGTATTTACACCCTCGGCCACCTGCCCTACCTGAGACACTGCCTGATCCAGAGTTTTTCCCTGTCCCAGCGCCAACCCCACACGGAAGTTGCGACTCAGGGGCGAAGTGCAGGTTACATAGAGATCACCCACACCGCTAAGGCCCAAAAAGGTCAATGGGTTAGCCCCAAGATGCACCGCAAAACGGCTCATCTCGGCTAGACTGCGGGTCAAGACAACAGCTTTGGTATTTTGCCCCACATCCATGGCCTCAGCTATGCCGGCCACAATGGCATAGATATTTTTTAATGCTCCGGCTAATTCCACACCATAGCGGTCATGATTGGCATAGACCCTAAAATATTGCGATCCCAGCAATGTCTGAATTCGCTCGCAGAGCTCAGCATTTTCGCTGGCAATAACTGTAGCCGTAATTTCAAACTGAGCAATCTCTCTAGCCAGATTGGGCCCACTTATTACTCCGACCGAACAGTGGGGAATTTCCTGCTCCAGAATTTCACTGGGCAGCATAAAGCTATGGGCTTCTATGCCTTTGGCTGTACTGACCAAAACGCAGTCTTTATTGAGAAAGGGGAAGGCCCTCTTGGCCAGCTCACGGAATGAGCTGCTGGGCACGGCAAAGAATACTGTCTGGGCTCCCGCCAGAGCCTGCTCTAGATCGGTGCTGACCTCCATGGCGCTATGTAACTGGTAGCCAGGGAGATAGTCGGAGTTTTCGCGGGAGTCGCGGATACTGGCGGCGCGAACTTCGCTGCGCAACCAGAGGGTCACAGCATAGCCATTGGACGCAATCATATTGGCGATTGCGGTGCCAAAGCTGCCACCACCCAAAACTGCTACCCTATGATTTTTATAGTCTGTCACCGAGCCTATGCTCCACAACCCCATTGGAGTTGCATTATAGCCGCGAAACCACAAATAGCGCCCCTAAAAGCGCGCCATTTGCGTTGATTTTAGCTATTTTATTCAAACATTAATCGGTTGAGTTCCTGTACAAACTCTGCAGGGTTCTCCAGTGGACGACCAGCTGACAGCGCTGCCTGATCAAATAGCACCCGCGCTAGACGCCCAGCACTGGCCTCATCTGCTTCCGCCTCGAGCTTGCTGACCAATGGATGATCCATATTGACCTCCAGTATCGGCTTGGACTCCGGTACCGCCTGACCTGCAGCCTGCATAATTTTGCGCATCTGCTCGCCCATATCATTATCACCTACTACCAGACAGGCCGGTGAATTGGTGAGTCGCTTGGTGCTGCGCACCTCTTCAACCCTGTCGTCCAGCAGAGATTTAATACGGCTAATCAACTCGCCCTGCTCTGCATTCTGAGATTCCTTATCGGCCTCAGCATCCTTGTCCGACTTGGGCTCTTCGCCAGTGATCTTGCTGAGATCGAGTTCGCCCCGCGCCACATCCTGGAACGATTTGCCATCAAACTCAGTCAGATAACCCATCATCCACTCATCGATGCGATCCGACATCAGCAGCACTTCAATGCCATGCTTGCGGAAGACTTCCAAATAAGGACTGTTGGCAATAACCGAGTGGCTCTCCCCAGTCACATAGTAAATTTTATCCTGGCCCTCTTTCATGCGCTCAATATAGTCGGGCAGGCTTACTGTGGGGGCTGCGCCTTCGCTGGTAGAGCTGGCAAAACGGAATAGCTTGGCAATCTTTTCTCGGTTACTGTGATCTTCGCTAGGGCCCTCTTTTAGTACGGCGCCAAACTGAGTCCAGAATGTCGCATATTTTTCTGGCTCACTGGTTGCCATCTTGGCCAACATATCCAGAACACGCTTGGTCAGTGCAGCGCGAATACTGTCGACCATTGGGGTGTTTTGCAAAATCTCGCGCGACACATTGAGGGGCAAATCAGCACTGTCCAACACACCTTTAACAAAGCGCAGATACATAGGCATAAACTGTTCAGCGTCGTCCATAATAAACGTGCGCTTGATATACAGCTTAATGCCCCGCACGGCTTCTCGCTGGTAGAGGTCCATAGGAGCCATACCAGGGATATACAGCAAACTGGTGTACTCCTGTTTGCCCTCTACACGGTTGTGACTCCAGGCCAGTGGTTCAGCGAAATCATGGGATACATGGCGATAGAACTCTTTGTACTCGTCATCGCTGACCTCACTTCTGGACTTGGTCCACAGGGCCTTGGCGTCATTGACCGCTTCCCACTCGGGAACCACCTCTGCTTCCCGCTCCTCTGCTGTCTCCTCAGCGCCAGGCATGGGCGGAGCCTCTTGCTTAAGCATTTGCACCGGGATAGCTATGTGGTCGGAGTATTTTTTTACAATGCTGCGCAGGCGCCAGTCATTGCCAAATTCCTGCTCCTCCGTCTTGAGATGCAAAGTAATCTTGGTACCGCGCTCGGGGCGCTCGATAGTTTCCAACTGATAGTCCGCTTCGCCCTCACAGGTCCAGCGTACGGCTTGGTCGGCAGCTGCTCCAGCGCGACGGGTTTCAACCACCACGCGATCGGCGACAATAAACGACGAGTAGAAACCCACGCCAAACTGACCAATTAATTGCGAGTCCTGCTTCTGATCGCCCGTCAGGTTTTTAAGAAATTCTGCTGTGCCAGATTTGGCAATGGTACCCAGGTTGGTAATCACCTCATCTCTGGACATACCAATACCATTGTCGGAAATTTCAATGGTTTTGGCTTCTTCATCGACCGCGATACGAATGCGCAGCTCGCCATCATCTTCATAGAGGCTGGAATTCTCCAGAGCTTCTACGCGCAGCTTGTCCGTTGCGTCTGACGCATTGGAAATAAGTTCGCGCAGAAAAATTTCCTTGTTGGAATACAAGGAGTGAATCATTAAATGTAGCAGCTGTTTGGCTTCTGTTTGAAAGCCTAGGGTCTCGGCACCTGATTTAGCTTTGGCAGTCATTTCCGTTTTTTCTCCTGGTTGATAAAACATTATTGTTGCTTGTTCTAGGAGATGGGGACTGGCGCCCAAATTTCAAGCGCTGGCTATTATTTAAACGAGCTTTTACTTGGAGATAAGGAAATGGCAGCGAGCGGTGGCTATAGGGGTGTCAGGGTTATCCTGCCAGGCTGTGGCCGTGACATTCACCAATTTCTTGCCCTGACGCAGCACAGTGCAGTTGGCATAGATGGTTTTGTAACGCCCGGGGCGCAGATAATCCAGAGAGAAATCAACCACTTTGGGAATAAGCTCAACATTTAGGGTATAGAGAATCTCAATAGCAGCGGAGAGCTCGAGAAAACCACCAATAACACCGCCATGTATAGCCGGCAGTGAGGGATTGCCTATATTTGAGGGACGCCTGTCCAACCAGTACAGCACGCCATCGCCCTCAACTTTGGCCTCGGCGCCAATAAAACTGCTGTAGGGAATTAAATCGAGAATCTGCTGAGGGCTAGACTCATGCCTTGCCCTCTGCAGGCTGGCTTGCAGTGCCTGGTGTGGGTCGCTCATTTGTCTGCCTCTCGCTCATAGGCCCGGTCACCGCGCACCAGGCGATTGAGGCGGCGGCGAATAATATTACCCAGAGAAATACTCGGCGTATCCACGGTCATAAAGGTAGCCACACAGTGTGCTATAGGGTTCTCTGGATCGTCCTGCCAGGCAGAGCCGCGGCAGAAAATAACATTGGAGGTACTGCGATAGACCTTGGCAGACACATAGATGGGCTGATGGGGCTCCGCCGGATGCATATAATCCAGGCGCAAATCCATAGTTGGAGTGACCGAAGCCCTGGTTAATGTGGTGATTGCCGCAGTCCCGCAGGCGGTATCCAATAAGCTGACAATCACTCCGCCATGGACCACCCCGGTAATGGGATTTCCCACCACCTCTTCCTTGTAGGGAAAAGTCATCTCAACTTCTCCGCGGCCAATTTTGGTTAATTCAAAACCCAGCGCCGCGCCATGCCCATTGCGCTCCATGGCGAGCTTAAGCATAGGTCGAAATATGGCCAGCTTTAAATCCATCAGGCTAGGCTGTCTTCGGCAACAAAATATTTGGGATCTTCAATCACATTGACCTCGACCAGATTGCCGGCTTTTTTGAGCAGCTTGCGGCACTCTTCACTCAGATGTACCAAGTGTAATGTTTTTCCAGCATTTTCATAGCGCTCAGCCAAGGTATCTATGGCCTCTAGACCGGAGTGATCTGCCACCCTAGAGCGAGCAAAATCAATCACCACATCATCATTGTCCTGGGCTGGATCAAAACGCTCTAAAAATGAGGTGACGGAACCAAAGAACAGCGGGCCAGTTACTGCATAGACGGTTGAGCCCTTGTGATCTTCCCTGGCATCAATGCGAATATGCTTGGCGTGCTCCCAGGCAAATACCAGTGCCGAGATAATCACACCCACCACTACGGCAACCGCCAGATCTGTGGCCACGGTCACTGCTGACACGGTAACCAGAATCAAGGCATCGCTGCGCGGCACCTTGCCAACAATTCTAAAGCTGGACCATTCAAAGGTACCTATAACCACAATAAACATAACGCCAATTAATGCGGCCAGGGGAATCTGTTCAATCAGTGGCGAGGCAACCAGAATAAACAGCAGCAAAAACAGCGCCGCACTTATTCCCGACATACGCCCACGACCGCCAGAATTTACATTGATCATGCTCTGGCCAATCATGGCGCAGCCGCCCATGCCACCAAAGAACCCGGTCACTGTATTGGCCACGCCCTGCCCTATACATTCGCGATTGCCGCGACCACGGGTCTCGGTAATTTCATCGATCAGTCGCAATGTCAGCAGAGACTCAATCAGGCCAATGGCCGCCAAAATAATGGCATAGGGCAAAATAATCCACAGGGTCTCCAGAGAGAAAGGCACTACAGGGATATGGAAACTGGGCAGGCCACCGCTGATAGAGGCTACATCACCCACCACCTTGGTATCTATATCCAGCCAGAGTACCAAGCCGGTAACCACTAGAATTGCCACCAGCGATGAAGGCAGAGACTTGGTAAAGCGGGGCAGAGAGTGAATAATAATCATGGTCACCAGCACTAGGCTCAGCAACATATACAGCTCCTGCCCCTCTAACCAGGCCACATCAACAATACTACCCTGCATAAAGGTACCATCCAGCCAACCGGGCTGACCGGCTTCACCAAACTGTCCCAGCTGAGCGAGGAAAATAACAATAGCCAGACCATTCACAAAACCCAGCATCACAGGGTAAGGCACCATGCGAATAAACTTGCCGAGCTTGAGCACCCCTGCAGTAATTTGCAGCAGGCCCATCAACACCACAGTGATAAACAGGTACTCGACACCATGGTCGGCCACCAGCGACACCATGACCACGGCCAGAGCGCCAGTCGCGCCACTGATCATACCCGGGCGGCCACCAATACAGGCAGTAATCAGGCCCACCATAAAGGCTGCATACAGACCCACCAATGGGTCGACCCCAGCCACAAAGGCAAAGGCCACCGCCTCGGGCACCAGGGCCAGAGCAACGGTCAGGCCGGAAAGTAGATCATTTCTTAGGGTAGCAACTTTGCTAAATTGGAACTCAAACATTTATGGGGCTTCTCTCGATGATAACTAAGATTAAAAACAAAGATTTACAGCCTGAGGGCGCGTTCTATCTGCGCCCGGAGCTGCGGTTGGAATTGCCTCCAGAGGGACGATTGCGGCCACTGGCATTTCTGCCACCGCCACCACCATAGGGCGAATTCCCCGAAGGTTTGGCCGGTGCTGAGCTGTTTCCCGAGGCTGGGCGAGAATCGCCGCGCTTCTCTCCAGCGGTTTCCGAGCGCTGGCCAGGCTTGCTGGTCTGATTGCGACCACCAGACTTTAGCTTGCTGCCCGGCTTGGGCCCATGTCCAAAGGCGGAGCGCTTTTTAGTGCGACTCGCGGTATTATTGTGGCGACTATTATCGCCGGCACTGCTCTGGCTCTTCAGCGGCTTGCGCGGCTTTTTGCTGCGCACAGGCTTGTTTAAGGTAGTCTCTGGCAAATTTTGATATGGCTCAAAACCGTCAATTTCTCTGCGTTCCAGCAGCTTTTGCGTCAGACGTTCAATATCAGAGAGCAAATCCACCTCATCAGCACTGACCAGCGAAATCGCCTGACCTGTTGCCCCAGCTCGACCGGTGCGACCAATACGGTGAACATAGTCCTCTGAGACATTGGGTAGATCGAAGTTAACCACCTGGGGCAGCTGCTCAATATCTAGGCCTCGAGCAGCAATATCGGTGGCCACCAGAATGCGTATTTCACCGGCCTTAAAGTCCGCCAGTGCTCTAGTGCGAGCACCCTGGCTCTTATTGCCGTGAATAGCTGCAGCCGTGATACCAGCAGCATCTAGCTGTTTGGTCAGCTTGTTAGCACCATGTTTAGTTTTGGTAAATACCAGCGCCTGATCCCAACCGCCATCTTTGATAAGCTGAATCAGCAGCGGGCCTTTTTGTTTTTTATCTACAGGGCAGATCCACTGTTCAACAGAGGGGGCCGCAGCGTTGCGCGGGCTCACTGAGATTTCAATGGGGTTGCGCACCAGCCCTTTGGCCAGAGCGCGAATATCATCAGAAAAGGTGGCAGAAAACATTAGATTCTGGCGGCGCCTGGGCAGCAGGCCGATAATACGCTTAATATCATGAATAAAACCCATATCCAGCATACGGTCTGCTTCATCTAGCACCAGCACTTCAAGGTGATCGAACTTCACCGCGTTCTGGCTGTGCAAATCCATTAAGCGACCGGGCGTGGCAATCAAAATATCCACACCTCGACGCAGTTTCATCATCTGCGGATTAATTTTAACGCCACCAAATACCACGGCAGAACTGAGATTGAGGTGCTTGCCATACAGGGCAACACTCTCTCCTACCTGAGCCGCAAGCTCGCGGGTTGGGGTAAGAATCAATGTGCGCGCCTGGTTGGGCCCTGCTCTGCGTCCCTTAGACAGCCGCTCCAAAATTGGCAGCGTAAAGCCGGCAGTTTTACCTGTGCCTGTCTGGGCGGCGGCCATAACATCATGGCCAGCTAACACGGCCGGAATAGCCTTGGCTTGAATAGGTGATGGTTCGCTGTAGCCTTTTGCGGCAATAGATTTAAGAATAGGAGCCGAGAGGCCCAGGTCATCAAAGGTCATAAAATAGTCTTATAAAGTGCTGCCGACTTTGGACCTGAGTGGCAAGTATGAATAGGATTTTCGAGATGGTCCAGATGGGGGCGCAGCTTACAGAAAACTACTCAACATTGCACCCTAAACCATTGAATTTACGTGATTTTAAGCTTCAGCTAGCACTTTGTAGGCATTGATAACTGAATCTGGCGCCTGCACCAGCTCAACCAACACGCCCTGAGAACTCAGGGGGAACTCCTCATTGCCTTTGGGATGCACAAAACAGACATCGTAGCCAGCAGCACCTTTGCGAATTCCGCCTGGGGTAAAGCGCAGACCCTGCTGGGTTAGCCAGTCCACTGCCGCAGACAGGTTATCGACCCAGAGGCCAACATGGTTTAGGGCTGGAGTATCCACTCGAGGCTTTTTGTCGGCATCCAGAGGCTGCATTAGATCCACTTCAACCACAAAGTCCCCTACACCCATCTCGCAGATATCCTCATCCACATTCTCAGATTCACTGACAAAGGTATCTCGATAACTCAGTCCCAGCAGATCAACCCAAAAGCTGCGCAGTTTTTGCTTGTCTGCACCGCCCACGGCAATCTGTTGAATACCGAGGATGGAGAACGGGCGATCTGTAGTGGAAGAGTTCATAAATAGGCCTGCTTCAGTGCATCAATAAACTGTGCCAGCATATCAGCTGGTAAATCATTAATGCCAGCGGCAGCCTCACGGCCGCCACCAGTGGGAAACTGACGGCACAGTGCGGAAGCACCCTGCTTATTATTCAGCGGAGCGCGCACACTGACCAGATAGTTACCATTGGATTTAGCGGTTAATACCGCATGGGCACGATCCGGATGCTGATTAGTCAGGTCATTGCTGTACACGCCGCTAACCCGGCGCGCCCAGGGCGCGTCGGGCAATTCAAATACAGCTACAGCACTGTCGGCAATCAGAGCCTGAGTAGCCTGAGCCAAACTTAAATCCTGATGATAGCCGGTCTCCAGACGCTGAAAATGCTCTACCCCGTCCTCAATAAAGTCTAGGGGATTAGCGTATTGCGCTGCCAGCCGATACAGCTCTGCCGGATCAAAATGCAGATCAGCCAAATCAGACCCATAACCATTGTAATTAATATAGATTCCCAGGTTTTCTAATCCCTGTAACTGCTCCGCGCCTAGATCAGTATTTTTGGCCATGCCGATGGCGCTTTTTTTCAAGTTATCGCCAAAGGTACCCACAATGCCCCAGGCCAGATAGGCCCCGCGCAGATAATGGTTAATCAGCAGACTGGTGCAGACATCTGGCGCTTCATTAATCATAGACTTCAATGCGGCAGATGACGGCACCTCACCGGCAAAATGATGGTCCACATAAAAAACCTCAGCACCGGCATTTAACACTCGATGCAGGTCATTGCGATTTTTATCCATGGAGATATCGAGCACTGTAATGCGATCGCCTGGCTCGGCATCGACCTGTTTGAGAAGGCTGATATCGCGCTTAACGCCAGTGACTAGATGTGCCTTGCGAGGTTCGGCAAGGCGCAGCTGCACCAGAGCACAGATGCCATCCGCGTCGCCATTAAAAACATCGTAGTCAGCCATATTGTCTCTTTTTTGGTGCCAGTGTTAGTTGGTGCGACCCTTAGCTTGCGCTCAGGATGACTAATTGCGAGGTCATCCTGAACCCAGTAAAGGATCTCCAGACCTCAAGCATTCTCTAGCTGGTAGTAGTCCATCAATATCTTAGCCACTTCCGGTCGCGAAAACTCCGGTGGCGGTGCGATGCCATCGCCAAGCATCTGCCGCACCTTGGTGCCTGACAGCAAAATAAAGTCGTCTTTGGTATGATCTTCGGCTTCATTCATCATCACCACACGACCCAGCTTCTTGGAGAAAGCGGTGTGATCAGCATTGAATATCTCAATTTCCAAAGCACCGGCAGGTACCTTATCCGCGAAAATAGTCTGTGCATCAAAGGCGCCATAATAGTCGCCTACACCTGCATGATCGCGACCAACAATCAGATGGGTACAGCCCATATTCTGACGGAAAACCGCATGTAACACCGCCTCTCTTGGGCCTGCGTAGAGCATATCAAAGCCGTAGCCAGTCACCATCACAGAGTTAGCGGGGAAATACAGCTCAACCATCTTGCGGATGCAGTCATCGCGCACCGAAGCTGGAATATCACCCTGCTTTAATTTGCCCAGCAGCATATGCACCACAACACCATCAGCGCCCAGGCGCTCCATAGCCATATGGCACAGTTCCTCATGGGCTCTGTGCATTGGGTTGCGGGTCTGGAAGGCCACTACTTTCTGCCAGCCACGCTCGGCTATTTCATCGCGAATCTCGCCCGCTGTTCTAAAGGTATCGGGGAAATCTGCCTGGAAGTAACTCAGGCTTAACACCTGAATATTCCCAGAGAGCAACTGGTTACCCAGGCTGGTAAATGTAGCCACGCCCGGATGCTGTGGGTCCAATGTGGCAAAAATTTGCTCGGCCATTGTCTCAATCTGTGCGTCGCTCACTGTTTCAATAGCCGCCAGATCCATAATCGCCATCACTGGGTTTCCTTCAGTGTTAGGGTCGCGCAGAGCAATACGACTGGCACCCTCAATCGCCGAAGTATCCTTGACCAGATTAACCACGGGCACAGGCCAAAATAGCCCATCTTCAGTATGCAGATTTTCCGCAACATTCAGCGAGTCGGCCAGATTCATATAGCCAGTCAGCGGGTTGAAATATCCAGCCCCCATCATCACCGCATTGGCGGCGGCCGCGGAGTTAAGAACAATTGAAGGCAGGGATTCTGCTTCAGTAAGCAGCTGTTGTAGCAGTTGGTTATCTGTCACTAAAAGGCTATTGAGGGTATCTGAGCCATGGGGCTTAATCAAAACGGTTTCTCCATTGGGTAACAATTAAAAAGATGTGGGGCTTCTGTATTCCAGTCTAGGGCTGGGGAGTAGCAATAAATCCCTTATTTTGAAGATAGTCGATAATTGTCTCAACCTCCTCCTCGAGACTCATCTGGTCTGTATGCAGATGAATTTCTGGCGACTGGGGCGCCTCGTAGGGATCGTCTATACCGGTGAAATTTTTAATCTCTCCGGCGCGGGCTTTTTTGTAAAGCCCCTTGGGGTCGCGCTCTTCTGCGGTGGATAGAGAGCAGTCAACAAAAATTTCTACAAAGGGGTAGCCGGATTCAGCGTGCAGTTCACGAACCAGCTGACGATCCACCTGATAGGGGCTGATAAAGCTGGACAGGGCGATCACCCCAGCGTCGACAAACAGCTTGGCTATTTCGCCGATACGGCGAATATTTTCTGCGCGATCTTGCGCGGAAAACCCCAGGTTTTTATTGATTCCCAGGCGCACATTGTCACCATCCAAACGATAGGTCAATTTGCCGCGCTGAAACAGGGCCTTCTCTAGTGCCACGGCAATGGTACTTTTGCCGCTGCCGGACAAACCGGTAAACCACAATGTGGCACCTTTTTGTCCCAATAGATTGTTGCGATCCTCGCCTGTTATATCACCCTGATGCCAGTGCACATTGGTGGCTTTCTGTTCCGTCATAGAGGCTTTCCAGTAGTTCTCGGAAGGCGCAATAATAGAGATAATTTGTGATTTTGTATATCTCAAATAGACCTGAGGCCCTATAATCTAGAGTTCTGAGAATTTAAATCAATAATAAAAAGAATAACTATGCGCGCTCTAGAAAACCTAAAAATACTCGACTTCACTACCTTGGTTCCCGGTCCATTTGCTACCATGATGCTGGCTGATATGGGAGCAGATGTGCTGCGAGTGGAATCTCCTACTCGGCCCGATATGGTCCGCGCCATGGGTCCCTATGCCGACGGCACTTCCACTGGGCATGGTCTGTTAAACCGCAATAAGCGCTCTATTGGGCTGGATCTTAAAAAGCCCGAGGCTGTTGCTATAGCTAAGCAGCTAGCAGCAGACTACGACATAGTGATAGAACAGTTTCGTCCCGGCGTAATGGAGCGCTTTGGCCTGGGCTACGAGCAACTTAGCGAAATAAATCCTAGCATTATTTACTGCTCTATTACCGGCTATGGTCAAACCGGCCCCTATAGAGATCGCGCCGGCCATGACAATAACTATCTGTCCCTATCAGGGCTCAATGGTTACTCGGGACGCCAGGGCGAACGAACGCCTATTATGGGTATGCCCATTGCCGATCTGGCCGGCGGTTCACTGCATGGCGTTATTGGCATTCTGGCGGCAGTAAATCAGCGTCATATGACTGGTGAGGGCCAACATGTGGATATCAGTATGACTGATTCCATGTTCGCCATGAACAGCCTGTTTGGCTCTGGCTATCTGGCGGCTGATACAGAGCCTCTGTCTGGGGGAACCAACCTTAATGGCGGCAGCTTCTACGATTACTACCGCACTGCCGACGATCGCTACCTGAGCATTGGCAGCCTAGAGCCACAGTTTTTCCAGCAGCTCTGCGCCACATTGGGCGACAGCTCATTACTGGAGCTAGGCAACCCCATGGATACAGAGGCCCAAACCAAACTGCGACAGAGAATAGATGCCATTATTGAGCAGAAGCCCCTAGCGGAGTGGGTGGAGATATTTGCCGATAAAGATTGCTGTGTCGAACCAGTGCTGACCTTTGCAGAGGCCTGTGCCAGCGAACATGTTGCAGCGCGAGACCTAATTGTCGATCTCAAAACCCACGATCATGGAGTGCAGCAACAAATTGGCAGCCCCATCAAGCTCTCAAAATCGACCCCAAAATATGATTCCATTGGCGCTCTGTTGGGACAGCACAATCAGCAAGTTTTAGAGGAGCTAGGCATGGATCAGGCCGCCATCAAAGCCGCCAGAGATGCAGGAGCCTTCGGCTAGCTACAGAACCCCACCAGCACTCCTCACTGTTCACTGTTCGTTAATAATGGCCAGAGCATTGGCCGCAATAGGCTGCACCATGGTGGCAATACCGCCTGCAGCTTTACTGGAGGCATTGCCATCCGCTGCACGCTTGGCCACGCCCTGGGCAATTGCCGCCAGCCGGAAAAAGCTAAAGGCCAGATAGAAATTCCAATTGTCCAGTTTATCTATGCCCATGCGTTGACAGTAACTGGCGATATAGTCTTTCTCACTGGGGATGCCCAGCGCATCAGAATCTATGCCCAGCAATCCCGAGGAGGCGCCCGGGCCATTGCCCGATGGCAGGCGCATGCCCATGCACTGATAAGCCAAGTCTGCATAGGGGTGACCCAGAGTAGAGAGCTCCCAATCCAGCACCGCAATCACTCGCTCGTTATCTGAACTAAACATCAGATTATCCAAGCGATAGTCGCCATGAACCAGAGATACTCTGCCATCATCTTCAGGGATATTTTTACCCAGCCATTCGATCACCTGATCCATCTCCGGGATCGGCTTTAATTCCGAGGCCTTGTACTGAGAGGACCAGCGATCGTACTGGCGCTGAAAATAGTTACCGGGTCGACCGTAATCACTGAGACCTACCTTATCCAGATCGACCGAGTGAATCGCCGCCATTACCCTACTCATCTCATCATACATTTTAGCGCGCAGCTGATTGCTGGAAATATCCTCCAGCGATGATTCCCAGTGCACATTGCCCTCGCAGAACTCCATAATATAAAACATGGAACCAATCACGTCCGAGTCTTCACAGAGATGATAGACCTTGGCAACCGGCACATCGGTATCCGCCAGTGCCGCCAAAACACGGTACTCGCGGTCCACCGCATGGGCAGACTTGAGCAACTTGCCCGGGGGCTGACGACGCAGCACATAGGAGCCAGAGGCGGCATCAATTTTAAAGGTGGGGTTCGATTGACCGCCAGCAAATTTGCTGGCAGTCAATGGGCCTTTAAACTCTTCGATATTGGCCTCTAGGTAGCTGGCCAGAAGAGCTTCATCTAAGGTATCTACTGCAGACATAAATCCTTCTTATTTTTTACTTTATTGTTATTAGTTGCGATTAAAAACTACAGACCTGCCAAGCGCTGCTTAATCAGGCTATCTGCCTCGGACATAATTCGGTCCATTAATTCCTGCACAGTTGGCACATCATTAATAAGGCCAGCAACCATACCACAGGACCAGGCACCGGCATCCATATCACCCTCTTTCATAATCTTGGGGTAAACACCGGCCACTTCCGGAAGAATATCTTCAATTTTTATATCCGCACCCAGGGCCTTTTCTTTTTCCAGCAATCTTTCAACAGCAGAGTTATTGAGCACGCGCTCGGTATTGCGCAATGGACGCATCACCAAACGAGTATCAAGCTCCGTCGCCGCCAGAATCGCCGCCTTTACATTGTCATGCACAGGCGCTTCACGGGTGGCGATAAAACGAGTACCCATATTCATACCCTCAGCACCCATGGCCAATGAGGCTACCAGGCTGCGGGCATCGGCCATACCGCCGGAGGACACAAAGGGAATTGTCAGCTCATCGGCTGCTCTGGGCAGCAGAATAAAGTTGGGAATATCGTCTTCACCCGGGTGGCCACCGCATTCAAAACCATCCACTGAGACAGCGTCACAACCAACCTTCTCAGCTTTCAGGGCATGGCGAACCGCGGTGCATTTGTGGATCACTTTAATACCAGCCTCTTTAAGGGCAGGCATATAGGGAGCAGGGTTATTACCCGCAGTTTCAACAATTTTAACACCGCCATCAATCACCGCCTGAATTAAACCAGGGTAATCCGGAGGCGTCATAGAGGGGAGAAAAGTGATATTTACGCCAAAGGGCTTATCGGTCATAGTTTTGCAACGGGCAATTTCCGCTGCTAACTTTTCTGGCGTGCCCTGGGTCAGCCCAGTGATAATACCCAGACCGCCGGCATTGGATACTGCGGCGGCCATCTCGGCCAGACCTACATGGTGCATGCCACCTTGAATAATTGGATGCTCAATACCCAATAGCTCTGTGATGCGCGTCTTCATTTTCCCTCTCCTTTTTAGTCATTTTGTTACTTATTTAAAGCGTTTACCCTGCTCCGCCAGTGATACCAACAGTGGGCTCGGCGCCCAGAAATCATCACCAGTAGATTCGTGGTAATGACGAATTTTAGCCAGCACCTTATCCAGCCCCATGCTGTTGGCATAGTGCATAGGACCGCCGCGATAGACGGGCCAGCCATAGCCGTAGACATAGGTCACATCAATATCACTGGCGCGAACTGCAATACCCTCTTCGAGAATCTTTGCGCCTTCATTGATCATAGGCAGCAGACAGCGATCAAGAATTTCTTCATCGGAAATATCACCCTGAGTCACACCCTGAGCCGCTGCAACCTCGGCAAATAACTCTGCAGTCACAGGCGCTGGAGTTGGCATGCGTTTTTCATCGTAATCATAGTAACCGGCAGCAGTCTTTTGGCCGCGGCGACCCAGCTCACAGAGGCGGTCTTTGACATCCATTGGGTTGGAGTTATCTTTATCCCAACCCAGATCCAGGCCAGCCAGATCACCCATCTGGAATGCACCCATAGGGAAGCCAAAATCAAATAGCACCTTGTCTACCTGCTCGATCGGCGCACCTTCAAGAGCCAGCTTGCTGGCTTCAATCTGGCGTGGAAATAGAATACGGTTGCCGACAAAGCCCGGGCAAACACCTACCAGCACCGCCACTTTGCGAATGCGCTTGGCCAGCGCCATACTGGTTTTAATCACATCGTCAGAGGTTTTTTCACCGCGCACCACTTCAAGAAGTTTCATAACATTGGCTGGGGAGAAAAAATGCAGGCCAATCACTGACTCAGGTCTGCTGGTCACAGAGGCGATTTCATTGAGATCAAGTGCCGAGGTATTAGAGGCCAGAATAGCGCCCTGTTTGGCAATAGCATCTAGGCGAGTAAAGATATCTTTCTTTACCGCCATATTTTCAAATACTGCTTCAATAATCAGATCGCAGTCGGCCAGATCAGCCATATCCAAAGTACCCTGAATCAAACCGCAGCGCTGTTCAACGGCCTCTTCAGTCAGACGACCTTTGCGCGCAGTATTTTCATAGTTTTTGCGGATAGTGCCCAGACCACGGTCCAGAGCCTCTTGACTGGTTTCCACAATGGTTACAGGTACACCCACATTGGCAAAGTTCATGGAGATACCACCGCCCATCAGGCCACCACCAATCACACCCACTTTGGCAATCGGCAGTTCTTTGGCATCCTCTGCCAGTCCAGGCACCTTGCCCGCCTGACGCTCAGAGAAAAAGAAGTACTGCTGGGCCTGAGACTGAGGACCGCTCATTAGCTCGGCAAATAATTTACCCTCGGTTTTTAAGCCCTCATCAAAGGGTTGATTAACCGCTGCTTCAATACAGCGGATATTGTATTCCGGGGCCAAAAAGCCGCGAGTCTTGCGGGCCAGCATCTTGCGTGTAGCGGCAAAAATTTCTGGGTTATCTTTAGCGCTCTGCAGTTTGTCATCATTGTCGCGCACCCGCGGATGAGAGCCACCCTGAGCCGCCTTATCTTTGGCAAAGGCCAATGCTTCAGCGCGCAAGTCACCCTCAACTAGCTGGTCAACCAGCCCCAGCTGATGGGCTTCAGCAGCACCTATAGGGACACCAGAGGTCACCATGGCCAGGGTTTTTTCTACACCAACAACACGGGGCAGACGCTGGGTGCCACCGGCGCCAGGCAACAGGCCCAGATTCACTTCCGGCAGACCAAACTTGGCGCTGCCCACAGCCACGCGATAATTACAGCACAGCGCAGTTTCCAGACCGCCGCCCAGAGCAGTGCCATGAATGGCAGCCACAATAGGTTTTGGCGAAGCGTCCATAGTTGACAGCACCGCATGGAAGTTCGGCTCCATGGGACCAGATGAGAACTCAGAAATATCAGCACCTGCGATAAAAGTACGTCCCTCACAGAAGACCAGTATTGCCTCGGCAGAGTCATCGGCCAACGCCTTCTCAACCCCGTCTTTTAAACCCTGACGAACGCCCTGACTCAGAGCATTAACCGGCGGGTTATTGAGCGTTAATACAGCAACGCCCTCTTCGACGTTGTAATCAACCATAGATGTTAGCGCGACCATACTTTTATCCTTTTAATCGGTTTTCTTAACGGGAATATATTGGCACTAATTATGCCAAATAAAATACTAGAATCAACCTTTAATCAAAAGTCGTTCAAATCTGAATTATAGTAACCCAGCAATCTTGGATATGCCTTAACCAATAATGACTATGGGGTTGCGAAATAAAGGGGCTTAGAGGCCATGGCTAAACCCAGACCTCCAAATTATCCCGCTGCTCCAGACGCCGGTCGAGCTCAATTGTCAGCAACTCCTGCAGCCCACAAGAATCCAGCATAGTCTCTATGCCGGCACGCTCAGCGTCATCGCAAGATTTATAGGCATCCTGAACTATCTGCAGCTGGAAAAATCTGTAAGGTTGGGCGCCGGTCTCAAAGCTCTGCCCGCGCACTACAAAGTGGGATTTGCCGTCATTCTGCCCCAAGTAACGCGAGGCCCTATCGCCACTGACCGCAGGGTTGTCCGCTAGCCAGCCATTAATAGACTGTGCAGCAGCTCTGGTCTCGGGCAGAAAATCTTGCGCCGCAGCGCGCAGCACTGTCAGCAAGGTATCCGGAATCTGATCATCTGCCAGAAAGCCAGAGCCCGCGTTATAGCACTCCGGCGCATCCTGATTTGAACGATTCATACGTTCCACCCAGCGATACACGTGTACAGCCTGCTGCTGCATTATCTGTAATGGCTTTGGGTCACGACCCAGATGAGCAAAAAGCGGCGCCAATAAACCAAAGTCACCTATGCAGGGTTTCCAACCCAACAGATAGGGGTACTGCTCAAAATGCTTATCCAGGGCCAGTAAAAACTCCATGTACAGAGTCTCTACCAGCTCGCGGCTATCATCAGTAACCCCAAATACAGTGGCTGCATAGCGCATCTTATCCATCATATATTGGGTTTTAGCCTCGCGCTCTGGGTGGTCCCGCTGCGAATGAAAAAAGTGGTAGTGCAGAAAAGACAGATTCTCCTCGGGAAAATTCCAGCGGTAATGCATGGCGGGACGCAGCAGGCCCTCGGCACCAATCAGATCAAAAAGCCCACTGATAATTTGCTGCTTTGGCGTTGCCGGCAGACAGGGGCGACCGTTAGCCGCTTCGAAATACTCAATAATAGCAGCGCCATCGCGAATCACCTGTCCCTCTTCGGTGCGCAGTACCGGAATGGTAGCCAGCTTGGCTTCGGCTACAATCTCCGCTTTATAACTTTCATGGCCACAGGAAAACTCCTGGAAGGGAATATTGTTTTTAATCAGGTAGGAGCGGGCTCGGCCAGAATATAATGAATGGGGTAAGGCATAGAGGGCATGGGTCATAGAGTTGTACTCGTCGAATAAGCGTTATTAGCCTTGTGATTTGCTGCGATAAACCAGCACAAAAGGCAGCAAGAGGAAAAACATTAAAATACCAATCAGGATATTGTCGCGAAAGGCGTTATTCAGCGCGTTATAAATAACCTGCGTCAAAAAACTGTAGCCCGCTGGCATAGGCAGAACATTATTCTCCGCTAGATATTGCTGATACCGACCCAGCATAAGTTGCAACTGCGCAGGGTGCTGAGCACTCAGATCCATTGTCTCGCCCGGGTCCGCAACAATATTAAACAGACGCCACTGGTTGTCTCCCCAGATATCCCGGTTAAAGACAATTTTATACTCACCCATAAACAGTGCCCCATGACCCATCAGCTCATGTCCAATAGCATCCTGATCACCGTAAACCGCCTCGGCTCTGCCTGCCACCAGAGGCATCAGGCTGCGCCCAATAATAGGCTCCACAGAACGGCCGCCAAAGCGAGCAGGCGCAGGCTCAACACCAGTCAGGGCTAAAATCGTTGGAGTGATATCGGTAACAAAAGCAAATGCATTGGTCAGTTGATTTTTCACCTCTATACCGGCACCAGCAATAATCATGGGCACCCGCATGCCGCCCTCGCCTAGATAAAATTTGTAGTACGCCAGAGGTGATGCAGCGGCGCTGGAAAAGCCAGGATTGATAGCATTAAAACTACCTTTTAAACCCAGAGTTTCGTAGTCGACACTGTATCCCTGAGAGGCCAGACTGCGGCTATTACGCCAGGAGTTTTGCACCGGCTGGCCCATGGCTTCAGCACCATTGTCCGAGGAGAATATAAAGATCGTATTATCGTATTCGCCTATAGCTTTTAAATGCTCAATCAGGCGCCCAATATGATGATCCATGGCCTCAACCATGGCGCCGTAAACCGCCATGCGCTTGGCCTCATAGGCTTTCTCTTTGGGCGTCAGAGCGTCCCAATCTCCGGTGCTGGCCATAGTCACCATAGCGCTATCCGCCGGCACTATTCCAAGATCAATGGCACGCGTTAGCCGCTCTGTACGCAAAGCTGTCCAGCCCTGGTCATAGACCCCCATATAGCGATCAATATATTCCTGTGGGGCCTGCACTGGCATATGCACAGCCTGAAATGGAACATAGGCAAAGAAAGGCTGACCATCGCCCTGATTACTATCGATAAACTCAATGGTTTTATCCACTAGAAAGCCTGAGGAATAGAAGTCCTCGGGAAGCTGGTATTCCTCTCCATCTGCGTACCAATTAGCTTTTTTATAGATGGGCAGATAGGGTTTCTGCTCCCAGTTATCGGCGCCAGAATCCGCTAGCGCCACCGTGCGCTCAAAGCCCCGCACACTGGGCAGCTGATCAGGAGTTTGGCCCAGATGCCACTTGCCCGCCATATAGGTGTGATAACCAGCGTCCTGTAAAAGTGTAGCCACAGTTACCACATTGTGGCCCAGGGTGCCTGAGTAATGGCTTTCCGTTGCCTGCTCTGGTGGAATCATTTCCGGGATATTGGGCACGCCGGTTCTATGGCTATCCACTCCCGTTAACAGCATGGCCCGAGATGGAGCACAGTTAGCGCCAGTATGGTAGTTGGTAAAGCTAACACCCTGCTCCGCTAGCGCCGAAATACTGGGCGTATGGATTTCACTCCCATAGGAAGCCAGATCACTAAAGCCCAGATCGTCCGCCAGAATCAGCACAATATTTGGAGCCTGCTGGGCACTTGGTAACGACGGCTGAGCACTTGATAGCGACGGCTGAGCACTTGCCAATAGCAAAGCCAGAGCCCATGACTTCCTTAAATGCACAGTTAGTCCTCGTCAGCTAACCGAAGCGAGCCTAGGTAGAGCACAACGCAGGCGATAATTTCCACTGCAATCATATCCACCGCCAGACTGGCGTCGTGAAACATCCATGCCATGGTGCGCATAATGGCCGTCAGGCCGAGCAGTATAATCGGCGGGTAATACCAGGTGCGGCGACCAGTGGTCAGCGCCAGCAAAATAAAGATAGCCAGAGATAAAAAAAACGCCCCCAGATCACCGATCTGTGAGCTCAGCCCCAACCCTTGCATCAATGTCATGCCAAATTCTGCGGCCACTCCCTCAGGTGCCACCAGCCAGCGAAAACCAATGGAGGCAAATACCAGCGCCAACAAGGCAACTACGATTTTCAGGATTTTATTCATTGTAATTTTCCCTATTTTTATTTTAGTTTTTAAACCAGATCCAGCACCTGAATAACCGGCGCAGCAGCTACCAGTCCACCCATAGCCTGTTGGGCCTCAAGAAAATAATCCATCCTGCCATGGGCATCGATATCAGCGGCACTGCGATACTGCTCCATTACCACATATTCCTGAGGATTCGACTTACTGCGGTGCAATGCGTACAGCAGCACCCCTTCCTCATTGGCCAAAACTTTTTCTGTCAGAGCCGTAAACAGGGTTTCAAATTCTTGGTTTTTACCTTCTTGAATGCTAATTGTTGCCAGTACTCCCAGTGCCATAATGGCCTCCTATGGTTATTAATTTAATCCAATACTATTGATAATAACGGCTCTGGTATCCATAGGATTAATCACCCCATCGATCTCCAAAAATGCCGCTGCTTCCGCCGCTCTGCCACCCTCATACATCTTGGCCACCAGCTTATTAAACAACTCCTCTCGAGCCTCGCCTTCAAGCTCTTCCAACTCCTTTTTAAAACCCAGCTTCACCGCTCCTTCGAGACCCATGCCACCAAATTCACCCATGGGCCAGGCGGCGCTGTACACAGGCTTAACAAAAGAGCTGCCGGCCATAGCCATGGCGCCCAAGCCATAGGCCTTGCGCACAAAAATACACACCAGCGGCGACTTGAGATTAGCGCCGGCAGTAAATAGCTTCGCCATCTTCCGCGCCGCGCCCTCTTCTTCACTATCTGGCCCCACCATAAAGCCCGGGGTGTCGCAGAGGCTCACCACAGGCAGAGAAAAGTTACTGCACAGGGTTAAAAACCGCGCTGCTTTAGAAGAAGAAATTCCATCCACCGCACCACCCAATACGCGGTTGTCATTGGCAATCAACCCAACCGGGTGGCCCTCAATGCGCAGAAAGCCAGTGACAATAGTTTTGCCGTGGTCTTTTTGAAGCTCCAGAAAACTTCCCCGGTCCGCCAACACATCAATCAGCTTTCTAATATCGTAGGTGTAGCGTCTATCGTCGGGCATGATGCTCTGCAGCAACGACTGATCCGCGGCACTCCAATTGCCCAGAGGCCCCTGAAAGTAACCCAGAACCTGCTTGGCCAGTGTCGTGGCTTCCACTTCATCAGCCGCCAAAATATCGATCACACCGTTTTTATTATGCACCTCAGCCGGGCCAATCTCGGTTGGTGCAAAGGTACCCAAACCGCCTCCCTCAATCATTGCCGGGCCCGCCATACCAATCCAGGATGACTGGGTGGCAATACAGATATCTGCACCCCCATACAGGGCCGCATTACCGGCAAAGCAATAGCCATTATTGACCGCAATTCGAGGCACCACTCCCGCCAACTGACTCCACACCAGCCAGGTGGTGATATTTAGGCCCGCAATCTGAGTGGCCACATCAGTGTCGCCGGGGCGACCACCGCCCCCCTCGGTATACATAATCACCGGCAGTGCTTTTTGTGTTGCCACCTCCAGCATGCGATCAATCTTTTGGTGATGAAAAAACCCCTGGGTGCCCGCCAGGCTCATGTAATCATTAATAATTACTGCGGCCTGACTGCGTAGCCCGCCAAACAAATCTGAATTAATGGTGGCCAGCCCGGTAATCACACCATCAGCGGCGGTTTTAGACTTTAGCTCCTCGGCGCTGCGGCGGCTGCGCTGGGCGGCCACGGCAAACTGGCCATACTCTAAAAAGCTACCATCATCCACCAGCTGATCGAGATTCTCCCGGGCGGTGCGATAACCACTTTCATGCCTTTTCTCTACATCAGCGGCACGATTGGAATCCAAAGACTCCTCGACCCGCTGTAAAAAGCCGCCAATACTGCTGTGATCTGACTGTTTTGATACCATAAAAAGTGCCTGCTAAGAATCCGAGTTTAGAGCTAACTGCCGCTCAATTTCCCGGGCTACCAACCATAGTCTGTCCTGCCCCCAGAGCGCCAGCACCGACTCGCCCGCCTTGTTTAACAGACGAAAGCTAGGCACACCCCAGAGGCCAGCCTGATACATTGCCAGGCGATTGCTCTCCAGCATGTCCTGCCAGTCAGGCTGACCCACTAGGGTTTTAGCCACTGACCAGTCCAGTCCGGCATTTTCAACCACACTCTTTAGCCCTCGGGAATTATTAGTATTAATACCCTGAACAAATGCCGCATTTAAAAAGCTGGAGATCAATTGATTGCCCCGATCCTGCTCACAGGCCCAGGGATACAGGGAATAACAGTTTCGCGCTGGCTGACCAATGGGATCATAAAAATTGCCAAAAGGTACCCCAGCACTGCGCGCCTCGCGTGCCGCGTCGGTAAAAATATACATGCCTTTTTCTCTGGTGGCGGGCACACCGCGCATCACCATGGGCAGCACCGGGCGCACCAGCAAATTAACCCCTGTGGTCTCCGCCAGCTTCAGGGTCTGGTCAAAAACCACAGCTGTGTAGGGACTCCGCAAGGAGGGATAAATCTCCAGGGTAAGGCTGCCATTGTCCCGGTGTTTACCCGCTTCAACCTCAAAACGGGGCATCAATAATGGTGCTTCAGGACAGAGGTCTGCACCCAAATCTGCCAGGCGCTTCTCCAGATAATGCAGGCGATCCACGCCCCAGTACCACTCGCCAGCATAGTAAAACATGGCGCCGGAATAGTGCTTTAGCTCAGCCCGCCGAGCATTGCCAAGGGCAAGGCAGTCCAATGTTTGCTGCCCAGAGGCTCGGCCATGCTGTTCTGCCAATCTATCCAGAATCGCCCTATCCCCACCCCAGAGTGCGGCGCCGACGGCTATTGCCAGCGCAGCAAAATCTGCACCTGCCTGCGCCTGCAAACTAGGCGCGGCTAAAATCGATTCAGCAAACTCGATGGCCTCCCGATCGGGAAGTGCATGGGCACCAGGAGCCTCAAGGCCATAATGGGGCGCAATAAACGACGCATCGTACTGGGAAAGTTTAACTAATAACTCAGGTTCAACTGCATTATTACCGGAGGGCCCGGCAACCAGGTGACAGCGCAGCTCAATATCATAGCGCTCAGCAAATGCCCCGAGCGCCTGAGCCGCCAGGTGGCTGTAACCATCTTCCACCTGGTGAAAGTACTCAACAACATGCCGACCGCCATTGGCGTGACGGTGCTTTTCAGCCTTTTGGCGTTGCTTGATTTGCCGCTGGGGGCTGATCACGCTGCTCATGATCTGGGACGATAACCAGCGAAATGCGGCACTTGGGTCCATAGTGGCTGCACCACCCTGTTCCTTAAAGTGCTCTGTCATCCCCAGCCCCTGTATTAATTATTGTTGTAATAAAAACAGCGCCTAAGTTATCAGCTTATGGCTAGAAAATAAACTGGCATGCATAGTGTTAATTATTTAAGTTAGCTATATTGACTATAGCAACCCATAAAAAGGCAGTGCCAATCACATCAATCGAAAAGCTATTTCCCCAGTAGGCCAACAATAACTATCAGAGTAGTGTAATTGCCCAGTACAGATTCTATCTGCTGATGGCTATTTATACCTTTCGCAGCTTTATGCATTTCCTGGCTGCAGATAGCGGCATTAACAGCATAGCTTCAATTATTATCTTCCCCTTTGCGGAGGGCGCGCCCGATCCCAATAATGTGATCTATCTGTTTGCCTCGCTCTGGGAATCAGCTCAGCTGATAACGCTGGCTATAGCCAGCATTATGCTGGTGCTATCTCTCAGGCATAGGTGGTAGTGAATAAAAAAACCACCGCAGTGCGATGGTTTTTTTGGGCCTAAGCTCAGCCTAAAGCCTTAGGGATCGGCCTAAAGAATAATCTTTTCGCAGCCGGTGCCTGCCAGCAACTCATCTACCCTAGCCCGGTCCGCTTCGCTCAGGGCCTGATACTCCTGATTAATCCACTGTAAGCACTTGCCCTGATAGGTAAAGGTCTGCTGAGTCCAGCGGCTGCCATCAATCTCTGTCTCCCAGGTTTTCTCTCCGGCTTGCAAAGCCTGTGCATTAGCAAGCAGAGCCGGGGCATAGACATGACCCACCTCATTAAGAATACTCTTCAGCGTCTCGGGCACAGTCTCTGCCCTGCTCCAATCACTGGTTTGCGGCTCAAGACCAGTTTGATCTTCCATCAGGCCGGTATAGGCCACGGTGCGGGAGGATAGATTATGGGCAATGGCCCTTGACGTGGGTTCAATGCCCACCAGCTGAGTTAGCTGACCATAGAGTGCAAAGTCCGAAGCCCCGGGGCGGTCGCCCATCAAGTAGGGTTGCTGAGCGAAATGGGCCTCCATGGCTACGAGCAAACGTTTATAGCTGGCATCGATCACCGGCGCTGTTATCTCGTTAGACCCCACCACATGCAGTCGGCCCACCTGACGCTCGGTGATATAAGACTTAAAATGGTTAAAGGCATCAGCGGGCAAGTTAACCTTCTGAAACAGTGGCAACAACGAGCCTGCATTGTCTGCATCTGCATCAAAATGCCAGCGGTAATGGAACATATATTTAGTGGCCCATTCATCGGCAAAATCTTCCAGTAGATAATCGATAAACGCCATAGCCGGATCATCTGGGATAACAGAGCGCCCCTCATACTCCGCTTCCAAGCGGCGAATAATCGGTGTCGAATCGCACACCGCTTGGAGTTCTCCTGTCTCATCGGGCAACAGATAGGTCGGCAGCAGGGCCACCTTAGGCTTGGCAACCCCAATCTCTGCCAGTATCGCGGCCGGATTGTCCCAGATAATTCGGTAAGCAATATGGCGGTATCGCATGAGCGCGATCATTTTTCTGGTGTAAGGGGATGGCGGTGAACCAATTAAGGTAATGGGACTGTGCTGAGACATGGGGGCTCCTGTATTTTTTTAGCCTGCTGTTTAGCGATAAACTATAAGTAGATTCGAATGCCAATTATATTGACATGATATATGCCAACATGTCACTCTTTAAATCTGGCATCAAACTGAGGTGGCCATGAAAAAGTTTTCGATTATTGTTCTTAGCATTGTTGTTCTGGGCGCAGGTATTTATAGCCAGCGCGGTGATATAGCACTGCGAATTCTTCCCAAAGGCGCAGAGGCTCTGTTGGCCAGTAACAAGATCGATACATTGGGCGATGGACTGCATATTGCTCTCTGTGGCGCCGGTGGCCCCATGCCAGCCCCCAATCGCTCCGGCCCCTGTGTTGCGGTTGTAGCCGCAGGCAAGCTGTTTCTGGTGGATGCAGGCGCCAATGGATTGCGCAATTTGGGTCGTATGGGCTATCAGGCTGGTAATATCAGTGGCGTATTTTTGACCCACTTCCACTCAGACCATATTGATGGACTTGGTGAGGTCGCCACCATTCGCTGGGCGGCGGGCAACAACAGTACACCCCTCAATATCTATGGACCAGATGGCGTAGCCAATGTGGTTGCCGGCTTTAATCTGGCCTATGGCCAAGACAAAATCTATCGCAATGATCATCATGGCAATACCGTGGCACCATTAACCGGTGCAGGCATGGCCGCTGTCAGTGCCCCACTGCCGGCAGAGGGCGAACTGATTACAGTCTACGAGCAGGATGGTTTAAAGGTGGAGATGTTGGCAGTGGATCATTTCCCCATAACCCCGGCAGTAGCCTACCGCTTTAGCTACAGGGGACGCAGCGCTCTGATTTCTGGCGACACCAACAAATCTGCCAATATAGAGGAGTTTGCTCAGGGCATTGACCTGCTGGTCCATGAGGCACTCAACCCTGCAATGCTCAACGCCATGAATCAAGCTGCCACTGCCGTCGGCCTGCCAAACACCGCGAAGATTTTTGACGATGTGATCGACTATCATGCGTCTCCCATAGAGGCCGCCGAAACTGCACGAGATGCCAATGTAGGCCATCTGCTTTTCTACCATATAGTGCCACCACTGGTCTTGCCCGGCAGCGAGGCCCTCTGGCTAGATGGGGTTGATCAGCGATTTAGCAACTATACCCTCGGAGAAGATGGTACTAGCATCTCACTGCCCGCTAATTCCTCCGATATTGTGGTAAACAGTAATGACCTATAAGCGAGGGGCTGCGGTGGCAAGTACAGTGCAACTTGAGGCTAAATATGTCAAAATTGCAGCTATGATAATCCACAGAAGCCAAGCTCTATGTCAGACAGCTTAAGCCCAGCTACAAAAGTCGATGGTCGCCGCTTGCGCAGTGACCGCAGCCGTCAGGTTATTGTTGAAGCTATGCTGCAATTAATTGATGGTGGTAACCTAGTGCCCACCGCACAGCAAGTTGCCGACCATGCAAAAGTAGGTATCCGTTCAGTGTTCCGGCACTTTGAAGATATGGAAGCTATTTTTGCCACCGCTGATGAACTATGGCGCAAGGACTTTGTAGACAATACTAGCGACATTGATATCAAACTTCCGCTAAAGCAGCGTATAGCCCAAGTGGTGAGCTCCTTAGCCCAGCTTTATGAGAGCAACACCAATATCTTAAAATCAACAGCCACTAGGCGCTGGCGATCTGCTTTCCTAAAACAAAACTATGCCAAGTATCAAAGCAGAATCCGCAATGATATCCGACAGGCCTTGCCGGAACTTGAGCAACTCCCGCAGCCACGTCAAGAAGCCATTATTGGCACCCTGTCATTTGAATACTGGGATCGCCTGCGAGACCATCAGTCCAACAGTGCCGAAGACACTGCAGCGATGCTAATCGACCTGCTAGAAATATTGGTTACTGCCGCTTAATATAGCTCTAAAACCCGAACTCATGGGTCATCATTTTCGATTTACACTGGAACAGCCTCAGCGCTACTCTGACCCCGTAAATAGGTGTGCAACCACCTTGCCCAGCAGAGGAAAGTGCAGTGTCTAAAACCATAGACTTTTATTTTGATTTCGGCAGCCCCACGGCCTATCTGGCCCACAAGCGTCTGCAACAATTAAATGCACAATACGGCTGCACCATAGACTACAAACCTGTTCTGCTGGGTGGGCTGTTTAAAGCCTCGGGTAACATGTCACCGGTCACAGTGCCTGCCAAAGGCAAGTATATGATGACCCAAGACTTGCCCCGCTTTGCCAAACTCTATCAGGTGCAGCTGGGCTTTAACCCCCATTTCCCGATCAACACCTTAAATCTGATGCGCGGTGCAGTAGCAGCTCTGGGCCAAGACTACTTTGATAACTATGTCGACGCCGTCTATGACGCAATCTGGGTCAATGGTGAAAATATGGGCGACCTGGAAGTAGTGAGTAGAGTACTGACCGACGCCAGTTTAGATGCACAGCACATAATTGCCGGCACCCAGGACCCAGAGGTTAAAGCCGCATTAATTAGTAATACCGAAGCCGCCGTCGAAAGAGGCTGTTTTGGAGCGCCAACCATGTTTATTGATGGCGATATGTTTTTCGGGCAAGACCGTATGCAATTTATTGAAATGGCCCTACAATAATCACAAAACAAGACTCACAAAGAGCAATGGAGAATCCTATGGCATCTCGCCTGATCCAATTCGCAACTGCCCTGCTATTTAGTAGCGCTCTTATACAAGCCCAAGCCACAGTGGTGAATGAGCAGTCGATTACCGACCCAGATACAGAGTGGCTAAGCTATGGCCGCAATTACAAAGAACAGCGCTTTAGCCCACTGGACAAAATCAATCGCGATAATGTAGACGAGCTTGATCTGGCTTGGTCCTTCAAATTTGATACCGCCCGCGGCATGGAAGCAACCCCATTGATGCATGATGGCGTGCTCTATGTCAGTACCGGCTGGGCCCATGTCCACGCCCTAGATGCCCGCACTGGGGAAGAACTTTGGCACTTTGATGCAGAGGTTCCCAGAGAGCATCTAATCAAAGCCTGCTGTGGTGCTGTAAACCGCGGTGTCGCTATGTGGCAGGGAGATGAAGAGACAGGCTTGCAGGTCTTCTTTGGCACCTTGGATGGACGCCTGATCGCCCTGGATGCCAAGACCGGCGAACAGAACTGGTCAATCCAAACTACCCCAGCCAATAGCAACTACAGTGTCACCGGCGCACCCCGCGTGGTGGACGGAAAAATTATTATTGGTAATGGCGGCGCCGAATTAGGAGTGCGCGGCTACATTACCGCCTACGACACAGCCACCGGCGACCAGCTATGGCGCTTCTACACCGTGCCCGGCAATCCCAACAACCCACAGGAGCACCCTGCTCTGGACGTTGCAGTTGAGACCTGGGGTGATAAGTCTTGGCACGAACTCGGTGGCGGTGGCGGTACCGTTTGGGACTCCATTGTCTACGATCCAGAACTGGACCTACTTTACATAGGCACAGGCAATGGCTCGCCCTGGAATCGTGATCTGCGCAGTCCTGGTGGCGGCGATAATCTCTATGTCAGCTCGATTGTAGCCCTGCGACCAGATACTGGTGACTATGTGTGGCATTACCAGGTCACCCCAAAAGACAACTGGGATTACACCGCCACACAGCAAATGACCTTGGCCGACATCGAAATCAAAGGCGAAATGCGTCAGGTGATTATGCAGGCGCCAAAAAATGGTTTCTTCTATGTTCTAGATCGAGCCACAGGGGAACTGCTGTCTGCAGAGCCCTTCGCCAAAGTCACCTGGGCCAGCCATATTGATATGGAAACCGGCCGTCCCGTAGAAACCGAATACGCCGACTACCAGAGTAATGGTGGCAGCTATATCTGGCCATCGCCCTATGGTGCCCACAACTGGCAGCCCATGTCCTTCAGCCCCAAGACTGGCCTGATGTACATCCCTGCTCAGAGCATTCCCCATTACTTTAGCGCCCAAAAAACCACCAAGTATCAGCTCAACCGCTGGAACACCGGTGTTGACCTCAACGAATCCAGAGATCCATTGAGCTGGGTGGCGGGCAAAGCATCAACGGACGCATTGGTCTATGGCGAACTCTTAGCCTGGGATCCGGTGAAGCAAGAAGCCGCCTGGAAAGTACACCATAGCAAGCCCGCCAACGGTGGCATCCTAAGCACCGAAGGCGACCTGGTATTCCAGGGCATGGGTAACGGCACCTTCGCCGCCTACGACGCCGAGAATGGTGACGCTCTGTGGCAGTATCAGTCAGACAGCGCCGTACTTGCAGGCCCCATGACCTTCGAGCTAGACGGCGAGCAATATATAGCTGTCGCCCAGGGCAGTGGCGGCACAGTGATGCTGACGATTGGTGATGAGTTAAAGCGCAACAAGGTAAACCAGAACAAATTGCTGGTGTTTAAGCTGGGCGACTTTGGCCACACTAGAAGCCTGCCCGACGAAAGCCTAGCCAGCATTCTGGCCCTGGGCCACGAAGCCAATACCGACCCAGAGATTATCAAAAAAGGTGAAGAACTGTACGGCCATAACTGCGGAAGCTGCCACGGCATCAGCGCCAAGAGCAACTACGTGGTGCCCGACCTGCGCTATATGAGCGAACAGACTCATATCGACTTTGCCGGTATTGTGCTGGGCGGCTCAAAAGCCCACAAAGGCATGGTAGGCTTCTACGAAACTAATAGCATGGAAGATGCCGAAGCCATTCACGCCTACCTGGACAGACAGCAACAGCGTCTACCGGAGATGGTCGAAATGACTTTCGCGCAAAAGATCGAGTACTGGTTCACTTACGGCATGGCAAAATTAGGAACCCACTTCCCTGGATTGCTAAATGCAACTCGGGATATGTCTTACTAACGGTCTAAACAGCCTGAAAAAAAAGGGGATAACTAAGTTATCCCCTTTTTTTGTCTGAACCCAAAGACTCAGCTGCCAGTAAACTTCGCTGGTCTGCGCTCGGCAAATGCCATAATTCCCTCTTGCAAATCATTCGACTGCAGACTGGTCATCAGGGTGTACATACCATTGACCATTAAACTCTGCTCGTCGGTTAGATTCTCCGATTGGCGCAGAACAAACTTGGTGCCGCGCACGGCCATAGGCGAGTTACCTGCAATCTCCTGAGCCAGAGCCATACCGGCTTCCATAGTGGCTTCCGCGGACTCATAGACATCATTGACCAGCCCAATCTTTTCAGCGCGATCAGCTTTAATGTCTTTGCCCGTATAGGCCAGCTCGGCTACGTGACCAGCATTTAGAATCTTCGGCAGGCGCTGCAAGGTACCCACATCGGCCACCAGGCCCAGGCGGGTCTCTCGGACACTGAACACAGAGCAAGCACTGGCAATACGCATATCGCAGGCGGTGATTAGATCAACACCGGCACCCAGACAGAAGCCCTGCACTACCGCAATAACTGGCAACTCACATTCCGCCAATGAACTAATAGCTTGTTGGAATTTTTGGGTGTTGTGCAGCTGTTGAATATTGGCTTCGGCTTTGGAGCGAGCTTTGGCTTTTTTATGCTGGCTAAGGCCGTCTTCAGCCAGATCAATACCGGCACAGAAGTGCTTGCCGCGACCCGCCAACACAATGGCACCAATCTCTGGGTCTTCGCAGAGTGCGGCCAGCCCAAGGGGTATGGTGGACCAGAGTTCAGTGGAAAGCGCATTGTATTTGCTTTCACGGTCCAGGTAGATAATACCAACCTGGCCCTGTTTTTCGATGCTTAGTACATTGGATGAAAAACTCATTGTAAATCCTCTATATTCGTCTCTTTTTTTGTCTAGGACTGCGACTGTCTGTTGAGAGAGCGCATGGTCATTTTGGCCAGCTGAGACATATGCACTTCGTCTGGGCCGTCGGCAATGCGACAGAATCTACTTGTTGTCCAGATATGGGCCAGTGGCGTGTCTTGGCACACGCCCATGCCACCAAAGATTTGCATGGCGCGGCTGGACACATCTTCACACATTTTTGGGGCAACAATTTTGAGCATGCTGATATCTTCGCGAGCGCCGTCTATGCCGTATTTATCCATTTTTTCAGCGGCGGCCAGCACCAATAATCGACACTGTTCAATATCGCAGCGGCTGCGGGCAATCTCGTGTTGCACGCTGGTTTTTTTGCTCAGGGTTTCACCAAAGGCTACCCGCTGCTGAGCACGCTCACACATCAGCTCCAGACTGCGCTGGGCCATACCCACAAACATCATGGCGTACTGGAAACGACCCGGCCCTAGTCGGCCCTGAGCGATTTCAAAACCACGGCCTTCGCCGAGAATTAGATTAGTGACGGGCACACGTACATCACTAAAGATCATATCGCCTTCGCCACCAGGAGAATGGTATTCTCCAAACACTTTAAGCGGCCGTGACATTTTGACCCCTGGGGTATCTGTGGGTACCAGTATAGTACTGTGCTGTTGGTGGCGCGGTGCATCTGGGTTGGATTTTCCCATCACCAGCATAATTTTGCAGGCGGAGCCGATCACGTTGGTGGTCCACCATTTGCGGCCATTTAAAACATATTCATCGCCGTCACGCTCAATTTTGAGCTCCATATTGGTAGCATCGGATGAGGCCACGTCCGGCTCAGTCATGGCGTAGGCAGAGCGGATATCACCGGCTAACAGGGGTAACAACCATTGCTCTTGCTGCTCTGGAGTGCCGTATTTAGCAAGCACTTCCATATTGCCGCGGTCAGGGGCATTACAGTTAAATATCTGTTGGGACCAGGCAGCTCTGGACATGGTTTCAAATAGCGGCGCAATCTCCAGATTGGTTAAGCCGGGGCTCCAGGGCTTGTATTCTTCGGGTAGAAACAGGTTCCACAGGCCCTGCTTTTTAGCTTCATCTTTCAGGCCCTGATACCAGTCCGGGTATTGCCACAGATTATTGTGGTCGCCGGTAAACTCTTCGTAATCGCGCTCCCGCGGGTAGATATGCTCGTCCATAAATACCTTTAGGCGTTCATTTAAATCCTCTGCTCTCGGTGTTAATTCAAAACCCATTGCCTGCTCCCCTTATACTTAAATTTGCTATTAAATAATGCCAGTAATTTTGCGCATCAACTTGTTCATGCCACCAATCCAACGGTCGTAGTTGTTGGTTTTATTCTGCATAAATTCTTTCACAATTGGGTGCGGCAAGATCAAAAAGCTCTCGTCGCGCAACCCTTCTACTACTGTGTCTGCCAGCTCTTCGGGCTCAATCATGCCGTTATTTGCTGCTGCGGCAACAGCGTCATTATCCACTGCTGTCATAGCGGTGCGCACAGCCTGCGGGCACAGCATTGAGACGCCTATGCCTTCGTGTTTGTGATGTATGGCCAACCATTCGCCAAAGCCCACAGCAGCATGCTTGGTTACCCCATAGGCTGCACCACCAATTTGATTAAGCAGGCCTGCAGCTGAAGAGGTATTGAGGAAGTAGCCACTGCCCCGCTCGACCATGCGCGGTACTAGGTGACGTGCAGCATAGACATGGGACATAACATTGATATCCCAGATCGACTGCCACTGCTCGTTGGGCGAATGAATACTCTCTCCATAGCCAACGCCGGCATTGCAGCAAAATAGATCGATGGGGCCTATATTGGCTTCTGTGTCTTCGATGATGCGTGCGGTGTCTTCCTCTTTGGCTACATCGGCCAGCATGGCCACGCCGCCAATCATATCGGCGGTCTCCTGGGCATTGGCCAGATTAATATCGGCACAGACTATTTGTTTGGCGCCTTCAGCCTGAAAACGCAGGGCGAGGGCTCGACCTATGCCGCTGCCTGCACCGGTGATCACGACTATTTTGTCTTGCAGTTCCATTCTGTTCTCCGTATTCGGTTTCTGGCCTGTACTTTTTATTGACGCAGTCTGCCTTAGACCAATTCGCCCAGATGTTCTTTGCGGAATGGTTTTAGATCGTCCATTCGCTTGGCTTGCACCAGGTTGACCCAGTCCGGATTGGAAATCAGTGCGCGGCCCACGGCCACTAGTTCAAACTCATTCTGGTCTAGGCGATGCAGTAATGTATCCAGGCTGGCGGGGTCCGCTTCTTTAAAATGCGCTTCGCCGGGCTTGGGAGTAAAGTCTGCATCCAGTCCAACACTACCCACGGTGATAGCTGGCTTGCCAGTGATCTTCTGGGTCCAGCCCGCTAAATTTAATTCACTGCCTGCAAACTCCGGCTCCCAGAAGCGTCGCTGTGAACAGTGAAAGATATCCACTCCCGCGTCTGACAACGGCATTAGAAAACGCTCTAACTCTTCTGAGGTAACGGCCAAACGGGCAGTATAGTCCTGCTGTTTCCACTGGGACCAACGCAAAATAATAGGATAGTCCGGGCCAACGGCAGCGCGCACGGCGCTAATAACCTCTACGGCAAAGCGACCGCGGTTTTCGATAGAGCCGGCATATTGGTCTACCCGCTGATTGGTGCCTTCCCAGAAAAACTGATCAATTAGATAACCATGGGCACCGTGCAATTCAACCGCATCGCAGCCAATGGCTTTGGCGTCGGCAGCAGCCTGAGCAAAGGCGGCAACCACGTCATCTATATCCTGCTGGGTCATCACTTCGCGGTTAACCTTGCCCGGCACATTCATCCCTGAGGGGCCATAGCCTGGTACATCGCCCTCTGGTAGAGCCCCAGTTTTGCGCACTGCGCCCACATGCCAAAGCTGAGGCGCAATTTTTCCACCAGCCTCATGTACCGCATCTACCACTTTCTTCCAGCCCGCCAGACGCTCCTCACCATGAAAATAAGGCACCCCTGGATAGCCGCTGGCCCCTTTATGGCCGATGCAGGTGCCTTCGGTAATTACCAGACCCACACCACCTTCAGCACGGCGGCGGTAATAGTCCACCACATTGTCACCGGGAATATTGTTATTAGGAGAGAAATTTCTCGTCATAGGGGCCATTACAATGCGGTTTTTTAACTGCAGGTTACCCAGTTGAAATGGCTTAAATAGGAGGTTATCGCTCATAGTGATCTCTGTGTTTTTATTATGAAATTGCAATTTGAGTTAAGGCGGCAACCAAGGCCAGGCCCAGGGCCACTAGTACCCGCGGCGAGCCCATTAACATGCTGGCGGTAGCGGGAAAGGCCAATGTCTTTTCCAGCGATGCCAGCTTATCTGCATGGTGGTCACTGCCGAAGGTATTTAGCAACGCTTCGGCTAGGTCGCGGCGGCTGCGATAGCGAATTATCCCGGTTGAGGTCCAGTTATCTGCATGCTCACAGTGGAGGTTCTCTATATTTCTAGCCTGGGCATTGGCAACAAAAAACGGATGCCCTGCCCGTTTAAGCAGGCCGCCCAAAAAGATTTTGCTATAGCTTTGCAGTAATTTGGCTGACTCTCGCTTAGGCGACTTAAGTTCAAGTAAATTGACCATAAACCACTCACGGCCATCATCGTTAGCCATAAAATAGCGCAGGTTTTCCAACCTGTCAGGGGCTAGGCCTAGGGCGTCAAAGCGCAGCAGATACTGCTCTACTTCCGTTGCAGATAGTTTGCCCTTTAAACCCACATACCAGGCCCAAAATACGCCATAGATAAGTGCAGCTGCTCCCCAGATGCTGGTTGCTGTTATCACTGAGACCCCCTGTAGCTAATGTTTTGATTGATTGCTTTTTATTTTGACATTTATTATGCCACTAGTTTTCAAGCATGGCCAATGCGATGTGTCACTATGCCTGTTTGAGTTAACTTTTGCCCCACTAACCTCGGATGCTGAGTCACATTTAGGGGTGCCGAGCTGGGGCGCTAAACAGAGGCTATCTCCGACTGTACCGCCGGGCTCTAATCTAGCCCCGCGGCGCTAATCCATGCACCATGGTTAGAAATTCCATTTGGGTACCAGCGCGACGGAATGCACTGAGCTCTTGATACTCCTGATCGGCCCACCAGGCATTGGCCACCTCTTCAGAGGGAAAACTAAAGATAATCATGCGCCCCTCTCTTGGTGTTAGACCTTCCAGAGTAATCGGGCTGTCATCAAAGGTTAAAAAGCTACCACCGTATTTTTTCAGTATGGGGAAGAAACCTTTCTCGTATTTGCGGTATTCATCCGCATCTGTGACTTTTAGGTTAACCACCATGTAAACAGGTATATCTGACATTGCATTAGCCTCTTTTATAAGTTTTATTGTTTACAGCTACATTAATTATTCTTGCGCCATTGGGCAATAGCGCAACCAATTTTAACGGGGGAATCCTCCTGCATATAATCATGACCTGCCCCAGTCACCTCGGCCTGGTTTGGCCCATGACTGACTGGACGTACTTTTTATAATTGAATTTTCCAGAAATCATATTAACTCCGATATACTTGGTATCACGCAGATAACTATTATATTGTCATAGTAAATGCCATAATAATTGCAAGAATTAGCCAAATAATTAGAATAAAGCTTAGGGGCCTGTAATGAGCAAAGTTATTGAATTTTTTCGTGTGATGTGGAATTTTTTCCAAGCCGCACCCACACTAATTTTCTTTAAGCCCCCTGGAGATGATGAAAAAACCTCCCTGGGACTGATGTTTCAAACTACCGCGGCCAAATACCCAAACAAATCTGCCATTGTCTGCGAAGGCCAGGAAATCAACTGGTCTGAGTTTAATGCCCTGACCAATCAATTTGCCCACAGCTTTAAACAGCAGGGTGTCACCCGCGGCGACTGTGTGGCGGTGCTGATTGAGAACCGCACGGAGCTGCTGTGCAGCATCTTTGCCCTGGCCAAAATTGGTGCTACAGCCGGCTTGATTAATACCGGCCTTACCGATCGCCCTCTGGCCCACTGTATTACTACCGTAAACTCCACGAAGTGCCTGATCGGACAAGAGTTACTGGCCTCAGTTGAGGGCGTAAAAGACCAGCTTGAGCTTGCAGACAAAGATTATCTCTGGGTAAAAGACCCTCAGCTGGACCAGACCTCACCTGACTGGGCTACCGACTTTAGCGCCACATTGGCCGATATGCCGACCCACAATCACCCAGAGACCGATGATATTGCCGCTGGAGAAATTGCCCTGTACATCTTTACCTCGGGCACCACTGGTCTACCCAAGCCAGCTGTTATCTATCACCGCAAAATTATGTCGGCGGCCAAGCCCTATTCTACAGTGGGCTTTCATGCTAAGCCTTCAGACCGCATGTATATCTGTCTGCCGCTTTACCATGCCACGGGCTTTCTGCTAGGAATTGGCAGCTGTCTGCACTCTGGTGCCTCTATGTTTGTGCGCCGTCGCTTTTCTGCCACTCAGTTTTGGCCTGAGGTACAAAAATATCAGACCACATTGTTTGTCTATGTGGGTGAGCTGTGCCGCTACCTGGCCATGGCTCCAGAATGCCCGGATGAGAAAAATAATCCGCTCAAAACCATGCTGGGCAATGGTTTACGGCCAGATATCTGGGATACCTTTCGCAACCGCTTTGGCGTTAAGCGCATTACTGAAATCTATGGCTCCAGTGAAGGCAATGTCTCCTTCCTGAATATCCTCAATAAAGAATCCACCATCGGCACTGGCTCTGTGGTGGTAATGCTGGTGAAGTACGATATTGAGAACGATGAAATTGTGCTAGACGAAAACGGCAAGGTAATTGAGGTGGAACTTGGTGAGGCTGGCCTCATGCTCGGCCAAATTGATGATCGCTACAAGTTCGATGGCTATAAAAATGCCGATGCCACCAATGACAAAATACTCACTGATCTGCGCGAGCCCGGTGACCGCTGGTTTAATACCGGCGATCTGATTCGCAAGATTGATGTGGGCTTTGCTATGGGCCTGCCCCATTACCAGTTTGTCGACCGCGTGGGCGACACCTTCCGCTGGCGCGCAGAAAATGTCTCAACCAACGAAGTGGGCGAGATTCTCAATGCCTGTGACCAGGTTGAAATCAGCAATGTGTACGGCGTGGATATTCCCGGTGCCGAGGGTAAAGCAGGCATGGCAGCCATCACTCTAGTGCCCGGCCAAACTTTCGATGTTGCGGCTTTTACTGAGTATACCGATCGAGAACTACCGGCCTTTGCCCGCCCAGTGTTTGTTCGCATTGAAGATGAGCAGGACACCACCGGCACCTTCAAGCTGTTTAAAGGTACGCTGAAAAAGCAGGCCTACCACTTGGATCAGGTGGCACAGCCTATTTATGTGCGCCAGCCCAAATCAAAACAGTACGTTCTGCTAGACCCTGAATTTTATGAGCACTTAATTAATGGTACAGCAGGATACTAATAGAGAAATCTCCTATGGCAACCATGAACCTAAAACTCATCGATGGCGTTCATATTCTGACCCTGACCAATGCAGAAAATGGCGGTGACAATCGCCTTACCACAGAGGTTGTGGCGGAATATCTGACTGCTCTGGATACCGTCGAACAGTACAGGGGCAACACAGCTCTGCTGCTGACCTGCACCCATGAGAAAACCTTCTCCACAGGTATTAATCTGGATTGGTTAATCCCCCTAAATGAGGCAGACCGCAATGAATTTACCACCGCCTTTGAAACATTGCTGTGCCGCCTCGCCCTGCTTAATGCGCCTACGGTGGCCTGCATTAATGGCAATGCCTATGCAGGTGGTGCCATTGTAGCCAGTGCAGCAGACTTTCGATTAATGCGTTCTGACCGAGGCCGTTTCTGCTTCCCGGAAGTGGATATTAAAATTCCCTTTACCCAGATATCCAGCGATATAGGCCAGCTATTACCCAACCAGCAGGCAGTGAAAAATATGATGCTGACCGGGATTGCTTACACAGGGATAGAATGTGCCGAACTGCAGATTGTCGACGCCATTTATCCACAGGACCAGTTACAGGAAGAAGCGCTTAACCTGGCCAAAACCTTGGCTAGTAAAGATCGCAACACCTACTGCATAAACCGTAATCTTTTACGACCTGCTATAACAGCCCACTTAAAAAACCTTACTCAATAAACCTATTTGGAGAAAACCATGGCGACCAATCTTTTTGATCTAACTGGCAAAATTGCCCTAGTCACTGGTGCAAGCCGTGGCATCGGCGAATCAATAGCTAAACTTCTTGCCGAGCAAGGGGCCCATGTCATAGTCTCCAGCCGCAAGATTGATGGCTGCCAAACTGTGGCCGATGCTATTACCGCGGCTGGCGGCAGCGCTGAGGCGTTGGCCTGCCATGTGGGCAATATGGGTGATATTGAAAACTGTTTTGCCCAGATCAAGCAGATGCATGGCAAGCTAGATATTCTGATTAACAATGCAGCAACCAACCCTTACTTTGGGCATATTCTGGATACGGATCTGGGTGCCTACACCAAGACAGTTGATGTGAATATTCGCGGCTATTTCTTTATGTCCATCGAAGCGGGCAAGATAATGCGCGAAAACGGTGGTGGCTCGATCGTCAACACTGCGTCTATCAATGCATTGCAACCAGGTCCAATGCAGGGCATTTACTCCATCACCAAAGCCGCTGTGGTTAATATGACCAAAGCCTTTGCCAAAGAATGTGGCGGGCTGGGTATCAGAGTAAACGCTCTGTTGCCAGGTATGACCAAGACACAGTTTGCCGGTGCGCTATTTAGCGATGAAAAAATCTATAAGCAGGCCATTGCTACTATTCCTATGCATCGCCATGCGGAGCCGGATGAGATGGCGGGTACTGTGCTTTATCTAGTGTCGAATGCGGGCAGTTACACCAATGGCGAGTGCATTGTTGTGGATGGTGGCTTAACGGTTTAGAGGCCCGCCTCTGATACAAAAAAGCACAGCTCAGGCTGTGCTTTTTTTTCGCTTAAAAATGCCCTTTAATTCGGCCAATAAATAAACTCATCGCCTTCTTCGAAGGGCTCATTACTGGTCTTATCAATCAACTGGGGTGCATTAAATACACTGGGCCAAAGTGGCTCTACCTGCTCAGCATTATGGGCGGCTAACAATGTCTCTAACTCTGCCACTTTCTCCAGATTATCTGCGGCCAAATTATTCTGCTCTGTGGGGTCCAGTGCCAGATTAAATAACCATTTAGCCCTTGGTGCCGGTTGTGGCAAGTTAGACTGCTCGGCACTGATTAACTTCCAACCCTTATGCAGCACTGCCTGCTGATGTCCCTCACGCCAAAATAATGTTTGATGGGGCTCTCCCTCAACCTCATTGCGAATATAGGGCAGCAAATCAACCCCATCTATTTTGCGATCCTGAGGTATCTGCACGCCCGCTGCCGCAGCAATGGTGCTGTAAATATCATTGTGATGGATCGGCGCGTCCATGCTGGTGCCAGCATTAATCTGCGCTGGCCACTTCGCCATAAAGGGCACATGGGTGCCACCTTCAAAATGATTGAGCTTCCAGCCGCGGTAAGGCTTGTTGACGTTGGGTAAGCCTATATAGCCCGCCCCGCCATTATCACTGGTCAAAATAATCAGGGTGTTGTCCGCCAGACCATTGTCTTCCAATGACTGGGTAACTCGCGCCACACTGCGATCTACTGCGCGAATCATGGCGGAATAGACCCGCAGCCGATGATCCGCAATATGGGACAGCGCATCGTAGTCTTCCCGAGAAGCCTGCAATGGGTTGTGAACTCCCCAGTGAGCCAGATATAAAAAGAAGGGACGATGGCGATTATTCTCAATCACCTCCACCGCCTGATCCGTGTAATAGTCTGTTAGATAACCTTTGGGCTTAAACTGCTCCCCGGGGTTACCCAGGCCATTAAAGGTGGCCGAATAGGTACCTGTGGCCCAAACCATGCGATCTATACGATCCCCCTGCACCTTGGCATTAACTACATCTGGATGATCTTCTGGTAGATACAGCACCCCTTTTAACTCCAGGCTGTCGTCAAACCCCTGTTTGGTCGCCACCATGCCATCCACAGAACCCAGATGCCATTTGCCCACATGTGCTGTGTAATAGCCCTGCTGTTTGAGTAATTCAGCAATAGTAATCTCTGCAGGCGGCAGGCCCAGCTCGCCGATTGGCTTCATGGTCGCCGCATTGGCCTCATCCAAAAATAGCGGAATCTCGCTGGGCTGTAACTCCTCCATCCAGCGGAAGATAGTCACACCGGTTTTATAAAATGGCGTAAATTCAAAACCAAATCTGGTGGAGTAGCGCCCGGTCATAATCGACGCGCGAGATGGCGCACAGACCGCATTGGCGGCATAGCCATTGGTAAAACTCACGCCCTGCTCTGCCAATGCATCAATGCTAGGGGTTTGCAGAGTCCCATCGCCGGCACCGCCGTTGTAGAGAGAGATATCATTAAAGCCCATATCGTCGGTAACAATCAGCACTATGTTCGGCGGCCTGTCGGCGGGATCTTGGGACGCTACCTCTGGGCCCTGAGACCAGCTTAGGGCTCTATTTTCCGCAACCGGGTTAGTTATCTCAAGCAACTTGGGTGCCACCCAAACCAGCAGTTCAACACGTTGTTGCCAGCCCGCAAAACCAACAATAATTAATAGGACTGCGATGGCGGATAGTTTTTTCATAGAGCGACCATCAGGCCGCGGCTTGGCGCAATTTGATTATCCAGTAGCTGAGCCCAATGCTCGGCCAGACTCTCAACACCATTAACCCATTCAATATTAATATCAGCCACCACGCGCTCAGCCACGTCGGCACTGGCGGTCATGGCCTTAACCATAGCGACCCCTGGCCCCCATTCTTTATTGCGTTTTTCAATTTGCCCCGGCGCAAAGAAGAACCGAGGACGAGCACCGGGCAACTC
>Ga0206128_1000269_pt1 | contig 62093 bp, 54 predicted proteins | sample Helgoland_Spring_7_FD_148601 | JGI IMG/M metagenome (GOLD analysis project Ga0206128, IMG submission 148601) | Pelagic subsurface seawater microbial communities from Kabeltonne, Helgoland, North Sea - Helgoland_Spring_Bloom_20160426_1 | ecosystem: Environmental > Aquatic > Marine > Epipelagic ... | reverse complement strand
GGGGGGGGCATGATCGACGATGGTACCGTGTTTCGTTTGGGTGAAAATAATTTTCGTTGGATCGGTGGCGTCGATGCGTCTGGCTTGTGGTTGCGAGAACAGGTAATAAAACATGACTTACAAGCCTGGGTGAGAGACTCGACCTCGCAGCTTTGTAATATCGCCGTGCAGGGCCCTAGGTCAAGAGACATTTTGAAAGATTTGGTGTGGGCTAAACCAACACAGCCCACGTTGGAGGAGTTGCAATTATTCCGCTTTTCCATTGCTCGACTGGGTGATTTCCAGGGCCCTTCGATACTGGTTGGTCGAGCTGGATACACAGGCGAACTTGGTTATGAAATATTTTGTCATCCTAAAGACGCTGTGCAAGTGTTCGACGCGGTATGGGAAGCGGGGCAACCTCATGGACTTATACCATTTGGTATGGCAGCACTAGACCTAGTCCGAATCGAGGCCGGACTGATTTTTGCTGGCAGCGAATTCAACGACCAAACCGATCCCATGGAGGCGGGCATTGGTTTTGCCGTGCCGCTGGAGTCAAAGCAGGATGATTTTATCGGGCGTAAGGCTTTGGAGCGACGCAAGGCTCATCCTTCTCGAAAGCTGGTTGGTTTAGAGCTAGAAGGAGGTGTGGTGCCATGCCCAGGTGATTGCGTTCGGGTGGGTAAAGCACAGATTGGTGATATCACCTCTGCAATGAAATCTCCTTATCTGGGCAAGGTCATTGCGCTCGCCCTAATTGATGTCGCTTACTCCGAATTAGCAACCCAGATTGAAATCGGCAAGCTCGACGGTCATCAAAAAAGATTGAAAGCTCAAGTAGTGCCTTATCCACATTTCGATCCGACTAAAGAGCGGGTCAAAGGCAACTACAATTGATGTTCTCCTGAGTATGGATTTAGAAAATAATGAGAAACAAAAACATAGATAAGAAACAATGGATTGAAGCCTTACCTTGCTGGCAGGGTAAGGTTGAGGCTCAACCGCTAGCTGGTGGGATTACCAATGTGAACTTTACTGTTGAAGACTCTGGATGCAAGTATGTCGCTCGCCTGTGTGAAGATATTCCAGTTCACCAGGTGAAACAATTTAATGTGATTTCTGCAAGTCGGGCTGCGCATGCTATCGGTGTCTCGCCAGAAGTTGTTTACAGTGAGCCAGGGGTGTTGGTGATTCGGTATATCGAGGGCAATACTTTTGCTGAAGCTGACGTGCAAAAACCAGAAAACTTGCAACAAATAGTGACTCTTTTAAGCCATTTTCATACAGAAATGCCGAAACATCTCCGGGGGGCTGCGCTCGTTTTTTGGGTTTTTCAAATCCTCCGTGACTATGCCCACACATTAAAAGAAGGCAGAAGTCGTCATCTAAATAAACTTCCTAGGCTAATGAAAGTTGCTGAAATACTTGAGAAGACCTTGGGCCCAATCGACCTTGTGTTCGGCCACAACGATTTATTGGCTGCAAATATTATCGATGATGGTAAAAAACTGTGGCTCATTGATTTTGATTATGCGGGTTTCAATAGTCCTCTTTTTGATCTAGCTAATCTATCCTCCAACAATCAGCTGAGCCAAAATCAAGAAAATTGGATGCTTGAGACTTATTACCGATGTCCACCTACTGACAACCTCTGGCAGGCCTATTACGTTATGAAGTGTGCTTCCATATTACGAGAAACCCTATGGTCGATGGTTTCTGAGCTTCATTCGGCGATTGATTTCGATTACAGCCAATACTCCGCAAAAAACTTAGAGCATTTTGATCAAACGTTTGAAAAATTACATACGGAGTTTAATTTATCATGAGCCAAGAGATCCCATCCCACGCCGAGATTGTCGTCATAGGAGGTGGCATTATCGGATGTTCAACAGCATACCATCTGGCCAAGGAGCATAAGGTTGATGTGCTATTGCTTGAGCGTGGCAATTTGACCTGTGGTACAACTTTCCATGCTGCTGGACTCGTTGGTCAATTGCGATCCAGCGCCTCAATCACTCAGCTACTGAAATACAGTGTCGATTTATATAACTGCCTAGAGCAGGAAACTGGTTTAGCGACAGGTTGGAAACAAAATGGTGGCCTGCGCCTAGCGAATAACAAAGAGCGCTGGACCGAAATCAAACGCCAAGCCACCACAGCACATTCGTTTGGTCTTGAAATGGACCTTTTAACTCCACAGGAAGCCAAAGCTATTTGGCCCCTAATGGACACATCTGATCTAATCGGTGCTGCCTTGTTGCCCACTGATGGTCAGGCTAATCCCTCAGATATTACCCAGTCTCTGGCAAAAGGTGCTCGCATGCACGGCGCTAAAATCTGTGAAAACGTTACTGTGACGGGTATTGATGTTAGAGATGGACGCGTATCTGGAGTGCGCACCACGAATGGCCTTGTGACTTGCGAAAAGATTGTTAACTGTGGAGGCCAATGGGCGCCCGAAATTGGAAATCTTTGCGGAGTTGCAGTGCCTTTAAAATCAATGCAGCACCAATACATGGTGACTGAATTAATTAAGGGTATCGAACCCGACCTTCCCACTTTACGCGACCCAGATCGTCTTATTTACTTTAAAGAAGAGGTGGGTGGTTTGGTGATGGGTGGTTACGAGCCTAACCCAATGCCATGGGATGTGGATAAGATTCCTGATGGATTCGTATTTTCGTTGCTTGACGAAAATTGGGATCAATTTGAGCAATTGATGGAACAAGCCCTGATACGCGTTCCTGCGTTGCAAAGTGCTGGCGTCAAAACCCTGACCAACGGTCCTGAATCCTTTACACCAGATGGCAATTTCATTTTGGGTGAGGCCCCTGAGGTGCAGAATTTTTTCGTTGGAGCGGGGTTTAACGCCTATGGAATCGCATCCGGTGGGGGGGCTGGTAGAGCTTTGGCAGACTGGGTTGTCAATGGTGAACAACCGATGGATCTTTGGTCTGTGGATATTCGGCGTTTTTCGTCTTTGCAACATGATAAGTCATGGGTGCGAGAACGGACTATTGAAGCATGTTCCAAACATTACGGCATGGCTTGGCCTTTCGAAGAATATCAATCTGGTCGACCAAAATTAATGTCACCACTATATGAACGACTGCAAAAACATAACGCTAGCTTTGGTTCTAAGTTGGGTTGGGAGCGCCCTAATTGGTTTGCACCTATAGGTATCGGCCCCATAGACCAGTACTCTTTCGGTCGGCAGAACTGGTTTTCTTACGTTGGAGAAGAGCATCAAGCGTGCCGTGAAAGGGTCGCGCTCTTTGATCAAAGCTCCTTTGCCAAATTTGAGCTATGTGGCCAGGGGGCTGAGTCGGCACTTAACTGGATTTGTGCTAACGATATAGCGAAACCTGTGGGAAGTTTAATTTACACGCAGATGCTCAATTCGCGTGGGGGGATTGAATGCGATTTAACCGTCATTCGAATTGCTCAGAATACCTACTACATCGTCACTGGCACTGGATTCCGAACCCACGACGCGGCGTGGATTCGGCAGAATATTCCTCATGGCTGCGCGGCAGAATTGAAGGATATTACCGAAGATTGGGCAACACTTTCGCTAATGGGGCCTCGGTCCAGGGATGTTCTAGAACAGGTCGTTGTAGCAGATGTATCAAATGATACTTTTCCTTTTAGTACCTATCAGGACATTCAGATTGCAGGACACACAGTGCGTGCGCTTAGGGTGACTTACATGGGTGAACTGGGCTGGGAACTGCACATGCCGATTGAGGTATCTGGTGAAATATATGACGCTCTTCATAATGCGGGCCAAACATTTGGAATAGCCAATGCTGGCTATCGGGCAATCGAAAGCCTCAGGTTGGAAAAAGGTTATCGTGCTTGGGGTGCTGATATAACACCATCAGATTCACCTTTAGAAGCAGGCCTTGGCTGGGCAGTAAAGTTGAATTCAAACATTCCTTTTTTGGGCAGAGATGCTGTTGAAGCGATGACTAATTCCGTAAAAAATAAAGATTTATGCTGTTTCACCGTAGATGATCCAGAAGTGGTTTTGAGTGGTCGGGAGAGTATTTTGCGCAATGGTATACCTGTTGGTTATCTTTCGTCGGCTGGCTGGGGTTACACGATTGGGAAAAACATTGGGTATGGCTATGTCCGCGATAACAAAGGTGTCAACCGAGGCTACCTCGAAGCTGGTTCATACGAACTTGAAGTGGCCTGTGAGCGAGTGACTTGTGAAATTCACTTTATTCCACTTTATGACCCAATGATGGAGCGGATCAAAGTATAGGAATACGGATTTCTTAAGTTACCGATCAAAGTATAGGAATACGGATTTCTTAAGTTACCAATTTGGTAGTGGCTAATGACATATGCCTTACTGAACAACAGGGTCTGCAGGGCCCTGTAAAGCGGCACTCTTACCAGGTGCTCTTTTTATCCAGCTAGGAGTAGGTGGGTATTTTTATAAACCTAGGTACTGGTAAACCCTAAATCTTTAAGGAGTTTCATATGAACTTTAAACTTATCAAGGCTTTATCTGTTGCCTTACCTATGACTCTGATTTCGGTGTCAGGGCTATCGAACGCGGCAGATAGCAACAAACCAATCAAAATCCCACTTAAAAGCTGGTCTAGCCAAGTTGTTATGGCCCATGTTATTGGTGGCATGTTCGAAACTATGGGGAGCAGAGTTGAATATATTCCAGTTGATAATCAGGCAGCGTTTGAGGCTGTCCGTATTGGTGATCTCACTATAGTACACGAGGTGTGGCAATCCACTATGCAAAATGCTTTTTTCAATGCGATGGAAAAAGGTGGCCTGATTGATGCCGGTACCCATGATGTTATAACCAAAGAAGAAATGGGCGTCCCCAATTGGGTTATTGAAAAAGATCTTTGTCCTGGGTTGCCAAAATGGGAAGCTTTGCAGAAATGCTACGCCGCATTTGCAACACCAGACTCAGGTGGTAAGGGCCGTTGGTTAGAGGGGCCACAAAGCTGGCATGGTGATGTTATGCCTAATCGTCTTAAAGGATTGGGTCTGGATAATGATTGGACGGTTAAGTTTGCTGGTGCTGCTGATGCTTTATGGGCTGAGTTGAAGTCGGCTGAAAAAGAAGGACGTGGTACTGTGATATTTAACTGGTCCCCAAACTTTACTGACGCAACTGGATTCACCTTTATTGAATTTCCGCCTTACTATGATGGCTGCCGTCTTGCGGATGGTGGCAGTGTAGCAACTACGGGTTGTGGTTCTCCAACTGGATGGTTGAAAAAGGGAGCTCACTACAAGTTTTCAAAGACTCACCCGAAGGCTTATTCTGCATTTTCGAAGACTACGTTTAATAAAAAGCATATTGGACAAATGGCAGCACTAGTAGATGTTGATGGAATGAGCCATGAAGATGCAGCAAAGAAGTGGTTGGCTGACAATAAAGATGTCTGGACACCCTGGACGGAGTCAACACTTGGTGCAGGAAATTAAAAACAACTCATCTGACAAAGGCCAGTTTACAGTTTGGGCTCTGGCCTTCTTCCTCTCTTGGACTTGGCTCCAGGAGGGGCTTTTTGAGTTTTCATATGGGTAATGTATTTTCACGCTAGTGGCGCGGTAGACTTGCAACCAAAACACACGCACTTTGTTTCGGAGTTCCTATTCTTCTGCCATGTCAAAAGAGATGATTAAATTAACAGAGTATCTGTAATAGCGGATCTAATAACGAGTTGTTTTCGCAATCCGCAACGGCACCCTTGGATCTAAGTGAACGAATAATAACGAAGAAGAGTTAGTGAAGATCGATGTTTCAATAGAAGCTCAATAACAAGGAGAGAAGGTTGCCTATGTGCTGGAAAACTCGGTAAGTGGACAAATGTAGTCATTGAGTTTTTAATATGTACTGTTTCTATATTGTGCTCATGATAAAAGTAAGTGTTTATTAATTCAGCTACTGAAATTAATGAATGAACCATATAGAAGGACACCAGAATAATAATCGCCCAAGAGTTTTTAGAATGAAAAAAATAATTCTGTCTTTGCTTTTTATATTAACCATATTTAGTGCGAATCAAATATTGGCTCAAGATCAAGATCAAGATCAAGGGACAGATATGGCTCCATGGGCGAAATCGATTCTCCAACCACTAATGGGCAAACCACTACAGGCATCTTTTGAGCTAATTAATGATCAAGGATTTTCATTAACTTATATTGATAAATATGGTTTGATTTTTTCTTGGGATGCGTCGCGTCCCTCCGACGAACAAAGGGGTAACTGGTTGGAAATGGCGACGAAATCATCATTTACAATCTCGTTGTGGACTTGTGGACCTCCAGATGGAAGCCCTGAAACTGTAATGTGGGAAGAAAAGATTAGGATTGCAGAGTTAAGGTCGAACAAGAACGAAAGTCAGCAAATCGTCGAATCAATCAGGGAGCTCACCTTGTTGACTAGTCAGATTACCAAAGTTGACGGTATTGCAAAAAGCTGGCAACAGCCAAATGGCGATAAAGGTACTGGTATTGCCTGGGAAGGCAGCAAATCAGAACCAAGTTATAGATTAAATACTTGGAGGAAAGAGGACACTGGGGATACTTGGATAACTTACAGAATTCGATATAGCTGTTCTTAGAGGGTTTGCAATAATAAGGAGTATTATTTGAAATATACTGCGCCAAGTTACAAACAGGTGAGGTGGGTATTGCAAATTGGTGGTTGGATGACTGTATGGGCCTCATTGCTATTAGCCGTGCCAAGTGCTGTTTTTGCATTGTCTAATAGTGATATTGTCAATGCTACTAGCCCCTCCTCAGTATACATGAGAAAGGGCTTTGAACTGTCGGACGGATCTATCAAAGAGCTTGTTTCTCATAAAACTGGAGTCTCTCTTTATTACTGTAATCCTGTCTCAGTTAGAGCTAATCCCGACATTAACGCTAGGAAAATCACGAGTATAAATGATGGTAACTTTGAGACCTTTGATCTTAAGGCGTCAGCATCAGCAGAAGGCTGGGCAGATGTATTCAAAGATGGAAGGCATATTGGGTATTCTGCACAAGCTGTTAAGAAAGATGGGCAGGTTGATAACATCATCTGTCCACAGCCGAAGTGGCTGACCTTATCAACATTAGAGGTGGCGGGTGTTCAATTTAACGCGGAATTAATTGACCAGCGAGACCTGATAATTAAGGATGGTGATGGGACAGTCCTCTATACACGAAGAGTGAGCGATAAAACTTCTTTATATGAGTTGAATAATGCGAATGGAATATTTGGTTGGATCGTAGGGTGGGATCTGTACGATGACTCACAATACTTTAAGGACATTGACTTTACTGTTGCAAGAGTGGTTGTGCCTTATCTTGATGAAAAAGGTAATCAAGAGGTATGGGATGCAGTTTACCAAGGGGTGCAGAATCTTAAATTTTTGAGCATGCTCTCCGACGTGCATGGCCAAGTACCTATTGTTGCAGGTCTTGGTGTTCGAGGGCCAAGGTTTTGTAACTCTAATGCGTGTGCATGGCACTGGAAGCAGCCAATTTTCGTAACTATTAAGCGAACCAGTAATGGTATTGAAGAAATAATAGATAATGGGGCGTTTGATTTTCAGCTTGTAAAAGGGATGACGCGTGCTGATCAATTCTTATATAACTGGCTGTACTGGAACCCTGGTGGCTTAAGGAAGTTACTTCAAGGTCAGATTGGCCAGCAGATTGAAGCGATAACAACCCAATGCACTCCAAGTAAGTTGGCACTATATAAACATTACTTTATACCTCAATGGGAATGGGCAAGCCCTTTGCATTACGATAGGTCTAACCGCGGTTTGACGATAAAGGACCAAGCCAAAAACCATCTTTCAGACACAGAGTATGAATCCTATTACGAAGATAGGGATGCATCATATGCAGTACTGTTGGATTATTTATGGGGCCCAGAGACTAACGGACATGAATATTTTTACAGTCTTATGGATTGTGTTGAAGGCAGTCCAGAGGATAGAGAGTTAGTTAGAAATATTGTTGGGTACCTAAACCTTCCGCTAGATGCTGATCTGTTGAAAGTCGTCATTGACGAGAGAAAGTGAAATTGATGTCGATAATTTTATTTTGGTAATGGGAATAACGTATACTGCTTGGTAATAGATAAAGTACAGCTAGTCGTTTTTTATGGCTAGCTTTTTGAGTAAAGACTTGGATTTATTTGTGGTTGCTCCTAGCCTAACTATTCACTAAAAAGCATTAATAAAACATGTTAAAAATAGTCAATATCTCAAAATCATTTGAAGACGGTACGGCACAACAAAAAATATTAGATCAACTCTCGTTTGTGATTGAAGCGGGTAAAAGTGTCAGTATTCGAGGGGCATCTGGATCGGGAAAATCGACTCTGTTGCATCTGATGGCTGCCCTAGATAAACCAGATGAGGGTCAAATACTGCTGGGCGGCGTACTAAGGTCAGACACAACCAACAATATAACTAACGATATAACTAACGATATAACTGCATTGTCGGAGTCACAAGCCGATAATTACAGGATGTCGACAATTGGCATAGTGTTTCAACGATATAATTTGATAGACGTGGTATCGGTGCTCGACAACATTTATTTGCCAGCCAGACTCAATGCTATTAACGGCCGCCCAGTCGATGTAGGCTACATCGACACTATAATTGAGGCTCTGGGCGTCTCAAAGCATATCAACAAACTACCCAATCAGCTCTCGGGAGGCGAACAGCAGCGAGTTGCGATTGCCAGAGCGTTAGCGCATAAGCCTAAATTGCTGTTAGCTGACGAACCTACCGGCAACCTAGATAACAAAAACTCAGACATTGTTAGCCGCCTATTGATAGATACCTGCGCACAACTTAAAACAACACTGGTATTAGTTACCCATAGCGAAAGAGTCGCCAAACTCACCGATCAACAAGTCTTTTTGAGTGAGGGTCGTTTAGTGAGCGAGGCGAGTTAAACCCATTTTGATAAAAATCACACTCTTTTTTAAACTACTGTTGAGTAGCTACAAATCCACAAAATTTAGTGTGTTGATGCTTATTGCATCGCTTTTAATTGCTGCTTGTGGCTTATCTACCGTATTAATCGTTAATGCTAGCGCCAAACAAAGCTATGCCAGTAACAGTACTTTTTTGATCAGCAATGTTAAATATCAAGTTATCCCTAAAAATACCCAAGCCATACTTACCAAAAGCGATTACGCATATTTGCGCAGGCTCGGCTTTAGCCAACTTATCGCTGTCGCACAAACGTCAACTCATATCTATGCCGAGCAACAAACGCAGACACAGCTAGAGCAACAAAAAGTCTCTAAGCGTCGAATAGACATTACGGGCATTGATACCATCGCGCTACTGCCTTTAATAAGCAGTGGCGTCAAGAGCGCAGGTCTTTCATCACGCCAAAGTGATCAAACTGCAATACTCACTGCTATTCCTTTTTCCATGCCTACCGGTATTGTCCACCCCTCCCTGCTAGCGCAACTGATCGCCAATAGTGATGTATCCATTTTTGACAAGACATTAAATAATTTTTCAATTCCTTTTAATGACGGCAATGATGCTGCTAATGGCAGTAATAACAATGCTGATGTGGAGACGCCAGCGTCAATAAAAACAATCACTTTACCCAAACTCGTTGCACTTAAAGACCCCAGTTTAGGCAATGACATGGTGACCGACATTGGCGAATTCTATCGCTTGTTTCCTGGTAGTAATTTAACGAGTTTACTGTTGGTCAGCGCAAAGGCGGGTCCAGAACTCGATGGACTCGTCAAGGATCTTAGTGCCGTTTTACCTACACATTTGCAGCTAGTTTCGTTGAGTGATGGTGCACCTCAAGGCGAACTCACCAATAGTTTTCACATGAACTTATTGGCCATGGCTTTATTGATGTTTGTCGTGTGCTTGTTCATTGTCATCAACGCTGTCAATTTACTCATCAACGCACGCATGCCTTGGTTTAAGATTTGTCGTCAATTAGGCTTCCCCCGCTACGTTATTTTTGTCAGCCAAATTATAGAAATTGTGTTAATTACTTTTGTGTCCGTCTGCGCAGGTATTTATTTAAGTATTCATTTATCTAATATCGTTGCACCAACGGTGCAGGCCACGCTCGAGGGTTTATATGGCGTAGAAATTGGGTTTGGCAACACCTCGCTCTTAAGTCTGTTTTTACAGGTATTTGGCATCAGCGTGTGCGGCAGTATTGCTGCGACTGTGGCGCCCTTTAGCTCAAGCAACCAAGCTTTACATTCAACGCAGGCGCACGATAACTTGGCGGTTAATCAAGCAAAATGGCAACGCAACTTTTGGGTGTTATGTATTCTGTTTGCGCTGCTAGCGTGCGCTATATTGTATGCTGCAACAGCGCTATGGCTATTACTCGTCGCTACTGCAACACTTATATTATCGGGCTGTAGTTTATTACTGGCTAATTATCCGCGGGTGATTGATGCAGTTTATCGGCTGATTCCGCATCGCTTTATTATGCTACGTATTAGCACCAAACAAAGTAGCGCTTTATCAGGTAAAACTAAGGTTGCCTGCTGTGCATTTTTTATTGCTGCCACCAGCAATATAGGCATGAACTTAATGGTAGACAGCTTCAGAGGTGCAACCGTGTCGTGGCTAGAATCGCGGCTAGCGACAGATTATTATCTGTATTACGAAGGCAATGTAGATATAGTGGCAATCGGGCACGAGGCCAAAGTAGAGGTGTTTCAGCGCTTTGAAAATAATACTACCTACGAGGGCACCTTACTGCAGCAACATAGCTACCCATCCACCAAGCAGTTTAAAGACGCGATGGTATTTGATAAAGTAGACAATAAAGTTGCCGCCTGGAAAGCATTTCAACAGACGAATGGAGTCTTCGTTAATCAGCAATTTGCGTTCGAGTATAAACTTGACATTAATGACATCATCAATGTTCCGCATCCATCGACGCAACGCTTAACGGCCTATGTCATTAAGGGTATTATTTATGATTTTGGTAACCCTTATCGGCAAATTCTGCTACCACTATCTCAATTTGATGCTGCAATCTCCAAAAGTACAATTTATGCCATCAATACAGATGTAGCGGGACTCGAACGGTTTAAAGTTGCACTAGACATACAAGGCATAGACTCGGAAAAATCTTTATTGGATGCCGCAAAACTATTAGCTATATCTAAACAAACTTTTGATCGTACTTTTATTATTACTGATGGGTTAAATATAGTGACGCTGCTAGTGGCTGGGTTATCTCTCGCCTGTGCAATAGTGGTATTAATGAATGATGCTCGACCACAAAACATGCTATTGCGTAGTTTTGGTGTGTCGGCAATTAAAACCCAGCTACTTGCTCTCTTTCAGTATTTTTTACTATGCTTCATCGCTCTTATCTTTGCCACACCCTTTGGTATTTTATTGAGCTGGGTACTTATTTATGAAATTAACCTACAGGCATTTCAATGGACTTATCCACTTCAAATTAACGCCATAAAAATTCTTCAAATTTATGTAGTTAGTTTAAGCATTGTACTGTTAATCATCGCTATACCCATTATAAAAGCCGGTAAGCGCCCTTTGATGGAGGATATTCGATGGCTAAATTAAATAAAAAAATCATCAGTCTCAGCCTAGCAGGTGTGTTTTTATTGGGTACTTACTTCGTTGTGACTTCGCAGATAACCCTTAAGACTCAAACTAACATGTCGGTTTTTGGTCGGAACGTGTACGAGCAAAATGATGATTCTAATAATGCCTTAGCGAGTAATATGGGTAAAAAAGCTGATCCAGATTACCACATGAGTTTTCCGCAGGATCATGGCACACACGATCAATTTGATATCGAATGGTGGTATTTAACCGCTAACTTGCAAGATGAGGCTGGTGATCCCTACGGCTTGCAGTGGACATTATTTCGATTTAAAAACTCACGCCCAAGAAGCTCTCAAGCTGAAGGGGATAACTCGTCTTCGTCATTAAAGAATGCTCCTGTTATGTTAAATGAGTCGACTGTATCTTTAGATAAAAAGTGGCATAACGATCAAATATACATGGCACATGCATCCATTCACTCATTAGATACCCATTGGTTTTCCGAAAAATTTGCTCGTGGCGGGGTCGGTAATGCGGGGCTTACAGCGTTGCCACTGAACTTGTTTATTGATGATTGGCAATGGCTAAATAGTGATGGCGATACAGGACTGTTTCCGTCGACACTAACCTTTAACGCAACCGATACCTCAAAACCAAACGCAGAGGCGAGTGCTACATTTACCCTGGATCAGACGGGGCCCTTGGTGCAACATGGTGACAATGGCTTTAGTGTAAAATCGAACAGCGGCCATGCGTCTCACTATTATAGTGCGCCTTTTATCAGTATTGAAGGCGAGCTAACGCAAGCCATCGATACCGTAACGACCGCGCCTATAAAACTCAAAGGTCAGGCGTGGTTTGACCAAGAGTGGACCTCTCAATTACTCGATACTGGTACTCAAGGTTGGGATTGGTTATCACTTCATTTAGATGACGGCAACAAAATAATGGCTTTTAGAATGCGCTTAAAAAATCAAGATGATTATGTGACGGGATCATACATCACCAGCACCGGCGAACAAATCACACTGCAACCAGGCGATATAACGCTACAGCCAGTATCTGTTAAAAAGGTGGATGGTAGGCAATTACCTTTAATCTGGAAACTGATAATCCCCAGTAAAAAAATAGACCTAACCATATCGACAATAAAAGATAAGCAGTGGAATAACGCCGCTGTTCCCTACTATGAGGGAATGGTCAAGATTGAAGGCTCTCATGGTGGCGTCGGCTTTTTAGAATTGACGGGTTACTGAATATAAATACATCACAACTGCATCAATAGTTTTTTGATCTATACGTGCTTACCTCTTACCCCTTAATTTTTACGGACTAGTTTTACGTACTAGCTTTTAAACATTACTTTTAACTAAACGACAAACAGTCTTATCAGACCAACCTGATATGTCTTGAGATAACGCGTGTGTTGCCACCAATGATGCGCACAATAAACAAACAACCCTGATGTAGAAATTCAATTTAACTACCCCCTACAACGTAAGCTTTATATCAGATACTACTGGTATAAGTTTGTTTTATCTATAAGAAGAATACCGATTTAAACCTTACAGCATTTCCTAAACAGAGCTAGCGAACGTCGGTAGCTTTATAGTACTTGATGAGCGAACGCAGCTTAGAGTATGGCTGTAAGGTACTTAAGCGATGTTAGAGCGGGTGCGAAGTGGGTAAGGGTGGCATCAAAAGTTGCAGGCAGAAACTAGGCTGGTTATGCATGCGAATAACCAAATGTGACAAAATACAGCTGATAGATTTATCAAAGGTATATCAAAATAGCATCACATGACGGCATGAGAGAAGGTTCTGGTAGGCCAGTGGGGCCAGTTATAAGGCTACCTCAGAGCTTGAGTTGAACCTGTCAAAGTTAGCTCGTGAGTACACCAATGATGCCTTAGATACGCTGGTAGAAGTCATACAATCAAGCCAGAGTGATTCAGCTAGGATTGCTGCTATTGCGATACTTGATCGAGGTTATGGCAGGCCAACAAAAACGACGTCACTTGAGGTTAACGCACCGTTTGTTGCTACGAAAATACAGTTGGTGGCATACACAGGTTCTTGATTTATCTAACGACGACTTTGCTAGATTAGGGTTTGAAGTTTCCCCTATGTTCCTCAGAAGCGATTTTGTATAAAAAAGCCCAGCATCTAACTGGGCTTTTTGATCCCCAATACATTGAATGTAATGGGTTTATGTGTGGTGGGCCTGGTCAGATTTGAACTGACGACCAAAGGATTATGAGTCCTCTGCGCTAACCGCTGCGCCACAGGCCCGTATGGGAGCCCGCATGATACCCGTGCTGGTGATTGAGATCAAGAATCAGTCGGCCTAAATCACTGATTTAATAGTCTCTTTTTATTTTCGCCCCATGGTAAAGGATGTTCGAAAAGTTTTGGTTGGACTGGTCCCGTACCTGGACACTGCCGGCAGCCATATCTATCTGTGGGCGAGGCAAATAATGGTGTCCTTTCTGGGAACAATGACCGCGCACAGGTGACCAGTTATTGTCGCCAATGGTTTGTTTTGCGCCTGCGGGCATGAAAGACTGCAAAGCAAAGCCTATGCGTCGCTGGTCTTCGCTTTGGTTAGGTTGTGACCCATGAATGATCATGGCATGGTGCAAGGACATTTGGCCTGGTTTGAGTATCAAGTCTACTGCTAAATTGGCATCCACGTTAGTCACTTCTTGGCCACGGGTTAATATATTGTCTGCACCATAGGTGTCTTGGTGGGGTTGGATATCTTTGTGGTGGCTGCCTGGAATCATACTCATGCAACCTGTATAGCGAGTGCTGTGAGTGAGTGCAATCCAAGGGGTGACAAAATTACGGGGCGTGATGCCCATGTAGGTCGCGTCTTGGTGCCAACTTACAAAATGGCTGGAGCTGGGCTCTTTGATAAATAAAACACTACCCCACAAAGAAAAGTTTGAACCCAAAAGGTCCTCTACCGCATCAAGAACTTTTGGGTGGTATGCCAGATCATCTAGAAATTTAAAGCACAGGTGTCCATTATTGCGGTTAACACCTGTTAAATCCTTGGGGTATTTTGCTTCTGCAGCTTTTAATTTTGCCGCATAGGCATTGGCTTCATCCTCGGACATGACATTGATCGGAGAGATGAAACCCTCTTTATGGTAGCTTTCAATTTGATGTTGACTAAGCACTTTGCCCATTAGAGGTGCTCCAATTTTTAAGGTTAAGGTTTTAAGTATTAGATATTAGATATTAGATATTAGGTATTCAGATTCAAGCTAAGTGTTAGGTGACCGACACCATAGGGATTTGTCCATCAGTGTCTGCAATAAGGTATAATTTAACGGTTGAACGATATTAGGTGTAAGTCAGCATGTCCAAAGACGTTAATTACCAAAACAATCCCCTGCATGGCTTGAACTTAAAAACCATGCTTACAGAAATTGTGGACCACTACGGTTTTGAGATTCTGCATGCGTATCTGTATATTCATAGTTTTAAAACCAACCCAAGTGTCGATTCTAGCGTTAAATTCTTGAAGAAAACACAATGGGCGCGTGAAAAAGTTGAAGCTTTTTATTTGTACAAATTTAAAAATTTGCCAAAAGTATCAAGTGATCAATTCGAGCTACCACCGCGTGACCGCATCATTCCTGAAGACCAAAGTCCAGGTACACCTTGTGAGTTGAGCTTAGAAGATGCCGAAGTGCTGCAACAACAGCGTAAAAGTAGGGCTAACGAGTATGATAAATTAGCGGGGCGCGACAACCCTAAAGATTGGCAGCCTAGTCAAACTAAACCCAAGACTCAAGACAAACCTTGGTCTAAACAAGGGGGTAAGTCACCTTGGAAGCCCCAAGCAAAGTTAACATCTTCCACTGAAGTCAAAGTCAGTGGCACTACCCTTGACCCGTGGGCTAACTCACGTAACAAGTTCAAGTCGTAAGCTCAGGTTTTAGTTTGGGTCGCTAGTCTGGACCATCTACGAGCTTGGGCTAGCGTGGATGAGGCCTCGCCATTTGTGGTTTGTGTAGGTGCAGCGTCTCTCTATATAAGGTATACAGGCCTGAAGTTAAGATTAAACTGCTGCCAATGAGAGTCAAGTGACTAGGCCATTCGTCAAATATAAAAATCCCAAATACCATAGCCAACGGTAGGGAAATGTATTCAAATGGAGCCGCCAGAGCAGACTCAGCGTGCCGGTATGCCTGGCTAATAAGATAACCCCCTAAAGCGCTTCCTGCACCCAATAAAATAAACAGCTTGGTATCATCAGACTGCCAAGGCCCCCATGGCCGCAGCAGAAAGTTTAGAGACGGACTACTCACATCGTTAAAACTGCCATCTCCCACAACCACCCACATGGCAGTACTGACAACGACAAAGGTGATTTGAATATAAAACGTCATAGTCGCAGCTGACTCAGTATGACGCATGGTGCGAGTCAGTGTGTGCAGACTGGCATAACAAAAAGCTGCACCAATAGGCAGTAAGGACGCAAACATAAATTGACTGCTGCCTGGCTGCACCATAATCAAGACACCCAAGAAACCTAGGCCGATAGCGAACCAGCGGTGCAGGCCAACATGTTCTTTGAGAAAGATGATCGAGAATAGGGTGATGACACTGGGACTGATAAAGAACAACGCCACGGCATCAGCAAGTGGCATAGCTACCAAGCCTAGAAAAAACAACATGTTGGCCATTACCACACAGCTGCCCCGAACTATATGTCGGGCTAGACGCTTAGTTTTTAAACTCTTTAGGCCGCCAGAGCCTGCCAGTAGTAAGATGAAAATGAGGGCGATACCAATCAAGGAACGCAGCAGCACAATCTGGTGCAGTGCATAGGCGTTGCTTAGAAATTTAATGGTGACATCGGTGGTGGAGAAACATACGCTGGCGCCAATGGCAGACATGATGCCTAGGGCATTGTTTGATTTAAATAGGTTGCTGAACATAAACACATAGCCAACGATTGAACGTACCGCAATATAGCGAATTTATCCGCAACAATACAGGCTTATAATGCCATTGAGTGAGGCTGTTAGATGCTGGTGTTAGCAGGGCAGTGAAGACTGCCACCTAACAGACCATTGGGGCCTGGTAGGAATGGCAGACTATCAAGGTAATACTTAGTCTTCGATAAAACTACGCAAGTGGTCAGAGCGCATTGGGTGGCGTAATTTACGCAGTGCTTTGGCTTCAATTTGGCGGATACGTTCACGTGTCACATCAAACTGTTTTCCCACTTCCTCTAAGGTATGGTCAGTATTCATTTCGATACCAAAACGCATACGTAGCACCTTAGACTCACGGGCTGTTAGGCCAGCTAATACGTCCCGCGTCGCTTCACGTAGGCCTTCTCCAGTGGCGGAGTCGATGGGAGAATCCATCGAGCTATCTTCGATAAAGTCACCCAAACTGGAGTCTTCATCGTCACCAATGGGCGTTTCCATTGAGATAGGTTCTTTCGCAATTTTTAGTACTTTACGAATTTTATCTTCGGGCATTTCCATGCGTTCACCTAGCTCTTCTGGCGTAGGCTCGCGGCCCATTTCCTGAAGCATTTGGCGAGAGATACGATTAAGCTTATTAATCGTTTCTATCATGTGCACAGGAATACGGATGGTGCGCGCTTGGTCAGCAATCGAGCGGGTGATGGCCTGACGGATCCACCAAGTGGCGTAGGTAGAAAATTTATAACCACGACGATATTCGAACTTATCGACGGCCTTCATGAGTCCTATGTTACCTTCTTGGATTAGGTCCAAGAACTGTAGGCCACGGTTGGTATATTTTTTAGCAATAGAGATCACCAAACGGAGGTTGGCTTCCACCATTTCTTTTTTAGCACGTCGGGCTCTTACTTCGCCCATGGTCATGCGACGGTTGATGTCTTTGATTTCGGCCAAGCTAAGCCCAGCTTCTTCAACCACCATAGACAGCTTTCGTTGCGCGCGGCGCAGATCGACCGCATTTCGGCGAATGGCAGGCGCATAAGAGGCACCGCTGGCAATCAACTCATCAGCCCACTCAATATTGGTTTCGTTACCTGGAAACTCAGCAAGGAAAACATCACGCGGCATTTTTGCTTTGCGATTACAGATGATGCTAATAATCTTTTCTTGGGCACGAATGCGAGCGAGTGCACCACGGGGGTATTTCGCCACAGATTCAAAATGCTTAGGCACTAATTTTAGTGGTGAGAATAAAAAGCCAAGGTGAGCATAGGCTTCCTTAGCTTGCTTGCTTTCGCGGCCATGTTTTTCAACTGCCAGCAGAGCCACGACCAGATGATCCTCTAGTTCGGCAAAGCGCTCAGCCGTTTCAATGGGATCTGGACCATTATCTGTTTCTTCTTCGTCATCATCATCATCACTTTTGACGACTGTCGTTGGGTTGATCGGCGATGGGTTAGGTTCACCATCTGGATCAATATAACCACTAAAAAGATCACTTAAGCGGCCTTCTTCAATAAAGATGCGTTTATACACATCGATAATGGTAATGACACTATCAGGATAATGCGCTAAAGCTGCCATTACATCCCGCAGACCTTCTTCAATGCGTTTAGCAATGACGATCTCACCCTCACGGGTGAGTAACTCTACAGTACCCATTTCACGCATATACATACGCACAGGGTCAGTCGTACGGCCAGCCTCATTTTCCACTGCTGCCAACGCTGCTGCAGCTTCTTCAGCGGCGGCTTCATCGGTAGAGTCACCGTCGGTCATGAGCAGCGTTTCAGCATCTGGCGCTTGCTCAGATACAGTGATGCCCATGTCGTTAATCATACCGATGATATCTTCGACTTGATCTGGATCTGCGATATTTTGAGGCAGGTGGTCGTTAACTTCTGCGTAAGTTAAAAAGCCCTGCTCACGCCCTTTGGTGATCAGTTCTTTTAGGCGTGATTGTTGCTGTTCATTGGCGGCCATGGCAACCCTATATTTAGTGAGCGGATATATGAAAAAGTCAGCTCTCGATTATAGTGGAAAAACCAAAATTCCGCCACAAATCGTACGAGATTAGCTGATGTTTTGTGCTTTTTGAGGCCTGCACGTGGCTAGGGCTAAATTGGGTCTGTTTTTGCGATGCCTAGCATGCCGCCCGATAGCCTCGGACCAGTAAAAGATCCGCAGTAATGCTATTGTCTACTTTTTAGCCGCTTTTGCAACTCTTCTTTTTCTCTAAGTAGCTCTTTTAGCTGTTTTTTGATGCTGGCGTCAGCATTAGGTTGTGATGCCAAGTGCAAGAGTTGGTTCAGACGTTCTTCAAAATGGTGTCCCAAGAGTCGACTAATGGCTTCTTCTAGCTGTTGTGGGTAGTTACCTTGGGGTAGGAGTGATTCCATAGCCGCTAACTGCCGCAGCATTGGCCAAGCATCCCATGTGGCGCACTCAATATGCAATTCAGCAGGGTTTGGCCAGCGCTTTAAGGTTTGGAACATATCCTGCACGGTGTTAAGCAACTGAATAAGTACGCCGGCGTCTTGCATCTTTAATGCACTTAAATGACTGGGAATTTGTGACACGTGTTCTGCCGTTTCTGGATGCCGTAATATTATCCGCAAGGCGGCGTGAGCAGGGTTTTGTACCTTAGGTAAAGTGGCACTAAAATATGGTTTTAACGCCGTCAACGGGTCGTTAGTGGGTGTGGCCTGATGCTGATCAGGATCTTCTTGGTGCCAGTGCTGGGTGTCTTGTAAGTGATCTGGCAGTGCATCAGCCATGGGGTAGTCAGGATATTCTCTGCTATCACCTTCATGATGACCTTTATCATTGGCATTGCTATTAAGGGCGCTTATTGTTGGCCCATCAAAGGCCGTGGCTGAGTTCTTTTGTTGGGTGTTGGCAAAGTCTTGTATGTTGCTCTTTTCAGTCATAATGGGCGTTTTAAGCGCACTTAACTCTGCTAAGGTGTCTTTGTCTAGCCCCGTAATCTTACTTAATCGAGCCTCCATCATGCTGTGCATAATGCCTTTGGGGATGGTGGCGATTAACGGGCTAGCGTCAGTGGCAAGTTTTGCTCTGTGTTCTAAATTATGTGGATCCAGGTCTTGGCTCAAACGTTGAAACAAAAAATCGCTCAGTGGTGTGGCGTCGACGATGCGAGCTGTAAGCTGATCTTTACCTTCTTGACGTACTAACGAATCAGGGTCTTCTCCATCGGGCAATAATAAAAAGCGTGCCTGACGTCCATCGACCATAAAAGGCAGGCAAGTGTGCATTGCACGATCTGCTGCTTTGAGTCCTGCAGCGTCACCATCAAAACAAAATACCACTTCGCTAACCAATTTAAAAATACGTTCTAAATGAAAACTGCTGGTGCTGGTGCCAAGGGTAGCTACAGCATAATTAATGTCGTGCTGTGCTAACGCCACCACATCCATGTACCCCTCAACCACCATAATGCGTTTCAGGTTACGTTCATGTTGGCGGGCCTCATAAAGTCCATAAAGCTCTTTTTGTTTGTGAAAAACCACCGTTTCTGGGGAGTTTAAGTATTTGGGTTTATCATCGCCTAAGACACGGCCACCAAACGCAATAATACGGCCTTTGTAGTCTTTAATTGGGAACATAATGCGATCCCTGAAACGGTCATAGCGGCGTTTGTTTTCTTCTTTCTCTACCGCCATGCCAGCGTCAATAAGTGCTTGTTCTTGCTCTTTTTTTGGAGCCAGTTCTTGTATTAGATTTTGCCAACCAGCGGGGGCATAGCCAACACCAAAGCGCTGGGCTATTTGGCCGTTTAGGCCTCGTCCTTTAAGATAAGTGACCGCTTTTTTCCGATCTGGATGACGGCGTAATTGGCTCTGGTAATACTGACTGGCGCTGTTGAGTAATGCGTAAGCTTGGTTGCGAGCTTGAGTTTTAGCTTGGCTGGCTGCTGAGGCCGCTTTGCTAGTAATGCTGTCATCTTTAGGCACAGTGAGGCCGGCTTTACCAGCCAGTTCTTCCACCGCTTCTGGGAAATTCATGTTTGCCAATTGCATCATAAAGCCAATAGCATTGCCGCCGGCACCGCAGCCAAAGCAATAATAAAACTGCTTATCAGGAGCGACACTAAAGGAAGGGGTTTTTTCTTTGTGGAAAGGGCAGCAGGCTGAATAGTTGCGGCCTGTTTTTTTCAGCTTTACGTGACCGTCGACTAGGTCGACAATGTCGGTACGGTCGAGAAGTTCATCAATGAATGCTTGCGGTATGCGTGACGCCAAGTGGTTTGCCTTTTAATAAAAGCTTAAGCGAGTTGCGCTTTAATTTGACCACTTACTTTGCCAATATCTGCTCGTCCTTGCAACTGCGGTTTTAAAATACCCATCACTTTGCCCATATCTTGCATGCTGCTGGCGCCAGCATCAGCGATGGCTTGGGTAATGAGCTGGCTCACTTCGTCATCGGTAAGGGGCGTGGGTAAAAACTCTTGAATCACACTGATTTCCAAGTGTTCAATGTCGGCTAAGTCTTGGCGGTTAGCGGCTTCATATTGGCTGATAGAATCGCGACGTTGCTTGAGCATTTTATCAAGTACGGCCAAGCCACGGGCTTGGTCTAACTCAATACGCTCGTCAACTTCGATGCGTTTGAATTCGGACATCATGGTGCGGATGCAGGTTAAGCGAGGTTTGTTTTTGTCACGCATGGCTTGTTTTTGAGCATCTTTAAGTTGAAGCTTTAAATCGGACATGGTGAGTTCTCGCTGAGTTGGTTTCAGTAATTATAGCGTAACTAGGCGTACACTCAATGCGTAAACGTCAGAAACAACAAAGGGGCGGGTAACTGAAAAACCGCCCCTAAGTATCGCTTTACTCAACTATGCCTTTAAACTGTGCTTTGTTTATTGGCTGTAAAGCAGGTCGTCCAAGGTTCTATATTAGGCGTAAAGCCTAGTATAAGCGAACGTGACGACGGTTCTCGCGAACTAGCTTCTTCGCGTGGCGCTTAACGGCAGCTGCAGCTTGACGCTTGCGCACGCTGGTTGGCTTCTCGTAGAATTCTTTTGAGCGAACATCTGCTAAAGTGCCCGCTTTTTCACAAGCACGCTTGAAGCGACGTAAGGCAATGTCAAATGGTTCGTTGTCTTTCAGTTTTACAGCTGGCATATCTCTACCTAATTGTGGACGCCGCATTAAGCAGCCATCCGAATGTTTTTCTATGCACTGACTCATGGTCTCATCGTTCGACTAGAGAAAGTGTTCCTAATTGATCAAGGCCGCATATTTTACTCTTATGTGTCGGCCAGTGTAAAGCCCATTTGTCATCAAGTTAAAGGTGTTTTCTATAGATAGGGCAATTCACACTTCTACGTGTGGTCTTTAGGCTTGATGAAAGGTAAAATTCGGCCCTAATTGTCAAAATAATAGAGTTGATAAAGTCATTCATGCGCGTATTAGGCATAGAAACATCTTGTGATGAAACTGGGGTCGCCATCTACGATACTCAAAAGGGTATATTGTCTGAGGCGCTTTATAGTCAGGTGGCTGTGCACGCTGAATACGGTGGAGTGGTGCCAGAATTAGCCTCCAGAGATCATATCCGTAAGTTGGTGCCATTAATGAGAGAGGTGTTTGATAAGGCAGGCTTAGCTTATGGTGACGTCGATGGGGTTGCCTATACTGCAGGACCTGGGTTAATTGGGGCTTTGATGGTGGGAGCTGCTACAGGCCGTGCTTTAGGCATGGCATGGGATCTACCCACCATTGGTGTGCATCATATGGAAGGGCACTTGCTTGCTCCCATGCTAGAAGAACATGCCCCGAAACCACCTTTTGTGGCGCTGTTAGTTTCTGGTGGTCATACACAATTGGTGCATGTACGGTCTTTGGGTGCCTACGAATTGCTTGGCGAATCTTTAGACGACGCCGCTGGTGAAGCCTTTGATAAGGTGGCCAAGATGATGGATTTAGACTACCCCGGCGGTCCCCTAGTGGCTCAGTTAGCCTTAAAAGGAGATGCCTCGCGATTTAAGTTTCCGCGCCCGATGATCGATAGACCCGGATTAGATATGAGCTTTAGTGGTTTAAAAACCGCCGTACTGTATGCCATTCAAGACATCCAAAAGCAGCAAGGGCTATTGCATGAGCACGACAAAGCTGACATTGCGGTCGCCTTTCAACAGGCCGTGGTTGATACATTGGCCATTAAGTGCCGTCGAGCTTTACAGCAAACGCAGCTGTCTACGCTTGTCATGGCCGGTGGAGTGAGTGCTAACTTGGCCCTAAGGGACAAGCTAGCAGCAGAGACTGCCAAATTGCGTGCTAAGGTCTATTACCCAAGGCCAGAATACTGCACTGATAACGGGGCAATGATCGCTTACGCAGGTGCTCAGCGTTTGGCAGTTGGCCAATGTGATGACCTCACACTAAAAGTAAAACCACGCTGGCCATTAAGTGACTTGCCGCTAGTGGTTCAATAATTACCGGGTGATCTACCCACACCAAGAGATTTTGCAATGGACACAGTATATGTACATGGTTTAACCGTAGACACGGTCATTGGTATTTTTGATTGGGAACGTGAAATTCGCCAAACGGTGGTGTTAGACGTAGAGATGGCGGTGGATATTAGCCCCTCAGCAGCAACTGAAGACATCGATCGCACGGTCAGTTACAAAGACGTTTCAGATCGCCTGACGCAGTTTGTAGAACAAAGTGAATTCTTACTGGTTGAGACCATGGCAGAACAAATTGCGGGGTTAATTTTGACGGAGTTCCCGGTACCTTTTGTGCGTATCAAGCTAGGTAAGCCTGATGCAATTGCTAATGCCCGTGACGTGGGAGTAATTATTGAGCGCGGCCAAAAGCCAGCCTGATGACTTCTGTTTACTTGGGTTTAGGGGCCAACATTGAGCCCCAAGCTAGCCTTCAAACAGGCATAACTGAGCTCAGAGTGGCCTTTGGTGAAGTGCATTTATCACCGGTCTATCGGGCCCCCGCAGTGGGCATGGATGGACCAGATTTTCTCAACATGGTGGTGGCTTTTGCTTGTCCCATGAGTCACGCAGAATTAGTGCAATGGATACGTGAGATAGAAACTAAGCATGGGCGCAAAAGGGCTGCTGGATTAGACATTAAGCCCACTAGTCACGGCCTAGATATGGATTTATTATTATTTGGTCAATTAGTGGATGTTAACGCTAATGTGCCGCGGGCAGATATTTTAACCTGTGCCTATGTAATGCAGCCATTGGCAGACATCGCCCCAAACCTAGTGCACCCAGTGCAGGGTCTAACCATAAGTCAGCTCAACACGGCATGTCAGTTCGACCAAGTCCTGTGGCCTACTGAATATTGTTTTTAAAGTTTTAAATTGAAGCCTCGAGGCCAAGACGTGTTGTTATTTTAGGTCTTAGAACGACTAAGGCATGCTATTTGAGCTGCTTTGAGGGCTTCTCCGAGGGCCTTACCCTTAAAACCTTGAGCCATTAATGAAGCGGGTTTTACGGCGTGTATTCGTTCTAAGTCATCTAACATCGTCTGCTTTGGCGATTGCCACCCAAAAAGGGGCTCTTGGGTTTGGGTGATGGCTTGGCATAAACACAACAGGTCATCCAATAATTCTGTATGGCGCATAAGGCCAAGGTTACTCAGCAGTAGATGCTTTTGTGCAGCTTCTAATTCAGTGTAAGCGCGCAACTGACGTTGATGGTTGCTGGTGGCAAGCGCTAAAGCTTTGTGCTGGTTGGGTAACTTAATTTGTTTCGCAAGGTCTTCAATTTGAGGCTTATTGAGCTGATATAACACACCTGTGAAACGCACTTCGGTCCGGGTACTAGCTGCGCTTGTGAGCCTCAGTGTGTTGAGCGCTTGAGGTCTGCGTGCAAGGAGTTCTGTTAAGGCGGGCATGAGTCGGTGCAGTGCGCCACAAACTTCTAATACTTCAAAATAAATCCATGGGCTCTGACTGCTTAGGGCTTTTTGTGTTTCTTGCCAGACACGCTCTTTGGCTAGGGTGGCTAATTCACCTGAGGCGCTGATAATAGCTAACAGGGCTTGGGTTTCAGAAGCAATGCTGAAGCCTAAGTGATGCAGATGGGCGGCAAAGCGTGCCGTTCTTAGTACCCGCAAGGGGTCTTCACTGAAGGCTTTAGACACATGACGTAAGCGCTTTGCTTTTATGTCTTCTTGACCGCCATAGGGGTCAATCAGATCACCATTAGATGCTTGAGCGATTGCGTTGATGGTAAGGTCCCGGCGCAGTAAGTCCTCTTCTAAGGTCACCTCTGGTGTGGCATGAACTTGAAAGCCCTTATAGCCTTGGCCAGCTTTACGCTCGGTGCGGGCAAGGGCGTACTCTTCTTTGCTTTTGGGGTGTAAGAAAACAGGAAAGTCTTTGCCTACCTGTTGATAGCCCAAAGTAAGCAAGGCTTCAGCACTGCTCCCAACCACCACATAATCACGCTCTTTGACAGTGAGGCCTAATAGGCCGTCGCGCACGGCTCCACCGACTAAATAAGTCTGACTAGAGTTCATGTGGAGTGATTTTCATAGTGAGTTGCAATGCTCTGGACACTGCACGCAGTAGGCAGTGAAACCGCCTTCAAGACTATAAACCTCATCAAAGCCTTGCTGGGCTAAAAAGCCTGCGGCTTGAATGGAGCTGATGCCATGGTAGCAACAAACAATGATGGGTTTATCCATGTCTGCTTCACGTAAAAAGTCTGGCAAGGTATCGTTATCAATACGTTCACTATTTTTAATGTGGTGTTGTTGGTAACTATTGGCATCGCGGATATCGACGAGGTAGGCACCTTGGCTAACCTTGTCCATAACATCAGCTGGGGCAATGGGTATAACGTCAGACATATTCGAATCCTATAGAGTCTCATCAGCAGTGTAGTGCTTGTAAGTGATTTGTGCAATTCTGTATTAGGGAAAACTAATAACAAGGAATTGGGTAAATAAAGTTAAGCTTTTTGGCAACTTACAGTAAAACATTGACCGTCTTCTAAACGCATTAATTTCAGATGACCACCCCACACACAACCCATGTCGAGGTTGACCACATGGTCTTTTCCCGTTTCACCCCTTAACGCCGCCCAGTGGCCAAACACTTGTCGTGAGGTCACTAAACTAGGCACATTAAACCAGGGCATTAATTCGGTCTGTAGCGCATCTGCACCAACATAGGCCTTACCGGTTTGAACGAAATCTAACTGGCTAGCAGAAGTAATAAAACGCATGCGAGTGAATGAATTAGTAATGCAGCGCCATCGGTCTATGCCTTCCAGTTTATCATGCCAAAGGTCTGGTTGGTTGCCATACATATTAGCGAAGAACAAGGGCGCAGTTTCACTTTGCAATAGCGTGTGTAACTCTTGGGAAAGCTTCTGGGCTTGCCGTAAGTCCCAGCATGGAGGAACACCTGCGTGGGTCATTACCGTATCAAGCTGAGCATCATAGTGCAGCAGCGGTTGCTGTTGTAGCCAAGTTAATAGGGCTTCACGGTCGTGGGCTTCAAATATTGGCTGAAGGGTGTCATTGGGTTTTAATTGGGCATCTTTAGCGTGTAAAGCGAGTAAGTGAAGGTCGTGGTTACCCAATACAACGTTGGCTTGGTCACCAAGGGCTTTGATGAAACGCAACGTCTCCAGTGAGTGTGGGCCACGGTTAACGAGATCACCCGCCACCCAGAGGCAATCATCCGCACTGAAGCCCACTTGCTTTAGTAACGACTCTAGGGCTGCTAGACAACCCTGAATATCACCTACTGCGTAACTAGCCATAGCTTAAGCACCGTTAGTGCAGAGCGTTGGGATAAGACAATGTAAAAGCTGGGATGGGCGCGGTAAATTCGTGTCCATCCGCAGCAACCATGCCATAAGAACCGCGCATGCTGCCTACTTTGGTCTCTAACACGGTGCCACTGGTATATTGATGCTGCTGGCCTGGTTCAATAATGGGTTGCTGCCCCACAATACCTTCGCCAGAGACCTCCTGAATTTTGCCATCGCCATCAGTAATAATCCACTTGCGACTCAAGAGCTGGGCACTTTGCAGACCACTGTTGGTGATAGTGACTCTGTAGGCGAACACGTAGCGGTTGCGGCTCGGGTCAGATTGTTCGGCAAGAAACTCGGTTTTTACGCCTACATTAAGGTCATAATTATTACTTGAGGTGCTCATGTTTGGCTTTAGCTCGATGTTTGGGTCAATAAATTACTAATGGCGACAAATTCGCCCACAGTTAAACGTTCTGAACGAATGCTAGGGTCAATACCCAAATTTTGCAACTGTTCATCGCTCGCAATGCCTTTTAGATTGTTACGTAAGGTTTTGCGGCGCTGGGAAAAAGCGCTCTTTACTAACTGCTCAAAATGCTTAAAGTCTAGGGCCGTGTGAGGCAACTCCATGTATGGTGCCATGCGTACAATAGCAGAATCTACCTTAGGCCGAGGATCAAACGCCTCAGGTGGGACCTCAAACAGGCTATCGACTCTACAGAAGTACTGCGCCATAATGCTGAGACGGCCATAATTATTGGTGCCTGCGCCCGCTGCCAAGCGCAACACAACTTCTTTTTGCAGCATAAAATGCATGTCAGCAATAAGGTTGGTGTAGCTAAGTAGATGGAAAATTAATGGAGTAGAGATATTGTAGGGCAAGTTGCCCACAATGCGCAGTAACTCAGCATCTTTGGTCAGACTCGCAAAATCAAATTTTAGGGCATCCGCTTCATGAATGCGTAAGTTTTTGCCATAGCTCGCAAAAGAAATACGCAGATGAGGCAATAAATCACGATCTAATTCAACGACGTCAAGGTGGCCAGTCGTGGCTAATAAATGCTCAGTAATCGCACCCAGGCCGGGGCCAATTTCAACAATTTTTTGATCGGCTTTTGGCCGAATGCAGGCCACAATATGACGAATAATCCCCTGATCATGCAGGAAATTTTGACCAAACCGTTTGCGCGCTTGGTGTTTCTTTTGGGGATGAGCCATAAAAATCTCGTGTCTTGGCAGTCTAATGATGCTGACAAAGTTGCATTGCGCTTTGCACAGCTTTTAATAGGCTGCTACTTTTGGCTTGGCCAGTACCGGCTAAATCTAACGCAGTGCCATGGTCTACTGAAGTGCGAATGATGGGTAAACCTAACGTTATATTGACCGCATCGCCAAAGCCTGCGTATTTTAGCACGGGTAAACCTTGGTCGTGATACATCGCAAGGATAACATCTGCCTGGGCTAAGTTTGTTGCATTAAATAAAGTATCAGCAGGCAAAGGACCCACAAGGTTTAAGCCTTTGCTGCGCAACTGTTCTAAGGTTGGGATAATCACGTCTATCTCCTCCCTTCCTAGGTGGCCATCTTCACCTGCATGGGGGTTCAGGCCACACACATAGATACAAGGGCGGGTAATACCAAATTTTTGCTTCAATTCAGTATCAATAATCTGCAGAGTTTGACTTAACCCAGTTGGGGTAATGGCCGCAGCCACATCTTGTAATGGCAAGTGGGTGGTTGCTAAGGTAACACGCATGGCGTCACACGTGAGCATCATTACCACTTGGTCCACGTCACATCGTGCTTGTAAATATTCTGTGTGGCCACTAAACGCAGTGCCTGCATGGTTAATAATCCCTTTGTGCACAGGGGCGGTCACCATGGCGTCAGCATGGCCATTAAGACAGGCGTCACAGGCTATACTGAGGGTATTCAACACATAGGCGCTATTGTCAGCGTCTAAGTGCCCAGCGCGGCTTTCAACCTTCAAGGGCACGTGCAAGACTTTAAGTTGATTGTGAGCTGTTGGTGTTAAGCTTTGCTCTAGGCTGGCGTAACAAAAATCGATGGATAAACCCAGTTGCAATGCACGATCTTGCAATAGCCCCATGTCTGCCACAATGATAATTTCAGCATCCTGTAGGGCAGAGCTATTTGATCCTGCTAGGGTTAAGCAGAGTTCTGGGCCAATACCTGCAGGTTCACCTGCAGTCACCAGTAAGCGCTTCATAGTTAGCGGATCTCTATGTAAGCTTGATTGCGAATTTCGCGCAGCCAGCTTTCTAGCTCGTTAGCAAATTTACTTTCTTTTATGGCGCGTTTAGCCTGAAAACGCAGATTAGCTTGGCCTATGTCTTGAGTGCGTCGCTCTTTAACTTGCATTAAATGCCAGCCTTTATCACTTTGTATGGGGGAACTCAGTTCTTCTATAGCAAGCTCATCTGTTGCTTTTTGCAAAACAGTTGGAAGTTGGTTGGTGGATAGCCAGCCTAAATCACCCCCACTGGGTGCTGAATTCGCATCATCACTAAAGGTGCGGGCAAGGTCATAAAAGTCGCCCCCATTCACCAAGCGTTGGTGCAATTCGTTAATTAGTTTTTGGGCTTGGCTTGGTGAACGAATTTCATTGGGCATGATTAACAAATGGTTAACTTTGGTTTGAGCCACAGTTTGAACACTTACTCCACGTTTATTGATTAACTTAATTAAATGAAAACCACTGCTGTTACGGATGGGAATGCTAACTTCTCCCACACTCATAGTTTTAATCGGTTCTGCAAATAACTTAGGCAATTGGCTACCTTTGCGCCAACCCAAACTACCGCCTTTTAGGGCATTTAAAGCGTCAGAGTAGGTGGCGGCAAGGCTAGCAAATTCAGTACCTTGATCAAAGGCTTTTGCGATAGCATCTAATTTTTGTTGAGCTGCGGTTAATTCTTTGGCATCTGGCTGGGCGCTTAAGCCAATTAAAATATGACCAATGTCATACTCTTTATCAGCTAACTGCTGGCCTTGATTGGATGCTAAATACCGGTCTACCTCATGTTCACTGATGCGAATACGGCGATTGACTGCACTTGTTTGAATTTCATTGATGGTCAGTTCTTGGCGAATTCTATCCCTAAACTGTATCATCGTCTCACCTGAATCAGTGATGGCTTCAGCCAGTCGATTAAGGGACAACTGATTGTTTTTGGCAATATTCTCTATGGCTAATTCCAAGCTTGGGTCAGCAATATAGACGCCTTTTTTGGTGGCTAACTGCAGTTGTAAGTTTTCAATGATGAGCTGATCTAACACCTGACTCTTGAGCGTCTCGATATCGGGAGCTTCGGTATTACTCTGCTTAAACTGTTGTTTGATTTTTCCAAGGCGAGTGTTGACGTCCGTTTGTAAAACGATATCGTCATTAACGATGGCAGCTATGCTGTCCAGCTCTTGTGCTGCAGCCATTGTGAAAGCAGCTGATAAAGTTAAGGCTAAACCCAAGCCAAAACTTAGGCCTGCGCCTAAACCCCATTTACTGAGTGTATTCATTGTAGCCTGCAATTCCTTTCATAACGTCTCCCATGGACACTTTTTTGCCGGGAGTCAATTGTTTGTTAGTTTGTCCGAGGCCCTTGAGTGATAGCTCAAAAAAGATGCCATGCTCAATGCCCTTTACTTGATCTACTAGCCAGTAGCGGTTTACTAAACTGGCTTGCCAACAGCAGTTGGCATATCTCACGCCCACAATCTCATCCTGTAGTTGCTGATTGCGAATGTCTTCTTTGCGCTTTGCAACTATCGTCCATTGGGGCGCTATAGGCCACATGAGAGACGCCTCAGCCTGCTGACTGCCCTCATTAATTTCAGTGTACTTGAAGTCGATCACTTTTCTATTGCTAGGTTGATATTTCATGTTGGCACTGGTGGCATTGACACTTTTAAAGTCAGGGCTCCAAGTCACACTCAGATTAGAGGTCCATTGAGGACTAAAATTATAATCCATGACGCCATAAATGGGTGACAAAGTTTCATTGCTCGTCACGCTCGAATTGCTTGCTTGCACTTGACGGTCGCTAAGGTAGTGCATCTGCGATACTGATAACTTAGCTTTTTGCCAACCTTTGGCATTTAAAAATTGGCTGCCTAGGCCAACAGTGACTCGGTTGGTGTCGCCTATGCGGTCAAAACCGTTAAATCGATTAGGGCCATATAAGGCACTGCTGGTCTCACTAGTATCAAAAATAGCCATGTCGTCTTGCTGTTGATAGGGAGCGTAGGCGTAATAAACTCTTGGTTCCAAAGTTTGCAAATAGCCACCAGCAAGTGCCCTTTCAAATAGTAAGCCAGTATCAATCTCAAACTGAGCAATGGTGCGAGTCTTGTTTGAAGTAATGTTAGTGGGTGTATCACTCAATTGGTAACTTGTAATGGGTAGGCTGATTTTTGGTTTAATAAAGCTATAGTTATTGACCCAAGCAGTGCCCAGGCTCGGCACAAAGTGGGTTCGAATTCCGGTCATCTTATTGCTGCCCGTTAGGCCAGTAGTATCCCGAGTGAAACGGCTCAAATCGACAAAATAATCAGCATTAATAGCTTGATGATCTTGATTGATAACACCCCCCCCGGCAACAGTGGCATGGGGTAATTGGTCATATGCAGGCACGCCAGTACCCCCATGTTGTCGGCTAATAACAGCGAAGCTAGCGGTGTCCAAAATAGGGGTCTTGCCTTGGTAGTTAAGCCCTGCCTTACTAATAATAGAGGTCTTTTCCGTGCCCTGGTGAGCTAAATTATAATCATCGAGTAGTTCAAAATCACTGATGCGTTTAACGTCAATGGAACTAGTGAGCTGAGCATTAATTTTGGCTTCGTTGTTTTTAATTTTGGCTTCGTTGTTGTAGTCTAGTAACCATCTTTTCTTATCTGCATTGAGATCATCAATGGCGATATCAAGCTCCAATTCCTGCTTGACCCCTTGACCTAAATGCCTAAATTTAGTGTTTAAACTGCTACCACCCAGTTCGGTAAACCTTGGGGTGATTAGGGCATCATAATTGGGTGCTAAATTGAGGTAGTAGGGAGTCGTTACATCGAGTCCTGTTGAACTCCCACTTTCTAAGGTAGGGAACAAAAAACCTGACCGGCGCTGATCATCGATAGGGAAGCTCATCCAGGGTAAATAAAACACAGGCACCGCACCAATTTTCAAAATGGCATGCTGAGCCTCACCCATACCAGATTCTGGATCAAGGTCTATGTGATTACTATGAATGGCCCATGTGTTGTCACCGGGGGCACAAAAGGTAAAACTACCCTCTCGCATGGTGACGGTGTCATCTTGGTGGTATTCGATAGTTTGGGCGCCAGCTCGTAGTTCGCTGCTAGGGACCGCAAGCTGTGCTAAGTTAAGTTGGGCTTCAGAGTCATTGGTATTGAACTGAGCAGCCTGACTCTGAATAATCATATTAGGCCGGCGCATGGTGACATGGCCATCAATATCAACAAAGCCATCATTCTGATCAAAGCGTGCAGAATCACCTTTAACTTGTCGATCGCCTTGGCGGAACTCTACGTTACCTTGAAAGCGGGTGATGCCCTTGTCGTACTCACTGTTATCAGCATCGGTATACAGTGGTTGTGGGTCTGTGCTGAGTTTCTGCTCTGAGGGACTGGCCTGATAAGGTAAATAATACCCGGTACATAAGCCATCAGAATTCAGGGTGGAACTCCCTTTTTGCGATTGCCAGTCAAGACTCACGGGTTCGTGGTCTGCTATTGCTAAAGTGCCTAAGCTGCCTGTTAAAAGAAAAACGAGTATCAGACGAAGGCTTGGTGCTGGCATATGCATTGACAAAAGAAACCCAGTAATTGAAAACCAATGAAGTGGTCAGTTTAAAATTTAAGGGTTAAGTTTAAACCAAAATTAAAAGGATAGGTGCTTCCAAAGCATGGAAATTATAAAAAAGTGTGAATTTAATCCAGTTATTTCATGAAATTATAGTCGCTCTCTGTGGCGCTTGCTGTTCCAGCGATTTATTATAGGGCCAGTTTTTCAACACAGGTGAATATGTGAATACTTACAGTTTTGGTGCCAACATGGCACGCCACAGAACCGGATTAGTGCTAGGAGCCCTGATTGGCCTGACTGGTGGGCCTTCGGGTATGTTATTTGGTGCAGCCATTGGCTACTATTTAGATAAGCTCATTCGCAGTGTAGCGGGTGTCGAGGGCTGGACTCAGGCCAAAGCCCAAACTGCTTTTTTTGACGCTACTTTTTGCGTTATGGGCAAAATCGCTAAGGCTGATGGCCAAGTGACGGCCGAAGAAATCCAATATGCTGAAGCTGTAATGACGCGAATGCAGCTCACAGAGGACCTGCGCAAGCGGGCCATCGAGTGCTTCAGTCAGGGTAAAGAAACAGCGTTTGATCTAGCCCAAGTGTTAGAACCCCTGCGCAGGGCATTGGTGAATAACGCATCTGTAAAGCAAATGTTTATTGAAATCCAATTGCAGGCAGCCCTTGTTGATGGTGCTTTTAGCCAAGCAGAAGGCCGCGTGCTCACCCAAGTGTGCCAGTTATTGGGTATTACTCAACAACAATTTGAAGCAGTGGCTGAACGTATGAAGGCTGAGCAGTCATTTCACAAAAGTGGGGGCCAAGGTCAGTTTGAAGGTTCTGGCAATGCTGGCCTAAAACAGGCTTATGGTGTTTTGGGCGTGGATCAAAAATGTGATACCAAAAGCCTTAAAATGGCTTATAGAAAATTGATGAGTCAGCATCACCCTGATAAGTTAGTTGCCCGTGGCTTACCCGATGAAATGATGCAAATCGCCAAGCAAAAAACCCAAGAAATTCAGGCTGCTTATGACGCCATAAAGCAGTCACGTAAGTAAATTATGTCACCATTGACTGGATCCTAAACCCATGACTAATTTTAAAATAGCGCCCTCCATCTTAGCCGCCAATTTTGCCCGTCTAGGTGAAGAAGTTGAACATGTGCTGGCGGCGGGTGCTGATATTGTGCACTTTGATGTGATGGATAATCATTATGTGCCTAACCTCACTATTGGACCGATGGTCTGCAAAGCATTGCGCGATCATGGTATTACTGCGCCGATTGATGTGCACTTAATGGTGCAACCGGTAGATCGAATGATTGAAGAGTTTTTGGCAGCGGGAGCCAGCTATATTACCTTTCACCCCGAAGCGAGTGAGCACATAGACCGGTCTTTGCAACTCATTAAAGATGGCGGTGCTAAAGCGGGCTTAGTATTTAACCCAGCCACCCCTTTGCACTTTTTGGATCATGTGATGGATCGGTTAGATATGATTTTATTGATGTCAGTCAACCCTGGCTTTGGTGGTCAAAAATTCATCCCTTCCACATTAGATAAGTTACGTTTGGCGCGCCAACGTATCGAATCATCAGGACTGGATATCCGACTCGAGGTCGATGGTGGTGTGGGTGTCGACAATATCGGCGACTGGATATCCGACTCGAGGTCGATGGTGGTGTGGGTGTTGACAATATCGGCGAAATTGCCCGAGCAGGTGCTGACACCTTCGTCGCAGGCTCAGCTATTTTTAATACAGATGACTATCAGGCAACCATCGATTTGATGCGTAAAGAACTTGCCCAAAGCTGATTTCAGATTATGCCCCCACTTTTCGATATCGTAGGCTTTGAACCCAAGTTAGTACTGTTTGATTTGGATGGAACCTTGCTCGATAGCCTGCCTGATTTATACTCAGCAAGTGTTTCCATGGCCCAGACCCTCAATATTGCAGTACCCAATTTAAACCAAGTGGAGCAATGGATAGGCAATGGAGCGGGTGTCTTGGTACAGAGAATTCTGGCCAATCAACTGCACACAATGACCATAGATGCTCGATTAGATGAGGCTCTAAAGCACTTTATGGTGGCCTACCAGCAATTGGGTAATAAACAGAGCCGTTTATATGATGGTGTAGAGGGTTTATTGGGTGAGCTACATCAATCAGGGGTGCGCCAAGGAGTGATTACTAATAAACCCAGCCGTTTTACCGAGCCTTTGTTATCCCAGTTTGGCATCCTACATTATTTTGACTTAGTGTATTCAGGTGATTCTTTTGCCGAGAAAAAGCCCCACCCAATGCCTTTGTTAACAGCTGCTCAACAGATGGGCTTTGCTGTAGATGAATGTTTAATGGTGGGCGATTCTAGCAACGATATTAATGCAGCTAGGGCGTGTGGCATGCCTTGTTTGGGGGTAAGGGGAGGCTACAATCATGGTCGTGATGTCGCAGAGTGTGAGCCAGATTGGGTGATTGATCATTTTTAATGTCAGGCCATTGCCTTTGGTCTATGCAATAATATCTTGGAAGTCTGTTTATTTTGTGCTAACGTACTAGTACATTGATGCGGCTTAAGTTGCGTTATTATTTGCTAGATATCATTCGTCAGTATCTCCTTATGACCACAAAATTGATCATTTTTAATGTCAGGCCATTGCCTTTGGTCTATGCAATAATATCTTGGAAGTCTGTTTATTTTGTGCTAACGTACTAGTACATTGATGCGGCTTAAGTTGCGTTATTATTTGCTAGATATCATTCGTCAGTATCTCCTTATGACCACTAATCAACCCCTCACATCCGTTGTTACCTACCTTATGGCTCAAACCACTGACGAGCATATGTTGCAGGCGCTTAAGGGCTTACTAACCCCTTATGAGCAGCAAGAGTTGGTCAATCGGTTGCAAATTTTTGAGTTATTATCTCAAGGGGTGTCACAACGCCAAGTCGCACAACAACTTGGAGTAGGCATTGCCACTGTTACCCGAGGTTCACGAGCCCTACAAGCTGGAAGTTATAAAATTGATTCGTCCCAATAAAATAAAAATGGCCCGCAAGCCAAGTTACACAACAGTGGCATCTAGCTGCGATTTTTTTGAGTTATTTAAAAAAATTGAGCAACGTTTTCAAACCTGTTACATGCTTGAATCTCTAGGTGAGGACAGTCATATCTCACGCTACTCTCTGATTGGCTTTGACCCTGAAAAGATTTTTTGGGCCAATGGTCAAGAACTACATATCAGTGATCGCAGTGGCCAAGTTAAATCTTACCAGAGTGATAATCCCTATTACCTTTTGCGTGACATTGTGCCGCAAAATATTATTAGCCGACGATATGCTGGGGGATTAACGGGTTACATTGGCTACGATGCTATGAATTATTTTGAACCAAGTCTAAGCCTCACTGCGAGTGATGCGTTTGATGCGTTTAAATTTGGCTTGTACAAAGATGGCCTTATTTACGACAAGATGACTGGAGAGTTGATTTACTTTTACTATGAAGATAATCGTATTGCTTTAATTGAAACGCTCATTGACGCTCCAAGTCCCAACATCGGTGGTCTAAAGGTGGTGCCTCAAGGCGAAGATATGAGCCGTGCTGAGCATGCAACCGCGGTTAAAAAGGTTAAAGGTGACATTGTTGAAGGTAAGATATTTCAGTGTGAAGTAGGCTTTAAGTATCGCTTTGACATGCTCGGTGAAAGTATTAATTTATATGAGCAATTACGCATTATTAACCCTTCTCCGCAAATGTATTACATTAAATTTGCTGAGCAAAAGATTATTGGTGCCAGTCCAGAGTTATTATTCCGTTTGCGCCAAGGTGAAATGGAGACCTATCCCTTAGCTGGTACTACCAAACGCGGAGCGACTCCAGAAGAAGATACAGCTTTAGCGCGCGCCTTATTGAACGATCCCAAAGAAATCGCTGAGCACAATATGATTGTAGACTTACATCGCAATGACATTGGCCGCGTGGCCCGTTTTGGCACTGTGAAAGTGCGCAGTTTAATGGACATTAAGCGCTTTAGTCATGTGCAGCATATCTCCAGTGAGATCGTGGGCATCATGGCAGAAAATGAAGATATGTTTTCTGCTTTAGCCAGTAATTTTCCAGCAGGCACCTTGACTGGTGCGCCTAAAATTGAAGCCATGAAAATCATAGACGAATTAGAGTTAGATGGTCGAGGTCCCTATGGTGGGGCTGTAGGCCACTTTGGTTTTAATGGTGACTGCACCTTTGCCATTCCCATCCGTACGATTTTTGCCAATGGTTCTAAAGCCTATGTTCAAACCTGTGGTGGTAATGTTTTTGATTCAAATTCAGAAGATGAATACCAAGAAATACAACGTAAATTTGCGGGTACCCTGAAAGTGTTAGAACAGTTTATGGGGGCTGAGTCATGAGGCAAGACACACCCAAGTTTACTGTGTATTTGGTCGATAATTATGATTCCTTTACTTACAATTTATACCAATACATTGGTGAAGTGCTGACCACGGCACAATTGAATAATCAAATTGGAGACTTTGAAGTGATTGTTGCGCGCAACGATCAAGTCACAGTGGCCGACATTGAAGCTGCTCATGCTGATCGAATTATTATATCCCCAGGCCCTGGTTCGCCAGAGGATGAGAGCTACTTTGGGGTGTGCGCCCAAGTCATTACAGAATTAGGCCCCAAAATCCCTTTGCTGGGCGTGTGTTTAGGGATGCAGGGTATTGTGCATTGTTTTGGGGGCAAGGTTGTGAAGGCTTACGTGCCAATGCATGGCAAAGTCAGCCCGATCAGCCACGATGGCATGGGTATTTTTAAAGACATACCCGACCAACTCGAAGTCATGCGCTATCATTCATTAATGGCCGCAGCAGAATCCATGCCTGATTGTCTAACGCTAACCGCTGTGGTGGGTGATCTGGGGTCGGATAGCTACGAAATCATGGCAGTGAAGCACAAGCAGTTCCCTATTCAAGGCATTCAGTTTCACCCAGAATCTTTTGCGACAGAAGGTGGTAAAGAACTTATGAAGAACTTTTTATTGGCTTCTTAGTTTGTTGTCGTTTCCGTGCATTAGGTCGCACTCAAGGCCAATTTAAATTTGGCCTTGAGTGAACTTATATGACGATAAGTTCAATAACATTAAACCAAATAGGTAGAGGCCGAGGTTGTGCCCCCTCTTCCGGTCCAGTTAGTATGGAAAAACTCGCCCCTTGCCTGATCTATTCTCTCATAGGTATGGGCACCGAAATAATCTCGTTGGGCCTGTAGCAGATTAGCGGGTAAGTGCTCTGTGCGATAACCATCATAATAGGCTAGCGCCGAAGCCATGGCAGGCATGGGGATACCCAACTTAACGGATTGCATAATGACCCGCCGCCAAGCCGCCTGAGCAGTTTCTATGGCCTGCTTAAAAAAGGTATCGAGCATGAGATTAACTAACTCAGGGTTATGATCAAAGGCGACCTTAATATCATCAAGAAACACTGATCGAATGATACAACCACCGCGCCACATTTGAGCGATCTGACCGTAATTGAGCTGCCATCCATGTTCTAAAGCTGACGCTCGTAGTAATTGATAGCCCTGCGCATAGGACACTATTTTAGAGGCATACAGCGCCTGCTGTAAGTCATCAATAAATGCCGTTTTATCACCCTCAAAGGCGACTGCCGGGCCATTGATTTGCTTGGCAGCATCTATTCGTTCGTCTTTTAGGGCCGACAAGCAACGAGCAAAAACGGCTTCACCGATGAGGGTCACAGGTTGACCAAAGTCTAGGGCTGTTACCGCGGTCCATTTACCGGTGCCTTTTTGTCCAGCTGCATCGAGAATGTGATCGATGACCACCTCACCATTGCCGTCTTTAAAACCTAAAATATCAGCAGTAATTTCAATTAAATAGGAGTCAAGTACACCCTTATTCCACTCTTTAAAAACCTCGTGCATGGCTTCGTTAGATAGACCCAGCCCATCTCTCATAATGTGGTAGGTTTCACAGATCATCTGCATGTCACCGTACTCAATGCCGTTGTGAACCATTTTTACAAAATGCCCCGCGCCATCCTCACCCACCCATTCACAGCAGGCTTCACCTTTATTGGTCTGGGCGGCAATCTTTTGAAACATGGGTTTGACCAAGGGCCATGCTGCGGATGAGCCCCCTGGCATTATGGATGGGCCAAGCAAGGCTCCCTCTTCGCCACCAGAAACCCCAGCCCCAACATATAACAGGCCTTTGCTTTCGACATAGCTGCAGCGCCTTATCGTGTCAGGGTAATGGCTGTTACCACCGTCAATAATCACATCACCCTGCTCGAGAAACGGCACCAGCATATCGATGGTATCATCCACTGCTCGGCCTGCCTTGATCAAAATCATAACTTTACGAGGCCGCTCAAGACTCATGCAAAGTTGCTCAATACTCTGGCAGCCTTTAATGTTTTTATTGGCACCACGACCTGCTAGAAAACGATCAATTTTATCCTTAGTACGGTTAAATACGGCAACAGAAAAACCTTTGCTGTGCATATTTAATACTAAGTTTTCACCCATAACAGCAAGGCCAATGAGGCCAATATTTGCTTTCATATTAATGTCCTTTTAATTACCCACTGTGTTGCTGTGGTACCCTAACCATGGGTTGCCTCGAGGCCCACATTATACATGATTTTTATGCTAAGCCTTAGTGACTATAACTATGCCACTGACTTGATATTAGCCTTTGACTGCTCCAGCAGTCATGCCAGTGATGATTTGTTTGGAAGCCACAAAGGTAAAAATAATAGGGGGAATTGCCAGTAGCATGCCTGTTGCCATGATCACACCCCAGTCAATGTCATATTCTGTTAATGAATTAACGATGGTCACGGGCACTGTTCTTGTGTCCCTGTTAAGTAGGGCGTTAGCGAGCAGAAATTCGTTCCAAGCAATGCGAAAGGTAAAAATAGCGGCAGCTGCTAATCCAGGCGTGATGACGGGTAAAACCACTAAGAAAAAAATCTGCAGTGGATTCGCACCGTCCATTTTTGCGGCTTCTTCCAATTGCATAGGCACCTGCACAATGAAACTTTGTAATATCCAAATAACAAAAGGTAAGTTCATGGCTACGTAAACTAAAACGATCCCAGCAAAGGTGCCATCTAGGCCATAGTTAAAGGTCCAAATACCGAAGACGGGCACCAAAAGTACCGCTGGAGGCACCATACGCATCATTAAACTTGTCATTGATATGGTGCCACGGCCCATAAATTTAAACCGGACTAAAGCGTAGGCCGCCATGCAACCCAGTATCAGGGTAATGGCTGTTGACATTAATGCAATAAATATTGAGTTGCCCAAAGCACGGGAAAAGGTAGGATTACAATAGTCAACATTTACGGGCTCATACCAAAGGACATCACACAAGACAGTCTCATAGTTTTCGAGTGTTGGCGAAAACCACAGGCTGCTAGCATCACTCATAATATCTACATTAAGTTTGAGTGACGTCGTGACCATCATGATAATAGGCCCTAATGACATCACTAATAATGCCACCATAAGCGCATAAAAAGCCGGGTTTTTAGGTCTCCCAACTGTTTTTTTTGTCATGGGCTAGTTTTTCCTATTGCATTGAATGATTTTGCTCTGTGTTGCTCTATAAAGCGGTTGTAGAGAAACATAGAAAGGGTTAACAACAGGAGTAAGATGAGCAAATAGTTAGACATGGCAGCCGCTACTCCCAATTCTCGAAACTCTGAGGCCGTGCGAGAAATTCTTAAAGCAATAATTTCAGTGGATAATCCAGGGCCTCCATTGGTCATGACTAAAATAACTTCCAATACTTTAAAGGCGTCAATTAAACGCAATAATAGCGTCACAATTAAAACAGGCATCATCAATGGAATTTTGATATAGAAGGCTTGTTGCCAGGCATTTGCACCATCCATGCGTGCCGCTTCAAGGGTTGATCTTGGGAGGGACTGTAGCGCAGCAAGGCAGAGGATAAAGATAAACGGTGTCCATTGCCAAATGTCGGCAATAATGATGGATATTAAAGCCCAAGTTGAATCAGATAGCCAGGGGATGGACTCAAACCCAAAACTGTTTAAGGTCCGATTAAATACACCAATACTAGGGTGATACATGTATCGCCACATGAGGCCAACCACAATAGGAGCAATCATCATGGGTAAAATAAAAATGGTTCGCAGCGCAGACATGCCGCGCATATTTCTATCCAATAATAGTGCGAGGCTTAAACCCAAGATCATTTCAATCAAGACGACACTAAAAGCAAATTTGAGAGTCACCCATAACGACTCTCTAAACGCATAATCTTGCCACAGGGTTGAATAGTTTTTCAGTCCAACCCAGTCTGCCTCGCCAATTAACTGACTGGGGTTCCAGTCGAGAAAGCTGGCATACATCATATAACTAATGGGATACAACAACCCAAGGGCTAAAACTAGACCAGCAGGGGCTATAAAAAAATAGGGCGTCAATTTATTTAAACTTGAAGACTTCATTAATAGATACCTAAAAATGCAAACCCTATTTAATTTTAAACCTATATAAACAAAAACAAACGAATATATGAAGACAAACAGAAGATAAAAAAGTTAAGTTAAGTGCTGATCTGCACGATCACTCTTGTGTCAGGCATAGGCGCAATGGCAGCCTATACCTGCACAACTTATCACCCTATTTGGGCACTTACAGTTATAACACTCAATTTAATTCCAAGTGTAATATCCGGCATCCTGCATGATTTGCTTGGCACGCTCAGCAACCCCATCAAGTGAACTTTGAATATCAGCACCTTCTGTGAGTATTTTTGAAAGAGTGGTCCCTAAATCAGCATTTATTTTTCCCCAAACAGGGATGATGGGGCGCCAATCGGGGTCAGCATTTTTAAGTGCCTCACCAAAGGTTTTCATGTGTGGGAATTTAGCATTCACTTCGGCATCACCATGAGTTGAATAGCGCGAAGGGTTGCCACCTTGCAGAGCAATTAGCTTATCTGCCTTTTTAGAGGTTAACCATTGCATTAATAAAAATGCCGCTTCTTTGTTCTGTGCATTTTTTGGGATCGCAATTCCAAAACCGCCCGTTTGTGAACCCTTGCGCACACCCATAGGGTGGGGTGCCCAACCTATCTTACCCACAACCTTTGATTTACTTGGGTCATTAACCTGTCCAGCAAATACGGTTGAATCAAGAAACATTGCTGAACGCCCTTGCAAAAAGGAGGCCCCAGCTTCAGCAAAACCAAAGGCTCTTGAGCCTTCGGCACCACAATCAACAATTGTTTTTAAGGCTTCAGCAGCTTGCACACCCGCTGCATTATTAACAATGGGGTTCCAAGCATCATCAAAAATACGGCCTCCTAAGGGAGATAGATGCAATAAAAATGCATGGCTAGCGTGATGTCCTGAAGCAGCCCTAGAGGCTAATCCACCCATCCCAGGTTCGAGTTGTGGAATCTTACAAGCAAGTTCTAACAGTTCATCGTAAGTCTTAGGCACGCTTAGATTGTGTTTTTCAAAGATGTCCTTACGATAGCCTAAAATTGACGTTTCAGAGCCAAAGGGTAAGCCAAACATAGAACCAGTAGGGCCTGGCAAATAACCTTTATGACCACCAGCAATACCGATATTGGCCACATACCCCTCAATTAAGTCTGGCGCATCATAAGCAGGGTTAGATAGCCGTGGGTTCATGAAATAGCGGGCTAAATTTTCCAGTTGATCGGCATAAACATAATCAGCTTTAGAAAAAACAACATAGGCTAATAGATCATAATCGCCTTTTCGCTTGGTCAACTCCAGCGTCTGCTTTTCTCGCATTTTCATGTACTGAAGCTGGTCCACTTCAACCTCAATACCCGTCTCTTTAGTAAATTCAGGCAACACTTTCATCACTGCATTGTAATGGGGATGGGCTGGAAAATTAACCACCAGGCGTGTGCCTTTATAGGCGTCATAAGGGCCCGCGTGTGCGGCATTGAAAGCACCAGTCGCAAGACCAAGTGCACCCAACACTACCAGAGTAGTTTTAGCAATTTTTAGTATCATAGACATTGGTTTCTCCTTTGAAACACATTTCTAACATCGATAAGTAATAGCCTACATGTCCTGTTTTATATCAGTAAATCGCAAGCTCAGTATTTCGGTCAAACACATAAATATCCGATGGTTTGACCGAGAATTTGATGTTGTCTCCCACTTTAAAAGAAGGCTGAGAATTAACCTCAACCAACACTCTGACACCATTGGCTTCAGCAATCAGTAGAGACTGTGATCCTGTGTATTCACACACTTTTATTAGCAGTGTTAATGTGTGTTCACTGGTTTCATCCGCTGCGACTACTGGCAACAGTGCCGACGGACGAATGCCTATGGTGACCTCACCAGAAGATGGCAGCTGGTGTTTATTGTGGAGATCTTTGACGGGTAAGCTAAAACAAGCAGTATGCGCTAACAACTTATCATTTTCTTCAACCAGTGTGGCGTCCATGAAATTCATCGGTGGCATACCCATAAACCCGGCAACAAATTTATTGGCGGGAGTTTCAAAGAGTTCTTGGGGCGTGCCATGTTGCTGAATGCTCCCCTCTCGCATCACTACAATCCGATCACCTAAAGTCATGGCCTCAACCTGATCATGAGTGACATAGATAATATTTTTTTCAATCTTATCGCGTATTATGGCTAATTCAGTTCTCATCTGTACGCGTAATTTGGCATCTAGATTTGATAAAGGCTCATCCATTAACAGACTAGATGCGTCTCTCACCAATGCACGACCCATGGCAACGCGCTGCCTCTGCCCACCTGATAACTGACCTGGTTTTCTGTGTAATAGTGTTTCTAGACCTAACATGGCAGCTACATTATTAATCCGTTGACTAATTTCGGCCTTTGGGTATTTGGCTAATCGTAGGGCAAAAGACATGTTTTTTGCAACATTCATGTGGGGATAGAGAGCATAGTCTTGGAACACCATAGCCACATCACGTTCAATAGGTTCAAGCTGAGAGATGTCTTTACCATTCATTAAAATTTGGCCCGAAGTCACCGTTTCTAAGCCTGCCAACATTCTCAGTATAGTGGATTTACCACAACCAGACGGTCCTACAAAAACAGTGAACTCATGGTCTTCCATAACAAGATCAATGCCATGGATGATTTCTGCAGAGCCATATGCTTTTCTAAGATTTTTAAAGGTAATTACCGGCATGCATTTTTGCTCATTGTCATTTAGCCGAGTGCGACATGTTTAAGCGAGTGAAATAGGTTGACTTATCAATGCTTTGAATTAATGTTAAAGCTTTACTATAAAATTAACACGTTAAAATTTCAAAAATTATGATTTAAATTTTTAATGGTCAAATTAAGTAAAGTATTTTGACATTACACTTAAGAGTCAGCTATTTTAGAGTAATTTGTTCATTATTTAACGCCACCCAAGCCAAAATTCCAGCTTGGTCTAGTCCGCCAAGATCAGCGTCAACCATCCCTTGCCATTGGCTTAGACAGGCTTGGTTAAGGGGCAAATTAAGTGCACAGTTTTGGGCCAAGTCGGCTGCTTGCTGCAGATCTTTCAGCTGAGTAGTGGCTCGAGCGCCAGGGGTGAATGCCTTGTCGACCATCCGCTGGCCATGCAGCTGTAAAATTTTGCTATCGGCAAACCCACCCCCTAAAGCAGCTCTGACTTTGGCTGGATCAGCCCCATTTTTTTTGGCTAAGAATAATGCTTCCGCCACGATATTGAGGGTGGCTCCAACAATCATTTGATTGGCTGTTTTGGCTAATTGACCACAACCGTTACCTCCTACATGGGTGGTTTGTTTGGCCATGGCATTAAACAAAGGTTGGGCTCGTTCAAGTTGAGCTGGGTGGCCACCTGCCATAATCGATAGGGTACCTTGCTGCGCACCTATTTGGCCACCCGATACAGGCGCGTCTAAAAAGTGTGCGCCTTGCACTTGGGCTTGCTTGGCAAGGGTTTGGGTGAGATCAAAGCGGCTAGTGCCCATGTCAATAACCAAGCATCCGGGGTCAATATGACTGAGTAAACCCTGCGCACCGAGCATGACGTCTTCTAGGGCTGTGGAATCGGTCACACACACAATAATAATATTGTTTTTGACTATTTTTGCTAACTCTACTGGGGTTTGAGCGTAGGTTGCGCCAAGGGCGATCAATGGCTCTGCTTTGCTTGCGGTGCGGCTATGAATGCACAGTGAATAACCTGCTTTTATTAACTGTTTAGCCATGGCGTGACCCATTAAACCAAGGCCGATGAAACCTACAGATGGGATGGTGTTCATGATAAGCTGCCCGAATATGTGAACTGAAGTTAGACCTAATACGGCCATTATCCCTATGCTTAAGCTTTGTGCCAACATTTCTATGTTATTTAATGAATTGCCATTTTTACAACGCTATCAAGCTGCAGCTGATAGTGGCTTTGTGGCAGTGGAATGTTTATTCCCTTATGAGGTTAGCGTAGATCAACTCGCCATTGCGATGGGCAACAGTGGTATGCCTCAAGTGTTGATCAATACCGCCCCTGGCAATTGGCAGCTTGGCGATCGAGGCATGGCTTGTGATGTTAGCCGAATAAAGGAGTTCCAAAAATCTGTTAACCAAGCGTTGGTCTATGCCACAGCCATGGGACAGCCCTTAGTTCATGTCATGGCAGGCTTAATTCCACAAGGGGTCACTCTTGCAGCCGCTGAGCAAGTTTATATAGACAACCTGCGCTGGGCTGCATCACAAGCCTCACAGGTGGGAGTTCGCTTGACCATAGAAGCCATTAACCCCATCGATATGCCCCACTATTTGATATCAAATCAAGCGCAAGCCCTGCGTTTACTGACACTGATTAATGTCAGTAATCTTGGTCTCCAGTTTGATTTTTTCCATTGTCAAAAACATGAAGGTAATGCGCTGCAGCAGTTTAAAGCACTGCTGCCGTATATATTCCACGTGCAGATAGCGGGGGTGCCTGATCGCCATGAACCTAACACGGGTCTACTCAACTATGATCTTGTGTTTGACACGTTAAATGGTTCTTCCTATACAGGTTATGTCGGCTGTGAGTATCGACCTAAAAACGATACCCTTGGGGGGCTTGGTTGGATGTCCAATTATCTGACTAAAAATCTTTGACACTTTCCATGACCACAAAGGTACTGGTTTGCACCACATGAGGGAGGGTGGATATTTTTTCACCCAAAACGGCCCGATAGTTGGCCATATCCTTAGTCCTAACCTTTAGTAAATAATCAAAGCTAGCGGCGATCATGTGGCACTGCTCTATGTCTGCAATAGTGCCCACGGCAGCGTTAAAAGCGGCCAGTGCTTTACTGCTGGTGGATGCTAAAGTGACTTGCACAAACGCGACGTGATCCAAGCCGAGTTTGGTCTTATTGACTAAGGCGACAAAACCCGTGATATAGCCCTGATCTTGCAAGCGCTTAAGGCGAATTTGACAGGGTGTGTTAGACAATCCAACGGTTTGGGCTAAGGCTGTATTTGTCATACGGCCATCTTTTTGCAGGGCAGCGATGATCGCTCGGTCGTGGCGGTCTAAGGTGTACATGGGATTGCCTTTTAGGGTGAGATCGCTTGATTGACTAAGATGAGTTACAACAGCAATCGTTTTATTATAGATTTCACTACATATTAATCAATATACTATATATATTATCTTTATTTGTATGCATTTATAGTTTTTTATTATTGTAAATATATTAATTATAGGGAATATGTCTTTTAATATAGGCCTAAAATGGACCATTGAACTCAACTATGTCTTAACTATGTCTTCACTACCCCATGACTGAATCCCTCTTTTCATTGACCCACCAAGATCCATTAACAATCCTTCGCGTAAAGTTGCGCAGCACCTACATAGCCGATGAGCAAGTGTGTATGGACGCCTTATTGAAAAGTTTAGACCTAAGCCTAGATAAGCGGACTCAAATGTCAGCACAAGCTGCGAGTTTGGTGCGTCATGTACGCAACCACTCTAGTCCCACTATGATGGAAAAATTTCTGGGTGAGTATGGCTTAAGTACCAAGGAAGGTGTGGCGCTGATGTGCATGGCAGAAGCTTTATTGCGAGTGCCCGATAAAGCAACAATTGATGCCTTAATCGAAGATAAGGTGCAGGCAGGGGACTGGTCCAGCCACCTTGGACATTCAAACTCATCCCTGATCAATTCGTCTACTTGGGCATTGCTTGTCACTGGTAAATTGCTTGCACCTGTGGATGCCGAAAAAGTGGGCTCCGCCATGCGTGGCCTTGTGAAGCGGGTCGGTGAGCCTGTGGTGCGCATGGCTGTAGCCCAAGCCATGAAAGAACTGGGGTCTCAGTTTGTATTAGGCCGCACCATGAAAGAAGCCACCTGGCGGGCAAAAAAGCTGACGGCTCAAGGCTACACTCATTCTTACGATATGTTGGGTGAAGCGGCGCGCACTGCTGAAGATGCAGACCGCTATTTTGAGTCCTATAGTGCGGCTATTGTAGACCTCATTCCCCATTGTAATAATGATGACATTCGCAATAATCCGGGTATTTCAGTGAAATTATCTGCCCTACATCCACGTTATGAATGGAGTCAGCGTGAGCGGGTATTAACAGAGCTAGTGCCCAAGGTATTGGCGTTAGCGTTGCAAGCTAAGGCAGCCAATATGGGCTTCAATATTGATGCTGAAGAGGCTGATCGTTTAGATATTTCATTGGATGTTATTGCGGCCGTATTAGCTGCACCAGAACTGTCAGGTTGGCATGGTTTTGGCGTGGTGGTGCAAGCTTTCAGTAAACGCGCTCCTTGGGTGCTGGATTGGCTCTATGAGTTGGCTAGAAGCTTAGATCGAAAGATTATGGTGCGCTTAGTTAAAGGTGCTTATTGGGATGCAGAAATCAAACGTGCTCAAGTCATTGGGTTGACAGATTTCCCTGTGTTTACCCGCAAAGCTAATACGGATGTATCTTATTTAGCCTGTGCAAAAAAAATGCTCGCTATGAATGATCTTATCTATGCACAATTTGCGACCCACAATGCCCACTCTGTTGCGGCTATTTTGCAACTTGCAGGCGACAAACATGCCTATGAGTTTCAGCGTTTGCATGGCATGGGAGAATCTCTGCATGCCAGTGTGATGGCTCAAGGTGGTATCCGTTGCCGAGTTTATGCGCCTGTGGGTGCGCACCAAGATTTATTAGCCTACTTGGTTAGGCGCTTATTAGAAAATGGTGCTAATTCTTCCTTTGTACACCAACTAGTCAATCCAGAGATTGCCCCAGAAACGATTGCTCAAGACCCAATCAATGTTGTTTTAGAGCGTTTAGAACAAGGGCTAAGTTGCCGCAGTCATGCCATTGTGCGGCCGCAAGATCTATTTGCACAAAATCTTGCGAGTCATAGGAAGAACGCCAAGGGCTGGGATATAACCGATGCCCCTACCATTGCCTTAATGCAATCAGCACGCGAGCATCTAAACCCAAGCTATTGGCAAGCGCAGCCGCTTGTGGCTCGTTTTGAAGGCACATTAGAAGCTCCTCACTGGGTCATTAATCCAGCGGTAGGCGGTGAGCGGGTGGGTCAAGTCCACATGAGCTCAAAAGAGCAGGTAGAAGCAGCGTTGCAAGTGGCGCCCCTAGGGCAAGCAGAATGGCTCGCCATGCCCCTAGCAGAGCGGGTGGCGTGTTTTGAGAAAGCTGCAGACTTGTACGAGGATAATGCCACAGAGTTATTTGCTATTTTAGCTAAGGAAGCCGGTAAGACCTGGCTGGATGCAGTGGGTGAATTGCGTGAAGCGGTTGATTTTGCAAGATTTTATGCCCAAGAAATGGCATCAGGGCCTCAGGTTCAAGGTCGCGGTGTGATCACTTGTATCTCACCTTGGAATTTCCCTCTAGCTATTTTTAGCGGTCAAATTTTTGCCGCACTGGCAGGTGGTAATGCTATTTTAGCAAAACCTGCAGGCCAAACTAATCTAGTGGCCTATAAGGCGGTACAGCTAATGCATGCAGCCGGTATTCCTGCTGCTGCGGTTCAGTTTTTACCTGGAGGCCCCCACGAAGTCGGTGTGCCTATTACCAGTGATGCAAGGGTCAATGGGGTGTGTTTTACGGGCTCTACGGCCACAGCACAGCACATCAACACGGCCATGGCGACTAACTTAGCCGCAGATGCGGTGTTGATCGCTGAGACAGGTGGTCTTAATGCCATGGTAGTGGACTCTACAGCCTTACCAGAACAAGTTGTGCGCGATGTGTTGGCTTCGGCGTTTCAAAGTGCTGGGCAACGTTGTTCGGCCCTGCGTATGTTGTACCTGCAAGAGGATATCGCTGACAAGGTTTTGCAGATGCTTTATGGGGCTATGGATGAACTCACCTTGGGCAACCCATGGCATTTACATACCGATGTAGGACCTGTAATTGATGCCCCAGCGAAAACTAAGATCGAGCAATATATTCTGCAACATAGCGTCGCAGGTCGCCTGCTCAAGCACCTCTCAGCGCCGACAAACGGTTTGTTTGTGGGCCCAGCTGTGATCAAGCTGAACGGTATCGAGGATCTTAAAGAGGAAGTTTTTGGTCCTGTTTTGCATGTGGCAACCTTTGCGGCGAAAGACTTAGATCAGGTTGTTAAAAGCATTAATGCTCAAGGTTATGGCCTAACCTTTGGTGTGCATACACGAGTTGACGCACGGGTAGAGCAACTTATAAAAGGCGTGCATGCAGGCAATACCTATGTCAATCGTAACCAAATTGGCGCCGTTGTTGGAAGTCAGCCGTTTGGGGGTGAAGGATTGTCAGGCACGGGCCCCAAAGCTGGTGGTCCACAATATGTCCAGCGTTTGCGCAAGCCTTTCAGAGTTAAGGCATGTGCTCCATCTGGCCATCTAGTCAGTCTAGATCAGGTGCAAAAAGCCATCGATTCGCTGCCGAGTAAAGGGCTTCTTGAGTGGCAAAAATGCAGTAATAGAGTGTCTGAGTTAACCCAAATTTTTGGATCACAAGCAAACCAATTAAAAGACTTATGCCGCAATCCAGTGCTGCTGCCGGGCCCAACTGGAGAATTAAACCAACTCAGTACCGTGGCTCGGGGTGTGGTTTTGTGTTTGGGGCCAAATAGACACTCTGCCTTACTGCAAGCACAAACAGCCTTAGCTCAAGGCAATGGTGTGGTCATGGTGGCTAATGATCTTAATCTACCTAAATGTGACTTACCCCTGGTGGTTATTCAAGGGCAGCTAGCCGCTACTGACATTGTAGCTTTGTCAGGCTATCATGCCGTAACTGCGAACAGTGACGCTGGTTATCAGAGGCAATTAAGGCAAGCCTTAGCTAAAAAAGTAGGGCCTTTACTGCCATTGATTAGCGAAACCGCAGACCCACAGCGATACACCATGGAACGCCATTTGTGTATTGATACAACTGCTGCAGGAGGCAATGCGAGCCTAATTGCAGCGGGGGAATAATTTTTTAACTCGCTGCTTGAGATTTTAAAACATGATACTAGGCGCTTATGGATTATTACTAAAAAACCATACGCGTTTTATCATGTTTGGTCTGATGACCGCTTTTGCCTCTTCTTTTGGACAGACCTACTTTATTGGTATCTTTGGTCATGCCATTCAGCAAGACTTTGCTATGAGCCATACGCAGTGGGGCAGCATTTATATGGCGGGCACCTTGTTGAGTGCTTTTTTATTGCCAATTACAGGTAAATTGATTGATCAAGTGTCATTGCAGCGTTACACGTTTTCTGTGGTCTTGTGTTTAGCTTTTGCCTGTTGGTTTATGACCCAAGTGCATAGTTTGGCTTGGTTAGTGATTGGGGTATTTTTGTTAAGACAGTTGGGCCAAGGGTTAATGAGTCATGTGGCTTACACCTCCATGGGTCGGTATTTTGAGCAGCAACGGGGCAAAGCCACAGCAATGGTGGCTATGGGCTTTGCAGCAGGTGAGGCTATATTGCCCTTAATAGCAGTCATGGCTATTGCTGCTATAGGCTGGCGTAGTAGCTATATGGGTGTGGCTTTGGTGGTATTGTTGATGGTTCTTCCTGCCAGCATGTGGCTGCTCCGAGGGCATCAAGGGCGTCACCAAGACTATGAACTCAACCTCAATCAGCGTGAGGCTATTGGATTGGGTCCCCAAGAGTCAGTGCATGACCTTGGTAAAAGTGTGGTCAGCATACAGTCTTGGCGCCGTCGAGATGTGCTTAAGGACTATCGCTTTTACTTAATTTTGCCAGGGGTATCTGCCTCCTCCTTGGTCAGTACAGCCCTATTTTTTCACCACCTTAATTTAGCTGATGAAAAAGGCTGGTCGCATACCTTTATGACGGGTAATTATCTTCTTTATTCAGTAATAGCCACGGCTATGGCTGTGGTTTCTGGTCAACTAATTGATCGGTTTAGTGCCCTAGCGCTTATGCCGTTTACTCTATTACCCATCGCAGCAGCCTTAATCATGATTAATTTAGTCGATAGTTATTGGGTCATCTGGGTCTATATGGTGCTCCTAGGCATAGGTTCTGGTTTAGCACAAACAGCTCAGTCTGCCCTGTGGCCAGAATGTTATGGGGTGCGTTATTTAGGGTCTATTAAAAGCTTATATTGGACCTTTGTAGTTTTTGCCTCAGCCTTAGGCCCAGTTTGGCTAGGATACTTGGTTGATCTAGGCTATAGTTTTCAGCAATCTGTGCTCACTATGGTGGTTTATTTAGTGTTGGCAACGGGCTTAATGATATTAGGGTTAAGGAAGTTTCGTTTAGCTTAGGCCATAGCATGGCTAGGTTTAGGGGCTATCAGCGAGTATAATGTGGTGCCGTTCAAGCTGTTAAAACTAATTTTTATTTTCTGGTAGGGCTTCTTGTGCTGTTAATGCTCGATAATTATGATTCGTTCACTTACAACTTAGTGCGCTATTTTCGCGAACTTGGGGCTGAGGTTGTGGTCTATCGAAATGATGAAATGAGCCTTGCAGACATTGAGCAGTTAGCGCCGACTCATATTGTCATTTCGCCAGGGCCGTGTACGCCCAACGAAGCGGGTATTTCCTTGGCAGCCATCGCTCACTTTGCGGGGAAAATACCCTTATTAGGCGTGTGCTTGGGTCACCAGAGTATCGGCCAAGTCTTTGGTGGTAAGGTGGTTCGTGCTAAGAAAGTGATGCATGGCAAAACGTCTATGGTACAGCACCAACAAACAGGTGTATTTTCGGGCTTAGAGCAACCTTTAAAAGTCACTCGCTACCATTCCTTAGTGGTAGAGGCGCATTCGTTACCTTCTTGTTTAGAGGCCACAGCTTGGAGCTTAAATGCACTGGGTGAAAAAGAAGCGATCATGGGGCTGCGTCACAAAACGCTTGATGTTGAGGGTGTTCAGTTTCATCCAGAATCAGTGTTGACGCATCAAGGGCACGAACTTTTGGCTAACTTTCTTAAGCGCTAAGGTGGTCTAAGGTTTTACCCTCATCACACAGCAAGGTCTTTGACTTTAATCAGTATTAATTATGGCCTCTGGTATCATCAATCAACAACGTTAGTATTAAATTCCTGACATCAGCTTAGATCTCATCGTTTTTTTTAGGTGCATTTAGGTGCTGCGACTGATTAACTAAAAAGACTAATTTATTTACTAAATGATGTTTATAAAGCCTGATTTTTTGTGGTGTTATTTGCTAGAGTAGAGTTTCTAAAATGATTGCAGTTGAACAAGGGTTCTCCATGAATATGCAACAGGCCATTGCGGCCGTTACTGAGCGACAAGACTTAAGCCAAGCCCAAATGCAGGCTGTGATGAATCTTATTATGACGGGCGAGGCCACGCAGGCTCAGATCGGTGGTTTCTTGGTGGGTTTGCGCATGAAAGGTGAAACTGTAGACGAAATTACGGGGGCGGTCATGGCCATGCGGGCACTGGCCTCAGGTGTCAAAGTGCATGGTGAACATGTCATCGATACCTGTGGTACAGGGGGAGACAGTTCAGGTATATTCAATGTTTCCACAGGCTGTGCCTTTATTGCGTCGGCCGCTGGAGCTCAAGTAGCGAAGCATGGTAATCGATCTATTTCTTCCAAAAGTGGAAGTTCTGACCTACTTGAAGCTGCGGGGGTAGACATTATGCTTAAGCCCCTGCAGGTGGAGCAGTGTATTGCTGACCTAGGAGTAGGCTTTATGTTTGCCCCTGCCCATCATAGCGCAATGAAGCATGCGATCGGCCCACGGCGTGAAATGGCAATTCGGACGCTATTTAATATTTTAGGCCCTTTGACTAACCCTGCGGGTGCGCGTCATCAGGTATTAGGTGTATTTAGTCGCCAATGGCAACGGCCCATGGCTGAGGTTCTGCGTCGCTTGGGCAGTAAACATGTGATGGTGGTGCATTCTGAAGATGGCTTAGATGAAATTAGTATTGCTGCACCGACCTACGTGGTCGAGCTCAAAGATGATGAAATCAATGAATACACCATAGATCCCAGCACTTATAACTTATCCCACACGAATTTAGAGGCGTTAGTGGTAGATGATGCATTGGCAAGTCTGAAATTAATTAAACAGGCTTTCGCTGGCCAAGCGGGTGCGCCATTGGACATGTTGTTACTCAATGCTGGCGCAGCCATTTATTGTGCAGACCTTGCTGTTGATTTGGCAGCAGGTATAGAACAAGCGAAGCGGGTGATTAATAGTGGCTCAGCACAGCGAAAGTTAGATGATCTTGTTCACTTGACGCAGGGGTTTAATGCATCATGAGTACCCCAACAGTCCTGAAGCGCATTTTAGTGCGCAAGCTTGAAGAAATTAAAGAGCGACAGCATCAGACCCCCATCGATCAATTAAAACTCAAAGTTAAAGCCAATCAAGTTGGCCCTATGGCCCCTCGTGGTTTTGTCAAAGCCATGCAAGCCAAGTTAGATCAAGGTTTGCCTGCTGTGATTGCTGAAGTCAAAAAGGCCTCCCCTAGTAAAGGGGTGATCCGTGAAAATTTTGATCCGGCACAAATTGCTGCCAGTTATCAAACGGGCGGTGCTGCTTGCATGTCAGTATTAACTGACGCTGACTTCTTTCAAGGCCACGAAGACTATTTGCAGCAAGCTCGGGCTGCTTGCAGTCTGCCGGTTATACGTAAAGATTTTATTGTAGACCCCTACCAAGTATACGAAGCGAGAGCCATTGGTGCCGATTGTATTTTACTCATCGTGGCGTGTTTGGAAGATCAACAAATGCAAGCTTTAGCCCGTTTGGCAGAAGATCTGGGTATGGACGTGTTAGTCGAGTCTCATGATGCACCCGAGTTAGCTCGTGCCCTCACTTTAGCAACCCCATTGATCGGCATTAATAATCGGAATTTACATACCTTTGACCTGACTCTGCAGACCACCTTTGATTTATTAGCCATGATGCCAAAAGACCGTATAGTCATCACTGAAAGTGGTATTCATACGCCTGCTGACGTTGTGTTGATGCAAAACCAAAATGTGAATGCCTTTTTGGTGGGAGAATCATTTATGCGCGCTGGTGATCCTGGTGCAAAGCTAGCAGAACTATTTAGCTCCTCGTAATTAACAACAATAAGAGACCATTACTATGAAAAACTGTACTCCTGTTGACCCAGCTAAAACCAAAGCCAAAGCAATTGACTTAATGCACCCCAAACCCTTTCTGCGTTCGCTAAAAGCCGCCTTGCTGACGGCTCTTGTGGCCCTGGCATGGGCCCTGAGCTCTACTTATGTGTGGGCTAATGCTGATCAAATACTTGGCTCATGGGTCACACCAGACGATAAAGCAGTGGTTGAAATTTATCAGCAAGAAGGTCAATATTTTGGTAAATTTATATCCTTAAAAGAGCCTAACTATGGTGCAGACATGCAGATGGAAGGTTTAGAGGGACAACCAAAAGTTGATCGTAAAAATCCAGATGTTACACAACATGAGCAACCAATTATTGGGCTTGTAATGCTTCAGGGAATGGCTTACACCGTTTCAAAACAGGGTAAGCAGACATGGCAGGGTGGCACCATTTATGACCCAAGCAATGGTAAATCGTATAAGTGCACGATCAAACTTAATGCTGATGGCACGCTAGATTTAAGGGGCTATATAGGTATTTCTTTGTTTGGACGTTCTCAAACTTGGCGTCCCCAGCAGGGCTAGTCTTCGATCAATCTGAATATTAGGCAATAGAACAATGATGCAAGCAAAAGTAAGTTGGGCCGGTGGTGTGAGTTTTACCACTGAATCAGGTTCGGGTCACACGGTGACAGTGGATGGTCCACCTGATTTGGGTGGTGAAAATCGTGGTGCAAGGCCCATGGAATTAATCCTTATGGGGTTGGGTGGTTGTGCTTCCTTCGATGTGATGACCATTCTTAAAAAAACGCGCCAAGATGTCACCGATTGTGTGGCACATTTGACTGCGGAGCGGGCGGACGCAGTGCCGGCTGTGTTTACTAAAATCCACCTTCATTTTGTGGTGACTGGGCGTCATTTAAAAGCCAAGCACGTGGCCCGTGCTATTCAATTATCTGCTGAGGAGTATTGTTCTGCTTCTTTGATGCTTGAAAAGGGCAATGTTGCCATTAGCCACGATTACGAAATTACAGAATTGGATACTTAATTGAACTCATCTAATGCAAATTTAAAACGCTTTTGGTCACCCAAAGTACACGATTTGTCACCCTATGTGCCAGGAGAGCAGCCTAAGTTAACGAACTTAGTAAAGCTTAATACCAATGAAAACCCATTTCCACCTTCGCCCAAGGTTTTTGTGGCCATACAAAATCAACTGAATCAATCATTGCGTTTGTACCCAGACCCTAACGCCACTAAACTGCGCCAGTGTTTGGCAGATTCCACAGGCTTAAAAATTGATAACGTATTTGTTGGTAACGGGTCTGATGAGGTTTTAGCCCATACTTTTCAGGCCTTGCTACAGCACAGCGAACCCTTGCTCTTTCCTGACATCAGTTATAGTTTTTACCCCGTATACTGTGGTTTGTATGGTATTAAAAAGTGCGAAGTGCCCCTGTCTGAAGATTTGACGATTAATGTTTCTGATTTCTCGCAGCCTAATGGTGGAGTGATTTTGCCCAATCCTAATGCACCCACAGGCGAGTTACTGAGTTTAATGGACATCCGACAATTGTTAATGGCCAATTCTAATAGAGTGGTCGTGATTGATGAGGCTTATATAGATTTTGGTGGCCAATCAGCGGCTCAATTAGTCCCCGAGTTTGATAACCTTTTGGTGGTTCAAACTCTATCTAAGTCACGTTCATTAGCGGGTTTAAGGGTTGGCTTCGCATTGGGTCAAAGTCACCTTATAGAAGCCCTAGAAAGAGTCAAAAATAGTTTCAATTCTTACCCGTTAAGTAGTGAATCTCAAGCCGGAGCCATAGCGGCAATAGAGGATGTGAGTTACTTCCAAGAGACGTGCCAAGCTAATATTGTACAGCGGGAAAAACTATCAGGGCAGCTAAAAGCGTTGGGTTTTAGTATGACGCAATCCTACGCTAATTTCTTGTTTGTTACCCATGAAACCCTAAGAGCGCAGGAGATTGCAGCCTCTTTACGAGAACAGGGTATTATCATACGCCACCTCACGAGTAGCCCCCGTATTAGTAATTATCTGCGCATCAGCGTCGGTAGTGTGGTTGAGTGTGAGTTATTAGTGCAGGCGTTAACAGCCATGGTGACAGCTAGTTAGCCTTGCTTAGCTGCCGCCATTACTCAGCTCAGGTGCCAAATGCTCGGCCACCCATGAGATGTAAATGAATGTGATAGACCACCTGCCCCCCATCTGCATTGCAGTTCATTTGTACGCGATAACCGCCGTCTGCGATACCGGCTTCCTTAGCCAGTTGAGCTGCAGTGAGCATCATGTGCCCTAGCAATGCTTGATGCTCAAGATTAGCGTCGTTGAGTGTGGCAATGGCCTGTTTAGGAATGATCAAATAATGCACGGGGGCCCTGGGAGCAATGTCCTTAAAAGCCAAAACAAGCTCATCTTCATACACGATGTCAGCTGGAATTTCACGACTGATAATTTTGTCAAAAATAGTGTTCATAGAACTCACTGCCTCGGCTAATTAATGGAGTTGCTCTCGGGCGATGGCCCGATAGCCGATATCACGGCGGCAAAACTTGCCTTCCCAAGTAATCTGATCAGCCAACTCATAAGCCTTATGCTGGGCTTCACCCACAGTATCACCAAGTGCTACAGCGCAAAGGACGCGCCCACCGTTAGTCGTGACCAAGCCCTCATCATTGAGGCTAGTTCCAGCATGAAAAATCTTACTCGTTTGACCAAACTCCTCAGGGAGGCTAATGACGTCACCTTTAGGGTAAGCATCAGGGTAACCTTTGGCAGCGAGCACCACGCCAACGGCTGGACGACTGTCCCAATGCGCGATCGTCTGGTCCAGCACCCCCATGGTGCCTGCCACACACAATTCGACAATACTATTCTTAAGACGCATCAGGATGGGCTGCGTTTCTGGATCACCAAAACGGCAGTTAAATTCCAACACCTTTGGGGTACCGTCGGAATCTACCATGATGCCAGCGTAAAGAAACCCTGTATAGACATAACCATCGGCAGCCATGCCGTTAACCGTTGGCATAATGACTTCATCCATAATACGTTGGTGCAAGGTCGCATCAACCACAGGGGCGGGTGAATAGGCCCCCATGCCACCCGTATTGGGCCCAAGATCACCTTCATCTCGTGCCTTGTGATCTTGGCTAGATGCAAGTGGCAATACGTTTTTGCCATCTGCCATAACAATAAAACTGGCTTCTTCACCCACTAAAAACTCTTCAATCACGACGCGATGCCCGGCCTCACCAAAAGTGTTGCCAGCCAGCATGTCCTCGACTGCTGCGCACGCTTGCTCAATGGTGTCAGCTAAAATAACCCCTTTTCCTGCAGCAAGTCCGTCTGCTTTTATAACGATGGGCGCGCCTTGTTCATTAATGTACGCAAGCGCAGGTGTGACCTCCGTAAAGGTCTCATAGCGAGCCGTGGGTATACCATGACGTTGCAGGAAATCTTTTGCAAAAGCTTTTGAACCTTCCAGTTGTGCTGCGCCCTTTGTAGGGCCAAAAATATCCATGTTGGCGGCCTGAAATAGGTCGACTATACCGGCAACAAGAGGTGCTTCAGGCCCCACAATGGTTAGGTCTACATTATTATCCTTGGCAAAGGTTAATAGACCATCAATGTCCATTACATCAAGGGACACATTTTTAGTTTTCTTTTCTAACGCAGTGCCAGCGTTTCCTGGGGCGACAAATATTTTGTGCACACCACGGTTTTTTGAGGCCTGCCATGCAAGTGCATGTTCGCGGCCACCGCCACCTATAATTAATACATTCATGTTGGATCTCGTTGCCTAAATTGCGACTTAATTTATTGCTTATTATCAATGACGGAAGTGGCGCATACCGGTAAATATCATGCTGATATTGTGCTCGTTGGCTGCAGCAATGACTTCCTCATCCCGCATGGAGCCGCCAGGCTGAATAATCGCACTAATACCCGCTGCTGCAGCGGCATCAATACCATCTCTGAAGGGGAAAAAGGCGTCAGAGGCCATGACTGAGTCCTGTACTTCTAAGGCTTCATCACTGGCCTTAATACCAGCAATTTTAGCACTGTAAATTCGGCTCATTTGGCCGGCTCCAACACCAATCGTCATGCCCCCTTTGCAATAGACAATGGCATTGGATTTAACATATTTTGCTACTTTCCAAGCAAACTGTAGGTCGTGCATTTCTGCTTCTGTTGGCATGCGCTCACTAACAATCTTTAGATCAGCTTCTAGTATCTGTCCTAAATCACGGTCCTGAACTAATAAACCACCCGTGACACGTTTGTAGTCAAGCTCTGGCGTATGCAAGTGGGGGAGTTTGCCACAGGTTAGTACTCTTACATTGGGTTTGCGAGAGAGGGTTTCTGCAGCTGAGGCACTAATGCTTGGGGCAATAATAACTTCGACAAACTGACGGTCAATAATGCGTTGAGCTGTGCCTGCATCGAGTTCACGGTTAAAAGCGATGATGCCACCAAAGGCAGAGGTCGGATCAGTACTATAAGCTTTTTCATACGCTTGCGTAATTTGGGTACCCACAGCCACACCGCATGGGTTTGCATGTTTCACAATCACACAAGCAGGATCTTGGAACGATTTTACGCACTCGATGGCAGCATCTGTATCAGCAATATTGTTAAAAGAAAGGGCTTTACCCTGAACCTGGAGCGCCGTTGACACACTGGCTTCCTTGGGGTCGCGTTCAATATAAAAAGCAGCATTTTGATGTGGATTTTCACCATAACGCATGTCCTGAACTTTTTTCAGCTGGGTGTTAAAGGTACGCGGAAACTTGGAGTCAGGATTGTGTTGAGCGCCTAAATAATTAGCGATAGCGCCGTCATACAAAGCCGTGTGTTCAAAAGCTTTACAGGCTAAATCTGTGCGCGTGGTTTGGCTTAAACCTTTGTTTGCGGTAATTTCTGTGACAATATCAGCATAGTCAAAAGCATTGACGACAACGGCCACATGTTTGTTGTTTTTCGCCGCTGAACGCACCATGGTTGGTCCGCCAATATCAATATTTTCAATGGCCATATCTAAGGTGCAATCGTCACGCTCAATGGTCGCCTTGAAGGGGTATAGATTAACCACCACTAGATCAATTTCATCGATGCCATGTTGCGCCATTATGGCGTCATCCTGACCACGGCGACCTAAAATTCCACCGTGTATTTTTGGATGCAAGGTCTTCACTCTTCCATCCATCATTTCTGGAAATCCAGTGTAATCGGATACCTCGATCGCCGTCACACCTGACTCATTTAATAACTTGAATGTACCTCCAGTAGAGAGGATTTCTATGCCCAAGTGGCTCAAGTTTTTGGCAAACTCTACAATACCCTGTTTATCTGAAACGCTAATAAGAGCGCGGCGAATGGCGTGTGCTTGTGACATGAATGTATCCTTTTAACTGCCGGGGTTGGTACTGTTTAAAGTAAATCGTACTGTTTTAATTTTTTGCGCAATGTGCCTCGATTGAGACCGAGTAAAGCAGCCGCCTTCGACTGGTTATCTTGTGTGTGCTCCATGACACACTCGAACAAAGGGGCTTCCACCTGTTGCATGAACAAGTCATATAGAGCATTGGGTTGCTGGCCATCAAGCTCATCAAAGTACTGAGTTAACGACTGCTCGACACTTTGTTTCAAAGACTGAGGGACTTGCTGTGGGTCGATGGCAGGGTCATTGTCATGTTCATTAGCAGGGGTAGAGTCATTCCTAGCTTGGGCGATTAGGCTGTTGGGCAAGCTGTGCACGGGTTTTTTAATGTCATTATTCATAGTTTCAAGCAGCCTGGTTTTCTGTGCTGGTAAAATAGTGGTTTAAAAAGTCAAGTTGGTGCAGGGGGTCTTTTAAGTGATTAAATTGTTGACGCAGGGCTGGTTCTTGTTTGAGGTACCAGCCAACGTGTTTGCGGGCAATCCTAGGGCCCATGATTTCCCCATAGAGGTCATACAAACCATATAGGTGTTGCTGTAGTACCTGCCAAATTATTTGATTACTTGGTTTTTTGAGGGGTGTACCATGTTCTAGGTGATGATGTATTTGTTGGAATAGCCATGGGTTCCCTTGTGCACCTCTACCTATCATTAGACCATCGGCATTAGTATAAGCAAGGATGTTGGTCGCATCTTCTGCGGTGTTAATGTCACCATTAGCAATCACAGGAATGTCTAGAGTGTGTTTAATGGCAGCAATAGTGTCGTATTCTACAGCACCCTTAAAGCCACAAGCACGGGTTCTTCCGTGCACTGCGAGGGCCTTTATACCGGCATCTTGGGCAATGTTCGCAATATCCAAACCATTACGTTGCTCCGGACTCCAGCCCGTGCGTATCTTTAGAGTGACAGGCACATCAACCGCAGCAACCACTGCAGTCAATATGTCTTTAACTAACTGAGGATCCCTCAATAAGGCTGAACCTGCAGCTTTTTTTAACACTTTTTTGGCGGGGCAACCCATGTTGATATCAATGATTTGCGCTCCAAGGGCTACATTAGCTTGAGCTGCATGGGCCATTTGAGCTGGGTCACTGCCAGCAATCTGCACACTAATAGGAACACCGTCATCAGCATGGGGTAGGCGCCGTTGAGACTTTTGCGTATGCCACAATGATGTATCTGAAGTGAGCATTTCAGCTACTGCTAAGCCTGCACCGAGTTGTCGGCATAAATGCCGAAATGGACGGTCAGTAATGCCAGCCATGGGTGCCAATATCAACCCATTTTCAAGTTGATGGGGCCCAATGGCAAAGCCATAAATAACGCTAGAGTGATTCATTACAAGTTAAGAAAGTGCCTAAAATTGCTTGAATTGAGGTTTAAATTAAAGGAACCTATTGTACGAGTTGTACGTTTTTTGTTCAACTGATCTGGCAGTGTAACTGGCTATATGAGCTCACATTAAGGCCTTAATCCGCAATTTAAGTATTTTTTGATGCAAAGGGTTTCTATATGTTGTGACCTATCTTGAACCCATCGAGGCGACCTTTAATTTATAGAGCTAAATATTAGTACAGAAAGTGAACTATGTTAGACTGCCTTCAAGTGCTAGTATTCAGCACTCTAAAAGATGAATAAGCTGTAGTAGTAGACTGAAATCTTGCAGGTAACGTGCTTAATCTAATTTAATAAAAGGAATAATTATAATGACACTTTATGAAAAACTTGAAAAAACGTTTGACGATAAAAATGTAGAAGCTTATTTAGATTTGCTGCATGATGACTTTGTAGTTGTGTTTCACAAATCAGGTAACAGTTTCTCTAAAAGTGAATGGGGTGAAATGATGACTGGTATGATGGCCAATGATAAGTTTATTCGAGACTCATCTCGCTGTATTTATGAGAACGATGACATTATGGTGCAACACATGTTCATGTCTTACCCAGACGACACGAAAGAAGCCGTTATGGCTGTTGCTATGATTAAAGACGGCAAAGTGATTCGCTTCGAAACTGGCGCGACATCCTTGAATTAAGATATGCCTTTGGGGAGTTCACTGACTAGTGAGCCCCCACTTATGCTTTGGGTCAGGGTAATAGCAACATTCGGTTAAAATGCCATTGGGTAATGCTTGATTAGAATATTAATGCTCATCCCAAAACAAACGATCACCACCACTGGTTTTATAAGCCTTGCACCTTTGCTCATCACCATGCGGGCACCAATGGATGAACCTAATAATTGGCCTACGGCCATGACTCCGCCAATAACCCAAGCCACCTCTCCAAATATGATGAAATAGAGTAAAGCAGCAACGTTGCTGGTTAAGTTGAGTATCTTGGCTTGAGCTGTGCCTTTTGAAAGTCCAAAACCCAACACTGAAACGAAAGCGAGAGCCATTAAACTGCCTGTTCCTGGACCAAAGAAACCATCATAAAAGCCTAATAATGGGCATAACACGAGCATGAAGCAGAGTCTTGATAATTTCTGCTGCTTTTGTTCATCGTTAAAGTTTGGGGAAAGCAGAACGTAGAGTCCCATGGCCATCAAAAGAAACGGCAGAAATAGGACAAGTTTGTTCGAGTCAATTTGCAATAACAACCAACTCCCTAACACTGAGCCAATAAAGGTGAGAGTGATCATTCCTTTCATTTCATTTAAACAGACAAACTGAGTCCTGACAAAATAAAGCGAAGCCACAAAAGTACCCATAGAGCCTTGCAGTTTATTGGTTGCGATGGCCATGGAGGGCGACATGCCGGTTAGGAGTAAAGTGGGCACAGTAATTAACCCACCGCCACCGGCCAAGGTATCCACCCAACCCGCAACCGCTGCAATTAAAAAAAGTAACATTAATAGTTCTAGGCTGGGCATAAAATAAGTCCTACGCTAATGTCTAACCCCTGAGCCCCTGGGCCCCTGAGCCCCTGAGCCC
>Ga0206128_1000267_pt1 | contig 62207 bp, 79 predicted proteins | sample Helgoland_Spring_7_FD_148601 | JGI IMG/M metagenome (GOLD analysis project Ga0206128, IMG submission 148601) | Pelagic subsurface seawater microbial communities from Kabeltonne, Helgoland, North Sea - Helgoland_Spring_Bloom_20160426_1 | ecosystem: Environmental > Aquatic > Marine > Epipelagic ... | reverse complement strand
GAACTGATAAGCTTCTACCTGGAACAACACAAAGATACTGACGGACGGTTCTGGTTCTCCACAAAAGAAGGAAGCATTGACAAGAAAGCAATCCACAAGCTACTGATCTCGAACGCGATCGATAGCCAGAAGAAAGACCTCAACATATATTAATCTAAAACAAATAACATGTATCAAACAAATCAACAAGCATGGGACGAAGTTACCCGTGAATACCAAGACTCGCTCAGAAGAACTGAGGTGTGCCAAAGAATGTTCGGACAGGATAACCTGATCGGATTGACAGAAGACCAGAGAGATCTGTTCTGGGCTGAATGCTGGAAGGAAGTGTTCTAGCTTACGACCTCACGGCGCCAATGCCCGATCCGATACAGCAATAAAGCTGTGGATCACAACGGCAACGCCGGAGGCGTATAGCACGCATAGCATTGCGTATAGCACTTACAGTCTGGATACGAGGTGAGTTTGATAATATAAGTGAATATAAAAATAATAATAACTTAAAACTTTACTAAATGTTAAAACTAAAATTTAATCAAAACTTTAAAACTATTTCTTTAATTACTAACAAAAACTTTAATATAAAAATCTTCAAAAGTTATATATTAATACAATCAAAAGATCTTGAAAAAATAACTAAAATATTAGATTCTCAATATCTAAAGTATAAAGTCTTCTAATACTTACAATAACAATACGAAGTACAATCGATAATATAAGTGAATAACAAATAACAATTAAATATAATAAATTATGAAAAATCAAGAATTAATTACAGCTGCAATCGCAAAAATGTCCAACGAAGAAAAAGCATTGATCTTCCCTCCAATAACTAGAGCGAACTTTGTAGTCAGAAAGTCATGGCTAGGCCGAAATCAAATAATAACTTTCACTAACAATAAAAAGCAAATAGTAACTTATGATCACGATGTAGTACTAACAGCTATGTTGCCAAGACTAAGCATCATGCCCTGCTGGATCAAGCGCGGCTACTGGTCACAAAGTACTGATATGCCAGCAACAGTCAGACATCTGGCTACTAGAGAAGCAATTGAGTCTACTGAAGAGTAGGCTTTAAGCTTCGGCTAAATAACCGCCCACCACGGGCGTATAGCATAGGTATGCTCCGTAGCCAAATTTTAGGTGTTACGGGGTAAACACGTATAGCGTAGCGTATAGCATTTACAGTACGAACACGAAGTCGAATTGATAATATATTTGAATTAAGTAACCAATTAATAACTAAATAATAATAATAATTAAATTAAATTAAATTACCTATGAAAAATCAAGAATTAATTACCCAAGCTATTGCGAAAATGTCAAATGAGGAGAAAGCACTGATCTTCCCACCTATTAACCGAAAAAACTTTGTAGTAAGAAAAAGTTGGTTAGGTAGAAATCAAGTAATAACCTTTATAAACAACCGAAATGTTGAGGTTACCTACAATCACGACGAAGTATTGGAAGCAATGTTACCTAAACTATCTATAATGCCGTGTTGGATCAAGAGAGGGTACTGGTCTCAAAGCACCGATATGCCTACAATGACTAGACACTTAAGTACTAGAGTAGAATTGGATAAAAAAGCTGAGTAATTAGCTAATAAGGGGTGAAATTCCCCTTTTTTTTTAAGTTATTGGCCTGAGTATACCTGCTATACGTCGGAAGAGTAGACTCCGTCCTACAAAAAAGTGTGACAATAGCCTCTTACTATACTATATAACTAGCTAATGTCGCAGTTTTGGTAACTACAGTAAAAATGCTATACGCTATCTACCCTAAATACTAGTTTTTATCCAAAAAAGTAGTGAAAAACGTGAATTTACTCTAATTACACACTAAGAGGAGTGGAGTAATACCTGTAAACCCTTTTTTACTATATAATAAATAACATACCTTTTACAGAACGAATACGACAGTGGATTGATAATATATATGAATAAAGAATGACACTATAACTACTAAATAATAATTAATAACTATATACTATGGAATTAGACGAAATAAGAGAAGAATTATATACCGATTTAATACAGGAATACGATCACCTATCACAGGAAGAAATAACCGATATGGTCGATGTTGGAATGATGGTTCACTGGATGAATGACGGTAATGTTGAGAAGATTGGTAAAGATACCTATATTGAACAGACAACTCAGTGGAAGAAAAAATTCACTATGAAAGAACTGGAAAAATTCTATATGACCGATATTCTGGGGTAGTTACAATACCTACACGAAAGCGAATTGATAATATAAATGTAACTAAAAATAACTATACACTATGAAACTAACAAAAAAAGAATTACACCTGTGTTACCAAGCACTATACTTCGAAGTAGATCAAGTAACTGACGGGCTTAAAGAACACGTGGAAGATTACCAAGATGAAATAGTATTAATGAATAAACTATATAACGATGTGGAGTAACTGTTGTGGTGCCGAAGCCAGCTATTTAAGCGATGAGATATGTGGTGATTGCCTAGAGCACGCTGTATTTGATGAACAAGAAGATTAACTAAAAACTATAACTATGAAGAATTTAACTGAAGAATATGTAAACATCGATTGGAGCGGAATATGCGAAGACTTCAATCTCGATAGCGGTGATGTCTCACCTGAACAATCTTTCGAAATAGACCGTGCACTCGGTAATATAAATGAAGTATTACACGAATTTATCAAACAAAATAAATCCGAAGTACACCTCGGTCAAGCTACACTAACGAATACGGAATACAATGTATTATTGGTTGCACTCGACCACATGTACGAGCACCTAGACGATATGCGAGGTGACTTCGATGGCGATGAGGACAATGAAATAGATAATTTAAAACGAATAGCGGATGTTAGGTCACTACAAAAACTATTTAAAATATAATATATGGAAAATAAAGAAACTATGTACCTATGGGTGCTCGACTACAACGACAAAGCAACGTACAAATATGCGGTTGCTATACGCGAAAACCCTAACGATTACCGTAAAATGCTACGGGATGTAGGTCATGATCTAGCTAAAATAGAGTGGATGTTATCACCTTACTATGAAGCGATCAATGCAAGCAACGATATGCGAGTAGATGATGTATGTCGACCGCTTACAAAATGAATACGAACACCGATCGATAATATAAATGTAACAAATAAACAATATATACTATGCAAACTGCAAAACTAAAATTACCAGTAAAACAATTTCACCAACTACACGATTTGTTGGGTGATATACTTGACCACGAAGCCGAGACTAATGACTTTAACATGGAAAACTCTGACATAGAGCTGATGGAGGATATACGGCACGAACTTTTCAACCAAATACCCGACGAAGAACCGATCGAAACAACCTATGCTTTCACTGCCGTTAGCGGTGCAACCAATATAACACCCATTAAACTGTACGAAACTAAGCCATGTGATGATGGTGGCGGATTTCTTATAACTAACGACGCGGGCAGAGAAATATACTGCCTTGAAAAAGGGTGTTCTCACCTAAGCCGCCTTGGCTCTAAAAACTGGAATTTAATCACAATAACTAACGACTAAAATATAGTAACTATGCAAGAACTAGATAGAGTAGTGCACCAATGGTGCGATGATAACGACAGATGGATGTACATAGAGTATGACCGCGACGGAAAAGTAATGGGATTAAACTTCATGCAAGGCGACGAGTATGAGTGTTTCAAGGAAAGCTGGTGCGTAAGTGATCGAGGTTTAACCGACTTCTACAAGCAAATGCTATACACGTTTGCCTACGAGCAAAAGAATGTACCGGAACATTGCTTCATAAACAGTTGTATGTGGGCATACCACTCTGCGATCTCATCTCGTGACGAATATGCCAAACCTACCCCTTGTCACAGGCAATGCACTATATACAAAACGAATACGACAGCGGATCGATAATATAAATGTAACTAAAATATATAACTATGAATAAAGATTTATCACCATTACAACGTTCTTTCAAGCGAATTAACGAATTATTACCGGATAGCGATCAAGTACTACTACGCTGTGATCTATACACTATGTGCACTGAATTAACTAACAAATCCTTCGCTGAAGGAATTAACACTAAATACTAATAACTATGAAATACAAAGTAAAAATTGCCGAAGTAAATAAAAGTACAAACCTTATGCACCACAGCTATATCGACCTCGGTATATTTACTGTGAACGCCACAACCCACTCATTCCTATATTCCGCTGTAAAAACGGATTGGGGAGCGGATATAAATGACACGGAACTTGAGTTCTATGTTAACAACAAGCGATGCAAGTACGTAGGGTTCAAAGAATTATACACTCAACTATACGGTAACTCCTTCGTAACCTGGGAAGCTGACATAATACGCCAGATAGAAGAAGAAGTTGCAAAACGAATTGTAAAAGAATATCCAGGAACTGATGTAAACTATTAAATATATAACTATGAAAAATGTAAACACCTTTATCGAAGTAGAATTAGCAAAATTAGGCCGTGGCATTGTAGCTACACCTGACGAAGATTACCTAGATCGATTTACCGACGCTAACCAAGGAAGCAACGATTTTTTATTAATGCAAATGTCAAAGCAGTATGGCTACAAGCTAGCGTTACTTGCTATACGCGAACAACTAAATACTAAATAATATGAACACTATAAAAACTAACAGAGTAAATAAAAATATAAAATTAAACGGTGTAGGCTATCGCCCATACAAAGTAGGTGAACTACCTAACTCGTTTGGCTTCATATACAACGAAGAAAACGATCAAGAAGGTATACGCAAGTGGTTCAACTACAAAGGGTTAACTTATGTTAAAGACGAAAGATCGAAATCAAAGAGAGATTAACTATATACAAAACGAATACGAATACCAATCGATAATATATATGAATTTAAAAACTAAATACTATGACTAAATTAAAAAAATTATTCTTTGAACTAGCTGCCGGCGCGGGTTATGCTATACGTAATTAACTATGGAGCTAACTGAACACCAAAAAAACGAACTCGATGCTGTAGCAGACTCTGTTACGCACTATATTGAAGACCACCTACGTGAAACAATATCATGGCAAATGCCGGATGCTTTAGTAGATGACCTACAAGAAGACCAATTTATGGACGCTATGGACTACGCATACAACAAAGTATTACAATTAATGACAGGATAAGTAGTATCACGAGCAGCGGCGTAATTAACCGTTGGCACGGTGCAAGTCCGATCGTTGAAGTGGCGAGGGATCGTTATGAACTCATGGAAACGAAGATAACTACTAGGCGAAAGATACGATTCATGATCACGTAATAGCCGTTAACCGCGAAAGGAACGCCACTTAGCTAGTGAAGGAGTTCGAATCTCCTTGCGGTTACTAATTTTAAACTAAAACTATGGGAAGACTAATTGAAATATCACCACAACAAGATGTTGTTAACAAAATTAATGCGAAAGCAGATTTTACTCACAACATAAATAATACTAGGCTAGAACGCTACACTGTTAGCACGCAAAATGTGTTTATAGGTAAAAATCCGTCGCTATTCCTTAAAGATACATGGAAAGTAGTAGACGATGCCTTTAACAGTGATCAAGAATTACTAGGTGGTTGGTTAAGTGAAGATGATATATACTTCCTTGATTACGGATTAAGTGTAAGCAATCTTAAAAAAGCAATGAAAATAGCTAAATTTAACAAACAATTAGCAATATACGACAACGCGTCACAAAAAGTAATAACTGTAAACTAATAATTATGAGTATAAAACTATATAAACATCTGGTTAAATCAAATTCCTTTGGAATTAAAGATAAAATCACACTACAAACAAAAAGAACTAAACAGAAGGCTAAGTCAACGCGACAATAGCTAGTATATAATAATAGTAAGAAGCTAATGTCACACTACGAAAGAAATACAAAGTATTTAGATAAGCATCGTATAATATACAGACAAAATCCTACAACCGATAAACCAACCGAAACATTTGATTGGGGTTGGTATTACGAAGAAGGTACACGTCAATGCTATACGTTGTTCAACTCTAAGGCTAAAATAACCACATATAAGAGCCTTAAATGGCATCTGTATGTATTATGGTATCTCAATCCACAGTTAGATCAAGAAGGCTTTAATTCAATTGTAAAACATATATGTGAGCGTCAATCTGGATACGTAACTTTTCAAGTATCTGAACAGTTATTGCAAAGCATGGTATACGATGTATCATTAATGGATTTAGATCGTCCACCGCCAAATAAGCTACGCAAAATTATATTTAAGGATTCTACTGGTCTAGATATGCGACAAAAGCTATCTATAGTAGGTCAAATGGTTGGCAGAACTAAAATAACTGAAACTGAAATATATGACGCTATGCTTTTGATCAACGATAATAAAGATAAGATAACTACAACTAAAATAGCTGAGCTATTAGGTTGTTCAACAAGAACTATATACAGGAACATGGGTAATCAAATGAAGAAAGAAAAGATATTACTTAATCAATCTCTATTCTAGTCTTACAAAACAAATACGAACCTAATATGATAATATAATTGAATACAAAATCTAATAACTATGAATATATTTTACTTAAATAGCGATCCTTATATCGCTGCAGAAAAACAATACAACAAACACGTCGTCAAGATGATACTTGAGTCAGCACAACTACTGTGTTCAGCTCATCACATGCTTGGTAGTGAGATAGATGTCCCCTACAAATTAACACACAAAAACCATCCGAGTGCTGTGTGGACCAGACAATCTAAACAAAACTACGCATGGCTATACTTTCACATGCTAGCTCTTGGCGACGAATATACTAAGCGTTACGGAAAAAAGCACCTGACCATAACTAAGTGTGAAGACGTATTATGTCACACACCTGGTCCGATCTTTAATACCGGCTTGACTGACATGCCTCAATGTATGCCAGACGAGTATAAAGTTTCAGGCGATTCCGTAGCTGCTTATCGTAATTACTATATCAATGAAAAAGCACACTGCGCAAATCCTGCAAAAGAAGTGCTATACGTTAACCCTCAACAATTCGACTAACTATGACAGCAAAACAAATTGACCTTATGCCTATCGAAGAACTAGAATCGCTAGCATGCAACTTAACACCAAACCAATTATTCCAATGGAGTGCCTCCGGGTATGATGGATTAACCTATGTAAAAATAAAACTCGATGAGTAAATTCATGATCTATAATGCAGATGAAGTTACATTCATACTAGCAAAAACCCTAGACGAAGCTAGACAATGGGCAATAATGTATTGCGATCATTCACACGAAATAATAGTAAGAGGAATAAGTGATATTAAATATAAATACTAAGCAAAACTTACAGACTAAACACGATCACTAATAGATAATACAATTGAATAATAACTAAATAAATATAATATGGAAATGACTAAAGAAGAATTACAAAGAAAAGTAAAAGAATTAACGGCAGCTATTACAACGTTTAATAACGATGCTGAAATGCTACAGAAAGATCTAGCGGATGCCGAGCAACGGCTTGCGGTTGTAGACAGACCTAAAGTAACTAAAAAATTCTTAGACGAACTAAGCGAGGCTGTTGAAGAAGCTATTGGCAATATAGATTTTACTGATTGCAATGCCTATGACTACGAGTTTAACTTAGATTATGATAATAGAATATCATTAGAAAACATCGAGTTCAATCATACACACGATATAGGTGATGAGATCTATTCTAAGCTAGAAGATTTGTTTAACATAATAGAAGATGAAGATGAAGCCTAGAGTAAGACAGATGACAACTAGGGGTGGCAATCCTGCCCCTAATCAATTCTTGCTATACACGTCTGATGGCACGTACTTTCAAAGTTACAACAGTACGATTGCTTTCCGTGATCACAACGGCAAGGTACAACTTGACGAAAACGCATGGGACTATTCTAAAACCACAGCTGAGTACAGACGTGATTTCTTAGGAGAAGGTGTTGATTTAACCCGAGATAAAATACTATCTGGTGAATACCAGTTAACTAACTTAAATTAAAGTATGACAGAAGAAGAGATGAATAAGATCGTGGATATGATTGTAGAACAATTGTTTATACGTATTAATGATGAAGCTAAAGCAATGAATGAGGAGTTTATTAATTCATTGCCTAGCAACGAAGAACAAATAATAGAATTAAATTTACTTTTAAAACACTATGAAAGTATCGAAGACTATACAAACGCAGCAAATGTATTTGCTAAAATAAGAGGCCTACAGTCTGGACACGATAAAAAATAGATAATAATATGGAAGAGATTGAAAAATTCAATGAATGGATGCTAAAAATAAATAATAATTTTTTTGCAGATAACGAAGCTATGACAGCTGCATACCAAAAAATAAACGATGAAAAAGTATAATATAGATAACTATGTAAGATACAAAGAAGATATTAAAAGATCTATGCCTGACGGTAAATTCTTTGATGAGTATACTAGAGATGAGCTAATAACAAAGTTTCTGCCGTTAGTAGAAAACTTAGCACGTAAGTTCGCAACAACACAGCAAGCATCAGGAGTACTTAGTATAAATGATTTGATACAAGAGGGTAATTCAGGATTAATTAAAGCAGTAGACAGAATAGATTGGATTGCTTTAAACGAATCTAATGACATGGAGAAAACGTTAAAGTCATTCTTCAGCAAAAGAATCAAGGGAGCCATACGCAGAGCCATAGATATAAACAGGGGAGATATAAAGATTCCAGAGCACAAGCTCAATGCTATACGCAACAACCCTAAAGATCAAAAAATGGTTGCCCTGTTTTTCAACAGTATGTTTTCTAGTTACGACATAACACCTGCCGACGAAAATAACTTTGCGTATCAATTACCTGATAACTCAGAGCCATACAATATTGATCTACTCAATATATATTTATTAGGCATAATGAAAGAACATCTAACAGAAAAGCAATATGAGGTAGTAAGATTATTCTACGGTTTAGACTGTAAAAAACATTCTGCCAAAGAGATTGCAAAGCACATAAGTCTCACAGTTCCAACGGCTAATGTCATTGTATCTCAAATAAAGAAGGAAGCAATCGACCATCTAATCGCTAACGTCGACGCAGCGCAAGTGATTGATTACCTTTAAGTTATGCTCAAAATACGTAATTATATTAATAACAAATACAAGTAAAGCAAATGAAAGAAACAGGAAATCTACAATTAAAATTAGCTATGATCCAAAAGGATATGAAAGCTAAAAAATCCAGGTACAACGGCTTTGGTAAATATTACTATCGAGCAGCTGAAGATATACTTGAAGCGGTTAAACCATTTTGTGTTCAACATAATGTGACCGTAACAATAGACGAGGAGATGATTAGCATTGACCCACCTATTATAAAGTCAACAGCAAGTATACTAGATGCCGAGTCTGACTCTGCTATACGTACTTCTGCGATCGTTGGCGTTGATCTACTATCTAAGGGAATGTCTATGCCACAAAAATACGGTGCAGCTTCTAGTTATGGTAAAAAGTATGCCTTAGGTAACTTATTCCTTATCGATGATACAGCAGACGCAGACGCATCTAATGATCATTCGGGTAAAACTGAAAAAGTCTCATTAACATCCAAGAAAGATCCTTTATATGCTAAAGCGCTTAAGTTCGTTGAAGGAGGCGGAGATTTAAAAGCTATTACAACTAAGTACAACGTTTCTAAAGAAATACAAAAAGTATTAGAAGCGGCTAAACCTATAAAAAGTGAAACACTATAATGACAGAAACCGAACAAAGTAAAGTAGTAGAACTACTTAGAATTGATGAGGAATATTATAACGGAGTAGGTAGGCAATATAGATCTAACTCAGATATATATAAGCTACTTAATGACCCGGAACAGTTCGGAAAGCCGGTTGAGCAGAATATCAATTTCATTATTGGTGGTTATGTTCACACGGCTATTCTCGAGCCGGATAAACTAGAAGCTAATTATCCTATATCAGAAGGATCAAGCAGGTTAACTAAAATATATAAAGCCGATGTTGCAGCTAACGACGGCAAGATGATGATCCTGCGTAAAGAAGTCGATAAGTGTAACCTAATGATTAACAAAATTAAAAACAATTCAGTATGTCAATCTCTATTAACCGGTCAAGACGTTATATACGAAGAACCTGGAATCAAAAATATTAACGGAACCTGGTGGAAAGGTAAAGCCGATTGCATCAACAAAGATCAAGGGCTACTAGTAGATATAAAAACCACAGGAGATATAAACGGATTCAGGAAAAGTGCTAATACATACAACTATGACAGTCAAGCGTACTTATACAGACGCATATTTGGGCACGAATTAGTTTTCCTTGTAATATGTAAGAAGACACATCAAATAGGCATATATGATTGCTCTGATGAGTTCTACGAGAGAGGTGGCTACAAAGTTAAAATGGCAATGGAGCAGTATGAGAAGCTAATAGAAGATCCGCTGTTTGATATTAAAGATTATGTTAAAACCGAAACATTATAACTCTTACAGTCTGAACACGAATAAAAAATGATAATATGAATGTAAAACAATTAATAACTAAATTTAATCCAATGAGAAAATCAAAAAGAACCTGCTCTGTAACAGGTATGAAAACTACAGCGAACAATTTTTATACTAACCAAACCCATGTAAAAGCCGTTGATAACATTCGACGAAACACGGGAGCAACGAAAGAACAATTAACTAACATGTTTAACCAATTACAAGCGTACTAATTATGGCAAGTATTATAAAAGCGAATATAGATCTAAATAAAATTCCAAAGGATAAGATCTACAAAGGAAAGAAGGGTAGCTATTTACCAATAGTTATTACAATTAATGACGAACTAGACCAGTATAACAATCAAGGTCCTGTTATCGTGGAACAAACTAAAGAAGAACGTGATGCGAAAGTTGACAAAGTTTATTTAGGAAACGTACAAGTTGTATGGAGTAACGGTACTAATGTTGAAGCTGCACCAAGAGGTGACGGACAACAGCAAGCGCCAGCCCCTGCAGCAGTAGCACACGATGATCTACCATTTTAATGGATCAATGCGAAATGTGCGGAGAGGTCATGACTAAGTGTGACTTTGATTATTGCGATATATGCCCCGAGTGCTTAGACGGAGAATAACAATTAAATTAAATAAAGACAATGGAGATCAATGGATTTGCGATTGATGAGTTCAATCAACATAAGCTTGAAGAAGGAAAGAAGCAGGGTATATGCCCTGTTTGTTCCCCTGATAGAAAACCCAAGAATCAAAAAGCAAAGTGTGCTTCTTACGATTGGGAACGTGGTCTCGGTACTTGTCATAACTGTAATAAATCATTTCAATTGCATACCTACAAACGTAAAGGCAAGGCCGAAAAAGTATATTCAAAGCCAGAGCCTATTGCTATACGTGTTGAGCCCGGTATGAAAGTTGAAGATTGGTTTAAAACAAGGGGTATTTCCAAACAGACCCTCACTGACTTACAAGTTACTGAGGGGCCTGAATGGATGCCACAAACCAGCAAGACCGAGAATGTAATAAAGTTTAATTACTTCATGGGCGGTGAATTAACAAACATCAAGTACCGCGATGGAAGAAAAAACTTTAAATTATATAAGGGAGCTGAGAAAGTATTTTATAATATAGATGCGACAGTTGGATTTGAATACTGTGTAATAGTCGAAGGTGAAATGGATGTGTTAGCACTACACGAAGCCGGCATAACAAACGCTATATCAGTACCAAATGGAGCAACTCTTAACAACAACAACCTTGATTATCTTGATAATTGTATTGATTATTTTGAAGACAAAGAGAAGATCATATTAGCTGTTGACACAGATGATGCTGGACTAGCTTTACAAACAGAATTAATAAGAAGACTAGGATCTGAAGTTTGTTTTATAACAACCTTTGAAGACTGTAAAGATGCTAATGAATATTTACAGAAGTATGGAAAAGAAAAACTATCAGAGCGTATTACAGGTGCAAAGCCTGTACCAATGGAGAATGTTACAACGTTCAGGGACATCGAAGACGAAGTTACTGAGTTTGTTAGGAATGGCTTTACGCCAGGATTTCAAGTTGGTCTTAATAACTTTGATGACATCTTTTCAACTTATACCGGTCAATTTATTACTGTCACTGGTATACCTTCTTCCGGCAAGTCTGATTTTGTCGACCAAATGGTTGTTGGATATAACCAACGCTACTCATGGAAGACAGCGTATGCTTCGCCTGAAAATGTACCAACCTTTCTTCATGCTCACAAGCTAATGCGTAAGCACTGGCAAGGTATGCCTGAGAAAGAAGATATTGGAGGAGAGAAGTGGAATCAAATAGCAGATCACTGTAATGCAAATTACTTCCATATAGACATGGAAAGATATTCTTTAGATTCAATCTTAAAGAAAGGAGCAGAGCTTGTTAAACGCAAAGGTATTAAATGTTTGGTGATAGATCCATTCAACAAGGTAAGAGACATAAATGCTGTAAGCGATGATGTCAATAGATATACCATGGATTATCTAACTAAGATAGAAGTATTTGCTAAAAAGTATGATGTGCTTGTGTTTGTAGTTGCTCACCCTACCAAGATGTATAAGAATCAAAAGACAGGCGAAATTGAAGAGCCTACAATGTATTCTATTAAAGGAGGAGGAGAATGGTACGATGCTAGTTATCACGGATTATTAGTGCATAGAAACTATGAGGCTAACACTGTTAAAGTAAAAATACTTAAGTGTAAGTTTCAAAACCTCGGTACTAATGGCGCTGAATGCCACTTCACTTGGGATACAAAGAGTGGATGCTACGTTCCTATGAGTCAGCCTGAAGAAGAGAAAATGCCTTGGGAGAATGGCTAAGAAAAAAGCGAGTATGATGGGAGCTCACATTCCCAGTGAAAAAGAAGAGCAAGCTAGACGCTGGTGTATTAATAACAATATAAGAATATCACCATCGGCTGTAGGCGCAGGTACTCCAACAAGATGGGTGCTAGTGTTAGATTTAAACGGCAAGATAGTTAATGCTCCTGACCAAGTAAGCAGAACAGAAGTGTGGGTAAAAATGTACGAGTATTATATGTATTATTATAAAAAATCAAATCAATGAAAACAAAAGAAGTAACATTTAGGGATCCAATAATTGAAAGTGTATGTGATCAATTAGTAAGTAGATCTGACGTAGGCTATAAGAAGTATGGTGTAACTTTAGACGAAGATGTACCAGACTTACAGAAGTGGCTACAACACTTGCAAGAAGAACTACTAGACGCAGCTAACTATGTTGAAAAACTAAAAAGTGTATTACCAAAGCATGATTAACATTGAGGACAAATACAGAGAGCTTATGGCGGAAGTACTCGACAGAGGAGCTGCTAAAAAAGATAGAACTGGAACTGGAACGAGATCTGTGTTCGGAAGAACAATCAAGCATGATATGTCAATGGGCTTCCCTATACTTACAGGAAAGAAGATAAGTTTTAATGCTGCAAGAACTGAATTGCTGTGGATATTAAATGGCAGAACAGATCTAAAGTATCTTGAAGATAATGGTGTTAAATACTGGAGACCAGATTATAAACGCTCAGGTAGAACAGATGAAACGTTAGGCCCAGTATACGGCAAGCAATGGCGGGATTTTAAAGGCGTAGACCAGCTTAAAAACCTTGTTCATGCTATACGTACTGATCCCGACAGCCGTCGTATGATGGTTTCAGCTTGGAATCCTTCTGATATGCCGGATATGGTTTTGCCTCCTTGTCATTATGCTTTTCAGGTTTATGTAAATGATGGCGTTATAGATCTAATGTGGCAACAAAGATCCGCTGATATTTTTCTTGGCCTGCCGTACGATATTGCAATGTATGGCTTACTCTTAGAGATGTTGGCCAAAGGCTCTGATTTGAAGCCTGGGCAGCTAATAGGACAGCTTGGAGACTGTCATTTGTATAACAATCATTTGGATCAAGCCAGAGAATACTTAAATAGGCCTAACAGAGCATTACCTAAGCTCGAATTAGAAAGAGGGCTAAGTGATAATCTACTAGGCGGATTAAATATTCCAGAAGATTTTGAAATTAAATTATTAATCTACAATCCTTACCCGGCAATAAAAGCGCCGCTGAGTGTTGGCAAATAAAAATAAATATGTATTATATTTATCACATACCTAATAAAAAGATCGGAGTTACACGTGATCTTAATAAGAGGGTTACGAAGGAGCAAGGCTATACTTCAGACGAATACGAGGTTCTATTTACAAGCGAAGATATAAATTATATATCTGATATGGAGATAGAACTTCAAAAGTCTTATGGCTATAAAGCGGACTTCAATAGTTACAAAATATTATCTAATCAATTTAATAAAAAAAATAATAAAATGTCAATAAACATCACAGACCAAACAGTAACTTTTCCAGTAGGAAAAACGGATTTGAAAGAATATCTTGCTAAAAGTACAGGATTAAAACTATCTATAGAAGGTTCTAAGGTAACTCTTAATCAACAAGAACAAGACTGGATATTGAAAAATGCGCGTACTTCACACTTTAGAAACTCAAGATCATACGTTTATAATAAAACGTTGTTATCATTTGTAGACGAGCTAAAAAAAGAAAAACAGTTTGAAAAACCTAAAAATTTTAGTTCATTTGATTTGATACGCGAGTGGGCTGAAGAAAGAGGTATATATAAATTAGGTGATTCTAAAACACAATACGTAAAGCTTATGGAAGAGGCTGGTGAATTAGCTAAAGCGCTTCTAACCAAAAATAATCGCGAGATAGTTGACTCTATTGGTGATATGGTTGTTGTATTAACTAATCTAGCTAAGTTAGAAGGGTATGATATAGAGCACTGTATTGACGCTGCTTACGACGAGATCAAGAATAGAAAAGGATCTATGACTAACGGAACGTTTGCAAAAACCCTGTAAAATGAAAAAGTTTAAAAAGAGCTCAAAGAAAAGAGGTCCAGTAAGAGCAAAGAAGGTATCGTATGACGGTATTGACTTTGCCTCCGGGCTTGAGAAATATATGTGGGTTGCTTTAAAAAACGCAGGTATAAAATGCAAATACGAAGGTGAAACTTTTGTTTTATTAAATGGATTCCATTTTGATAACGAGGTTTATGAGAAACAAAGCAATGGCAAAGGGGATTTTAAAAACAGAGGTAACAAAAGAATATTACCTATCAAGTATACTCCTGATTTTATTGGCGATGATTTCATAATAGAAACCAAAGGCAGAGCAAACGAATCATTTCCAATGCGATGGAAACTATTCAAACAGTTAGTTGTTAGCCAGTTCCCTGGCATAACATTATATAAACCTTCAAACCAAGCTACATGCGACGAGACAGTTCGAATAATCCTAGAGAAGCGAAAGCACTAGCAAGAAAAAAATACGTAGAACGCCAAATAGAAAAATGGTGGAAGTGGAGCTGGAACACAAGAGGCAAGATCAAGTATAAGGAATTAATTAAACAACAAAATAAGCATAATATAAAATGTACATGAAAGAAGAAGACGACAGACCAGGATGGATGCTAGAGCTAGGCGTATACCCGGGAATATTATTTGGATTTAGATCGTATCGCGAGGAAGAGTTTACAACTCACGTGCTATACGTACCGTTTATCGACATAGCCTTTACAAAGTTCGTATGACAAACGACGAAATGAAAGTCCAGATGGAGACCATTAGTTTCTTTGTAGACGAAATACTTAGTGACTTTAATAGAGTCGATATGAGCGTTAAAAAAGCGGATATGCTAGCTCACATGGAATACTGGAGAGCAACATTACAAACAATTAAATACATGATGAAAGTAGATGGGATTACGAGATAAAAGAATACCTTACAAGCCGTTTGAATACCCTGAGTATTATACTGAGGGTTGGCTTAAACAAGCACAAGCATTTTGGTTACACACCGAAATATCGATGCAAAGTGATATTAAAGATTGGAACGAGAAGTTAGATGACAAAGAGAAAAACCTAGTAGGCAACATCCTGCTAGGCTTTGCTCAGACTGAATGCGCAGTATCTGACTATTGGACGCAGAATGTAGTAGGATGGTTTCCTAAATATGAAATACAACAAATGGCTATGATGTTTGGATCACAAGAAACAGTACATGCTGTAGCTTATAGTTACTTAAACGAAACATTAGGATTAGAAGATTATGAAGCATTTTTACATGAACCTGCTACTGCTGATAGGTTTGATAACTTGGTTGCTTACAGTGGTAAATCTAGTGTTGGCATTGCGAAATCACTTGCAGTATTCTCTGCGTTCGCTGAAGGAGTATCTCTTTATAGTGCTTTTGCAGTGCTGTATTCTTTTCAGCTACGTAATTTACTTAAAGGCGTAGGTCAACAGATGAAATGGTCAGTTAGAGATGAATCGTTACACAGTAAAATGGGTTGTAAGCTATTCCGTGATATGTGTGATGAAGATAATCAACTACTACACTTATGTCGAGAAGACATAATAGAAGCTGCCGAAATAATGGTTAAGCTAGAAACAAAGTATATAGATAAGATGTTTGAAATGGGTGACATTGAAGGTATATCCGCAAACGATCTTAAACACTTTATAAAGAAAAGAACAAATGAAAAACTTGTGGAACTTGGTTACGTCGACTTGGGATCGTATTTTGCGTATGACCCCAATGCAGCGGGCAATCTTGATTGGTTTTACCATCTTACCGGGGGCGTTACCCATACTGATTTTTTCGCGCTTAGGTCGACAGATTACTCGAAAGCGGGTGAAGGAGAAGACTTTGAAGATATTTGGTAAACTAAAAAATAAATAAAATGAAAGAACAAACTTTAATGAATATGAAGCATGACATGGGCAAAATAGCCGAAGCTCTGCACAATAATATACAAAACATAGTACATATAAACACGTTAACCCAGGGCTTGTTAGAGACCATTAAATTGATGCCAGGGTACAAGGAAGCTATAGATAAATTATTAGAAAACCAAGCTAAACAACCAGCCGTAGATGTGGAACAAAAATTGGATTAAAGGAGACGATTACCCTGAGTGGGGTGATACAGAAGTATATAAGAAAACTATATCAGGAGGATATTTATATGATGGAGAAACACCAAAAGAAGCATACCACAGGGTATCTAAAACAGTTGCTCGTAGGTTATACAAACCGGAAATGGCGGAAACGTTCTTCCAATACATTTGGAATGGTTGGCTTTGCCTCGCTAGCCCAGTATTATCTAACACAGGTACTGATCGGGGTTTGCCTATTAGCTGTTTCGGGATTGATGTGGCTGATAGCATCCAGGATATAGGGCAAAAGAATTTAGAAATGATGTTACTCGCTAAGCATGGCGGTGGAGTTGGCGTTGGTATTAATCAAATTAGACCCGCTGGCAGTAATATAACAGGTAATGGAACATCAGATGGAGTCGTGCCCTTCGCTAAAATTTTTGACTCAACAATTCTCGCAACTAATCAAGGCTCTGTCCGTCGCGGAGCTGCCTCAGTTAATATCAATATTGAACATGGAGATTTCGAACAGTGGCTTGAGATTAGAGAACCTAAAGGGGATGTCAACAGGCAGTCACTTAACCTTCATCAGTGCGCAATTGTTGGTGATAAATTTATGCGAAAACTTGAACAAGGAGATGCAGATGCAAGGACTCGATGGAGTAAACTACTTAGAAAGCGAAAAGCAACTGGAGAACCGTACATTATGTTTAAAGGGAATGTTAACAAAGCAAATCCAGAAGCATATAAAGAAAATGGGTTAAAGGTTCACATGACTAATATATGTTCAGAGATCACATTACACACCGATGAAAGTCACAGTTTTGTATGTTGCCTATCATCATTAAACTTAGCTAAATATGAGGAATGGAAGGATACTAACCTTATCTATGACGCCACGTTCTTTCTTGACGGAGTTATGGAGGAATTTATTCAAAGAGCCAAGGGGTTACGCGGATTCGAAAATGCTATACGATCTGCGCAGAAAGGGCGAGCATTGGGCCTGGGAGTCCTTGGATGGCATACATATCTCCAAGAGAAAGGTATTCCTTTCGAAGGTCTATTATCTCAGTTTGAAACTAGGAAAATATTTTCGCAAATCAAAATTGAAAGCGAAAGAGCTTCCATGGACCTTGCGGAGATTTATGGAGAACCTCTTTGGTGTGCTGGAACTGGTATGCGTAATACCCATTTACGTGCTGTTGCACCTACTGTTAGCAATAGCAAGCTTAGTGGAAATGTCTCACCGGGTATTGAGCCGTGGGCTGCAAATGTTTTCACGGAGCAAAGTGCTAAAGGTACTTTTATTAGGAAAAACCTAACGCTTGTTAAACTACTAGAAAAACATAACTTAAACAATGAAAAAACATGGAGTAAGATACTGGCTGACGGTGGTTCAGTACAGGATATTGACGGGTTGGATGATATTACCGTTGGTGATCATGACATACCTGCCAAAGAAGTTTTTAAAACATTTAAAGAGATCAATCAGCTGGAACTCATTGCCCAGGCCGGATTAAGACAACAGTATGTAGATCAGTCTGTTAGTTTGAATCTTGCTTTTCCAGCGGAGGCAACTCCTAAATGGCTTAACAAGGTACACATGGAAGCTTGGAAGAAGGGTGTTAAAACCTTATATTATACAAGAACAGAAAGTGTGTTGCGAGGAGATATTGCTGCGTCCGCAATGGATGAGGATTGTCTTGCGTGTGATGGATAAAATATCCATATAAATTATTAAGGGGATAGCCGCATTGGTTATCCCCTTTTTTTTATTCATTATAGTTTTTAAACATAAGCCGATACATTAACTTATTCCAATAGCTTTTTAGTTTTTTCATAGGTTTATTTTTTTTTACAACTTCCTTTTGCGTTTTTCTTAGTTCCCGGTACTCGCGCATATCCTTGCCAACATTTTGCAGGAGATCCTATGCTGTATCCGTTATTACCCTTTATACCTAGACCTTGAGGCCCTATTCCTTTTGTTCTCATGACTTTTTGTTTTTAGCATTTCCAGTTTCTTCTTGCGATGTCGTTAGGACAGTCCCCGTTTTTGTCTGGGTTTTTACATTTTTTAATCCCCGCGGATCTAGCACAATAAGACTTTTTTCTAGACCCTCCACCTGGTTGCGGTGCTTTTAGATTTCCGCCTGTTTTGTTGTTGTATGCTCTTCTCTCGGCTGCACTCATGCCAGCTTTATAAGCCTTTGTTCTTTTAGCGGGTGAAGGGTTAACCTCAGGCACAGCTCCGCCGGACCCATCAGCGTTCATTGATATTTCCATACCCTTAGGCATACTAATGCCGTTTCTAGCATCCCGCACTCTCATTGTTATCGGTTTTAAAAAGTTTCCCATAATTTTTATTTAGTTGTGTTATCCCATCGCGCATTTCTACCGCGCAAGTCTATATGTGTAAATGTATTGTATCTTCCTACCCCACCGGAGTTTAGCACTTCCTCTGCCATTAATCTTTCGATCAATGTGGCTACCTCATCAGGAGTCATGCCTTCTACAGTAATATCAGCGGCCTTACCTAATACATGCTGACTTGTGGACTTGCTACCGATGCTACTATTATGACTTTCACATCTGTATGCGCTGTTAACATTGATAGCACCATAAATATCTCTTAATATTTGTAGCTGATCAGACAGCTTAAATATATTTTCCATCACACTGCGAGGCATATCACACCCACATTTGCATTGGAATTCATCTAAACTAAAGTTCTTAGTTAGTTTCATCTTTACCGTTTTTCTTATTCAAAGATGCCCACTTCGTCAATGTATAACCTATAGTTATAAGTAGTAGTAGTATCTTCAGCCAATCTTCTATACCTGTAAAAGTAGTTACTCCTAACGTGCCACCATTTATTAGGTATAGTTTTATTTCGTTTATGCTCATGCTTTTATTTTTATGCGATTCCGTCGCGGGACATGTTATTAAAACCTCTTCTTTTTAAATCGTAGTCATCTTCTCTTTCCTCTATATTTATAGAACGATTTTCTTGTCTAGCAGCTCGTTTCAGTAAGCGAGTGGCTTTTTTATCTTTACCTTCGTCAACAGCTTTCCGGCCTTTGATGGCGGTTTTAGCGGCTTTTAAAGCGACTTTTGTAGATCTTTTTAATTGTTTAGCGGGTGATGAACCACAGCCTCTAGCTTTAGCTACTCTTGTTGTTATTGGTAAGTTCATAGTTATTTTTTAGTATTGTATGTTAGCTCTTCTTTTCTTTAATTTTTCAGCTGCTTTTTTTGCTTTGGTTTCTGCTTTTTTATTTAGCTTATTTCTGTACTTAGCAACAACCTCTATTAAATCGTTTTCTTCGTTTTTAGCACCTACATTCCAAGTCTTCCAGCCTAATGCTAAAGCTATTCTTTGATACGCTGTATTTCTAGAATCTAATGCTTCCGTTATGGAATTAAGTTCATCAACTACCCTAGCCATCGGTATATTAAGTGTTCCTTCAATAAGGTTACCTGCTGAAGACCACCTAGGACTTAAATTAAATTTACCGTCTATGGTTACATCCCAGCCTCTTTCATTTATAACTTCTTTATCAAACCTTTCTGTTTTAATAAAGTTAACTATCTTTCTTCCTTTTGATCCCACTGCTGGCGATATATTAAGTAAAGCTATAAGTGTTTTAGAATCATCTGCTAAGAATCCTCTGTCTTCCTGCTTCTTGTATTCTATTATAGCGTTCTTTAAAATAGATACTACAGCTCCAGGTAAACCAAAGCCTCCTTTAAGAGTAGTGTCTATCATTGAATTTATAACCGCAAATGTTTTCTTGTCTATTTTTTCCTGCTTAGTTAGGTCATCTAGCTCCTCATCGTCGTCATTGAATCCAGGTATAAGCGCGAACATTGCAGCTTGTAGTGTTGAGAAAATAGCGTTTTGAATGGTTCCGTAATATATTATTTTACTAAAATTAGAAAAGTCACTTTGCATTTGAGTCATACCTGGTTCTTTTCTCCTATAGTATATATTTTGAGCAGCCTTTTTAATTGATCTGTTCAATTGTATAGGTGTATTCATAAAATTTAAAACAACCCTACCAAGCGAACTAGATTGATCCGAGGATATTAAAGCTGGATCACCCGATTGTTGTGTCTCACGAGAAATAACACTAAAGTCATAAAACGCTTGCTTCTCGGCTTCCTTTTGTGTATACTTAGGATTTCCTTTTGCGTCTTTTTCTTTTAAATAAGTATTCAATCTGTTTCTATAAAGAGTAGCACCCCCTGCTGAGATAGCAAAACTATCCACTATTTGCGTAGGGGTAAATCCTATTTTAAGTAAATAATTCAATGCTGCAGATGCTTTATCCGTTGCGCCTGTAACCGCACTAGCAAGTTCCGCTGCATTAACATCCGTCTTTAATCCTGATCTTCTTTGCTTTAATGAAGCTGAGTTAAATATCATAGCGAAATCAGCCCAGTATTGTTTTTGATTTGCAAATGCCGCTGCTGCTTTCATTGGATTGTTATCACTCCAGTTTACAAAGTTTACCGTAGATAGCAATTGCAATAGTGCGGATCTTCTGTTAAAGAACATAATAGCACCAATAGAATTGTTTAACCAATTGTTCCATGTTTGCTCGTTCTTTTTCATGCCCGCCGCTCTGTTTGTACCGTTTTTCATTCGATACAATATATCCTCAATGGCTTCTCTATGAGCTTTTCCGTATATAGCTTCTATTTTGTTTAGGTTTTTCTCGCTAAAAATTAAATCGGCATTGTCAATAAACTCCTTAAGGTATTCTTTTCTACCTGCTTTTTCTGTGAAATTATTAATGTCAGATAATATGGTTTGTACATTCCAATAATCAGAAGGCTTAGACCACTGTTTTCTTTGAGACAGTCTTAATGCTCCATTAGCATAAGCTAGTAGATCAGCATCAGCTTGCACCGCGGCAACTAATGTTCTTTCTAGCTTTTTAGTAAGTCCAGGTATTTCGTATCCTGCTTTATTCCAAAGGTAAACACGTATTGCTTGATCGTGTGTGTATTCCATGCCTGGTATTTTCTTACCTAGCTTTTTAAGCACAGGCTTGAATTGCTTATTAAGTGCTGCGAATCCGTTCTTAAGTGATTGCTTAACTTGATCCATTTCATTTATACCCCTCCAATACGGTGTAACCAAAGCATCTCGGAAGAACTTTTGATCAATGTCGCCCTGTCTTCCTTTGCCTGCGAATGTATATTCCGTAAGACCTCTAAAATCTTCAAGGCTAGAAGGCATCCATATTTTGAACCTGCCTTTCTTTTTACCTAGCTCAGCTCCCTCTATTCGTGTTAATCTTTTTCTAGAAGGAATACCTGAAGCTCTTTCGAGCATGTCGTTAATAGTCTTATTCGATGTTCTACTAAACTTAACCCTAGATCTCTGTGTTGGTCCTTTAACATCAAACGTGTTAAGTATATCTCTTACAGCCTTAGGTTGATTTTTAAAATCTACTATGGACAATTCTGTTTGACCTGTAACACCTTCGCTCTTTAGAGCTTTACCCACAGCTTTAACGTTGCCTATGTGATCATCCGCAAAGTAAAAATCATTGTAGCCCTCTGCTATCTTACTAACCATCCAGTCAGCCTTGGCCTGCGGGGCACCATTACCTAATCCTGTTATATTTCCTATAGGTATGTTTAGCCCTTCTGACTTCAGAAATTCATGTATCGCTTTAGCCGAATTTGCTGGTCTTGCTGTTAAAACAAATATATCTTTGTTAGTATACTTACCTTCTTTCTTTTGTGCTTCGCTAAACAACGGGCCTAACTCGCCTTTCATTACTTTACTAAACTCGCTGAAATCAAACTCTACTCCCTGCGCTAACATTGTTTCCGATCTAGCGGCAAATTGAGCTGCGTTAAGCTTACCTTTTTTACCATCAGCAGTAACGTATAGCACATTACTTTTTGTGCGAGCCAGCGTGTCGTCAAAGTCGAATACGCTAATACCTTTAGGTGTTTGAGAGTATTTAATGCTTGCAGCGTTATTTATAGCGGCTTGCTTCGTTATAGACAATTGCGGGTTTCCTGCTTTGGTAAAAGTTTCTTTTGCAGAATTTTCTCTAAATAAATTAGTCTTAGCCTTTTTAGATAGCGTGTTAGCGGTTTCCGCAGTCATTTTGAAACTAGCAACTCTCGCTAAAGTAACTTTTCTACTGCCTTTTTCTCCCGAAAAAGTAGGCTGGAATCTAACAGTGACATCTACATCTCCTTTTAATTTAGGCAGGTTTAGATTCAATGGATCTAATGCTCCCATGCTTAAATCCCCTACATCAGCTAGTGTAATATAGCGTACGGGTATTGGCCCTTTGCCATTGTATACTTTTACAACAGCGGCCAGTCCTCCTTTTATTTTAAACTTTCTAATTGCGCCGCCATTTACTTTACCCATGCTATATACTCCCTTTACGTAACGATCGTAAAACCAAACAGGCATTTTAAAATTGCCGTCTTTGTTTTTTGTTATAAGATCTTTGCCGTATAATCTCTTTCGCATACCCTGCTCGTTAATGTAGGAGCCAGTATCGTACATATCCTCTAGAATATCTACTAAATTCTGCATTTCAGCATTACCTTGATCAGCTGCTTCTATTAAGTCTTTTGTAGTTTTTGTGACGTTTTTTCTTTTTATCTTAAAGTCGCCTTTCCACCATGCCCCCATATAAAATGTGGCTAAAATAGCGTTTCTTGAGCCTTTTGCTTCCCATGCGTATTGTTTTCCATACAAACTAAAAACTAAATCTGCTTTATTAGGGTTCTTTTGGGTTGTTTTTTGTTTTATTGTTAAACCAGGAACCACGCTTTGAAGCTTGTTGGTAATATCAACTAGTCTTTGTTCTTTTTGTTGCCAGTTTAATTCTAATATTTCATTTATTTCTTCGGTAAGCATATTGTCTACCGTCTCAATATAGTCTTTTTCTTCTTTTTTCCTTAGCTTCTTTTTTAGCTTTTCCACAGCCTTTAGCCTGTTACTTTCAGAGGTTGTTTGCCATGTTTTAGCCCACATCTCGTTTAGCTCCTTTTGTCTCTCCTTCGTAATACTAAGTTTAATATTACCCCGGTCCATGTCTCTTTCTAGTTCTTGAACAAAATTCTCAGCCAATACAGCACCTTGTCTTTCTTGATTGTTTTCAAAGGCCTCACTTATTTCACTGGCAGGATTCGCTAAATCAGCAGAGAATATTTCAAATGAAATTTCTTCAGCCATTGCTTTTGCTAGCGCTTCTTTTCTACCTCTTATTGGGTTACCTGTTTCATCTAGTATTTGAGACAAAAACTCTTGATCCGTAACAACCCTATTTACATTTGGCACTCTTCTAACAATTTCTGCCCCAGAAGTTCTACCAGCATTATCTGTACTTGTAGTTTCTCTATCTATTTTTTTACCAACCCAACCTGGATATGATACAAATTTGCCATCTATTTTCTTCTGTATAGCCTGAGGAAAACCACCCTTGCCATCTTTACCCATCAGAAATGTGGTAGTAAGATTTTCTAATATCGCTTTTTTGCTTTTTAATAAAAATTTTCTAAGCTTTAAATCTTTTTTACCGCCCATAGCTTTTTTAAGGTCTATGTCGGCTTGCTTACCCATTTCATATTGTATTTCAGCTATAAGCGGAGTTACAGTTCTATTATTGGATATAGCTACATCCATACGAGTTTTTAATGTACGTAATGTAGACTTTAGCTTAGTGCGTATTGCATCAATAACCTCTGAAGGCACTACATTGGCTTCTGTGAATTTTTTAAACTTAGGTCTTTCTTTTACTTCGTTTGAACTTTCTTCTGCGGCAATACCTTTAGCTGTGGTTACGTCTTCCGTAAAAGCGTTTTCAGTCACTCTACCAGTCTTTAACGCACCTCTCATTCTATTACCTAGCTGAGCCATTACATATCCAAATAAAGAGTCATTTTTAGCTGGATCGAATTTCTTTATATAAGGTATAAGACTAGTCAATGTTTCACTAACCATATTATCCATTTCAAATCCTGGAAGATTTGTAAGATTAACTATATTATTACCCGCTGTTTTAAACGCTTTTACTTTAGAGCGAATCATTCCTGCTAGTACTTCATATATAGCGCCATCATTTGGGTTAAATCCATCTGGGTTATTACCTATAGCGTCAAGCTTCTTTTTAGATTTTGCGGTAACATCGCTTAAGCTTTGCTCGTCTTTTTTAGATGCTTGAGGCGCATCAATATCGGATTCTTTTTTAGCTTTAGGTTTTGCCTTAGGCTTTGCTTTAACCTCTACTTTAGGTGGATTTTCGATGTTCTCGTATTCCTCCTCGAGCTTTGCTATTTTTTTATCGTGAGTATCCTGATCTATAAAGCCCTGCATTAAATCATCGCTTATTTCACCAATCTCCTCGTCAATAGCTTCCATTCTATCCTCTTCGGCTTCAGTAAGCTTTTTTGATTTAGAAAACCCAGTATTACCCCCTGTGCTTCGTCTAGCTCGCTTATTGTCATCAGCTACACCCGCTTTTTTCTTGTTGTATTTTTTACCGTAATGGGCAGACTTGTTATAATCTCTTACAAATATAAACGCGTCTTTTCCTTGATCTTCTTTGAAAAATGGACCTTGTCCAATACCTTCTAGAAGAGAGTTGGCAAAAGATTTTATTTTACTTAAAGTACCGGTATTAAGCTTTTGACCGTCGGCTAACACATCAGACATAGCGTTAAGCACCTCTTCGTAATAGTCTTCGTTTTTAATTAATTCTCCGTTTTCGTTTTTATTTGTATAACTTGAGTCAATTCTAAACTTTACTTTAGCGAATAAGTCTTTATCATTTTTTTCAAGAAAGCTTAGTAAATCCTCACCTGCTTTATTTATAGAAGCCTGCACTCCTTTTTCTGTTTGTACAAAATTAGCAGATCCAAACTTTTTAGCTACATAAGAATGCAACACCTCATGAGCGAATACCCCTGGTCTTTTATTAATAGCCGCTTGATTTCTGTCTACTATTATTGTATCGGGCCCTCCGTTTTCTCCCGGTATACGCATTCCCTCTACTTGACCCGCCTTAATTGCAGCTATATTTTCGGCAGACATATTAGGGTTGGCCTCTAGGGCTTTTTGTAGAGTTTCTTCAGTAGAGTTTGTTGATATTATTTTAACGTCTAACCCTAGTGATTCTGCGAGTGCCGCTGCGGTTTTTTCTCCTTGCTCTATTTTCTTATAGTAAGCATCGTATATGTAATCGTCTTTAGCTTTCTTTTTAACGTCAGCTTCAGTAAAAGGCTTGCCTTCTGCTTTTAGCTTAGCTCTTGCCTTGTCAAATGCAATTTGTTTTTGTTTTTTGTTTTGATTTAAGTAATTTTGGTTTATATTAAATACACTTTCATTAAGCATTGCTGCTGAGTACATCGCATATCCCCCAGTAGCTTCAAAGTTAAACTTGTTAGAAATTCTGTTTAGTTTTCCAGCGGATCCGGAAAGCATTGTTTCTCTTTGTTTGTCTAATGCTTCAAAATCTTTTTGTAATTGATTTTTGTATGCGGCTAGCTGAGAAGCATTTAATCCTTGACTAGAAGCATATAATAGCTTTTTACTTATAGCTCTTTTTTTTCTGTTTATTTCACCTATTTCAATTAAGTCGGCAGCGGAAAAGCCACTCTTTAAACTTTCTATTATGTCTGCTTCAATGTCTACGCCTTCTTGTAAAAGCTTATCTATTTGAGCCTGCACATCCGGGGAAAAGTTTAAGTTTAAATCAGATAAATTATTAATATTAAGTAACTCTACACCAACGATAGCAGATAGCTTGTCTACTAACTCTTGCATTGCTGCATTTTGTTCTTTTGTAGCTATTTCAGCTAATACCCCAGCCTGTACTGCTTTGGCCCCGTTTATAGAAGACATACCGCCTCCCATTAATGCTCCTTGTGCAAACGATTCTAAAGAACCTTTAGTCACTTTTTTCCAGTTTTCTACGTCGCCAAATAGGTTTTTATCCCCATCTAATATAAATATATCCCCCCAGTTTTGAACTAACGTTGTAGCAAATTCAGAACCACCTTCTTGTAGCATACCTTTAGTAATACCTTTTGCTGCGAAAGAAAAACCTTGTCTCATGTTTTCAATAGGCACTTGCCCAATTCCGTTCTTTAGGCTTTTTAACATCGCAATAGTACCTATTTTTTCAAATACTACTTCTGCTGCCCCAGACAAACCGGCTGTACTTAATACTCTCCAATCTTCTATGCCAATAACCCTTGTGTCCTCATCCAGTTGAGCTTGCCTTGTCGCTATTTCTAAGGGATCAGCATTCGGATTAGACGCTAGCCATTCATTATTTAAAAGTATTCTGCTAGCAGCTTGCTTTTGGTCCATAGCCCTTTTCTCGAGCACTCCTCCTGAACCTGTAAGGAAAAATAAAGGCAAAGCAAATGCCCCTGTACTAGCCATAGCTAATGAGGGAGCTAAATTTATAGAAGAGTTCATTGTCCATGCGCCTACATCAGTTAAGTTGCGTATGTCGTCAACTTCAATAGCGTACTGGTTTCTAGCTGTTTCTTTAGCTAAGTCTTCAGATAGAGAGGTAGCACCTATTCCCTCGTCAAGCAAGGTGTTTACTTCGTTTAAAGACATTTTACCTGGGCCTCCAAATCCTTGAGATAAGTAAGTCCCTAAGGTTAAAGCACTAAAGCCTACTGTTTGACCCGTTGTTCTAAAACCTAGGTTAAACTGCCTAAGCCTGTTGTAATTTTTTTGAGCGTCCGCTATAGCTAATGGTACTGCATCAGCTCTTTTTAACAGGCCACTAGCTGTTGCTTTAGTTTGAGCTTTTTGTAGCCTAGATTGATCTTCTAGTAATTTTAAATTTAAGTCCTGTGCTGCAAGAAAGTTGCTATTTGATGGATCGCTTTTATAATTGCTATACGCTTCTTCAAATTTTACCTGGTCTTGTTCAAATTTTTTTATATTAGTGCTAAACCGAGCCACGGCTTTTCTGTCGTCAATAGCTAAAGCAAGTATATCTGCTCTTTGTTCTGGTTCAAGATTACTCATAAACTGTCCTGAGTTCTTAAGCACCTCCTTTTCTCTTCTTTCGTAATCCCAGGCTTCAAGAGTTTTATTGTCTATTTCAGATATAGGCTCTTCTTTTTCCCAGCGTTTGTAATCTTCAAATTCTTTTTCGCTTTCAAAATCATCTATTGTAGCAGCTTTACCAATTCTGCCTGTATCTGGAGACCATTCGTCTTCTAAAACTTTTATTTCTTCAAACTTGTCTACAAGTTCTTCTATGTACTGAGATTTTTGTTCCTCTTTAGATAAATCTGTAGCCTTAACAGCTGGTGCGTACTCGTTAACATAGGTGTCATTGCTTCTTTCCCTAGCTTTGTCTACAAAATCATAGTCTGCATTTTCAAGAATAAACTTATTAAATTTGTCTAAGTTAGCTTGCAGCTCCTCATCAGTTAAATCTTCTCCTACTGCAAAAGTGCCTGGGTCATCCCCGGTAAATTGAGTAAGTGTAAGTCCTCCGGCTAGCAAATCGCCCCAAAAACCACTTTCTTCGTAACCTTCCGCAAGCCTATCTTTTAAAGTATCGCCGCGTATGGCTTTTTTTATTCTAATAGCTGTTAAATCTTGATAAGTTGCAGACTCTTCAACCGCTAAGCCCACATCCGCAAGCTTTTCACCAAGGGCTATTGCAATATCGCTTTCCGATGATCCCCTTATATCATCTAGTGTAAGTAAATATTCACTACGATCTACTCCACCCGATAAACCATCTTCCGAGATTGAATCCCCATTTGATGCCGGATTGTTTACTGGAGTTGCAGACGCATCGGTCCCCACAGCCCCGTTTTGAAAATCATAGTTTAAATCTATGTTATCCGTATTATCAAAAAGCCAATTGTTTTCTTCCTCTTCTGAAAAGTTAGATGTATCAACTACTTCTCCGTTATTTAATTTATATTTAGGCATTATTTCTTTGCTTTATTTAAACTTTCTTTGTATATCCTCATTACCTCTTTTTTGTAAGCTTCATCGCCCTCTTCGGTTTCAGGGTAGTTTTTTCTTTTTACTGAACCTTGAGCCGCCTTCATTATCGCCGCTTTTTCATCTTCGTCTTTGGTGGGGTCATTAACTCTTGAATCTTTTATGTCATCAGATAATCCAGAATCATTTATTTCTGTACCATCACCCTTTTGTTCGGGTAAGTTATTCGAAGATCCTCCAGGAGTCGGCCCTATGTATATATATATTTCGGGTTTTGTTTTATCTATATTGATCCATTTTTGATATTCTCCTGCGCCTTTATCAGCATTAGGATTGTCTGGACCAAGATCTACGGTATCTTTTACTTTTGAATACCCTTTAAATTTGTCCCTATTTCGATAAGCCTGCCTGTTTGCGTAACCTTCGTTGCCTACGGCTACTCTTGACTGTACTAACCTGTCTATTGCTTGCTGTCGGACTTGCTGTAGCACTTCTGGTGAGTCTGGATTCTCTTCCCATAGTTTAGCTAAGTCTTCTGTTTTAAAGTTGTCATTGAAGTCGTATATAAACGATCTTAGTGTGTCTTGATTGCCTAAAGCTTGCTGTAATTCTAATCTATATAAATCCTGTGCATCTTCACCTACTTTTCTGCCTGCATTAAAAACTGCTTCATTTCCTTTAAGCAGCTCTCCCCCGAATTTATAATCTTTAAATATAGGGCCTTTGTGATCATTCCATAGTCTAACTGATCCGTCTATTTCAAAACCTAGGTTACCCCCTTGTTGTATAGAAAAAGGAACATTTAATCTTTCGTCATTAATGCCATCCCCGTCAGAGTCTAAGAAACCGTATATAGCTAAATTTTCTCTGGTGTTATTTACTGGGTTGCCATCTGATATAGCACCCGTCATCATATTTTCTGTAAAATCTACCTTGCTTTCTTTGTAAGATTTTAATTGTGCAGCTAAATTAGTAAAACTATTGTTTACGCCGTTCATAATATCCACTTGCTCCATGTATTCCGGAGAAGTGGTGTCATCCATGTTTGCTACCATAGTAGCTGCATCAGCATACTTTGTTCTTTCGTTTGCTAAAAAGGTTCTCATAGCTGCAGTTTCTTGCGGAGAAAAAGAAGTGAAGTCGATGTTTGTTTTCATCTTACCCATTAAGGAATTAACTCTATTTTGGTAAGCTTTGTTTGTCTGTTCCGTTCTAGAGGGAGCTCTTTGATAAGTCGTAGAGTTAAACCCTTTAGTTATTTCTGCTCCTACATCTATAAACTTGCTAGCTACTTTAGCAGCCCCTGCTATTAATTGATTGTTTGCCATAGTTTTTAACTTTTAAAGCCGCCCATAAAGCCGCCGGCTTTTCCTAGGTTTGCTAATCCCGGAGCCGCTGCCCCCGCTATACTGCCAACTCCACCTATTATGGAGTTTGTTGCTGCATCTCTTGCTGCATTTGCCGCGCCTAACCTATTCTGAGACATACCCAGCATCGTATCTACTTTATCTTTTTCTGCTGCGCGAGAATTATATGCTCCTTGTATTTCGTTTTGCTGCAACTGTCCAGCCATTTGTCTTTCAGCAGCTTGATTACTAGATTCTTGTCTACCTATATCAGCGGAACTTTGTATAGCCGCATTGCTTTGTGCCCCCGCCATTGATTGAGCTAAAGCTGCAATTCCAGATCCCCCAGCAGCAGACGATAGATTGTCCATTGTATTAGCAAATCCCGAAGCTTGTTGTTGAGATTGAAATTCAGCTGCCTGTGTGTTGACCGTTAGGTCTTCCATAGTATTTTCTACGTTTGTATGTAGGTTAGAGGTGTCAGCCCCCTCCATTCTTGCTTTGTTCCTGTTAAATTCTGTCTGCGCTGCCGCTTGTTCTCTCTTTCTTTTGCCGCTGCCTATCATTCCTCCTGCAATTCCCGCAAGACCTGATACAGCGCCGCCTATCATACCTGGTGTTATCATATACCTTTATTTTATTATTATACTTTTATTATTACGTGTTATTTGCTACTATCAAATATTTCAGACCCGACTAAAAACAATTCGGCGTAGTCTATTGAATCATTCTTAAATTGAGCCTCAGCATAATAGCCTTTTAGCCCACTGGTGTTTACCAATGCTGTTTTACTAAATAGTATGAAACTACTTGTGGTTAACGCTGTATCAACAGTACCTACAAGCTGAGGTAAAATATCTACCTTCATTTGATTAATCGCTCTAGTTATTTCGGTTATAAGGCCTAATCTTATTAGATTTGTGCCATTAACGTCATTTGTATAATAAGCGGTATCGCCTACTTGAACTGAATCGTTTATAGGGAAGGGAAATTGCAAGGTTATTATTGGCATAGTTTTTTATTTTATAATTCGTCGCAGTTAGCACAGCTACCGTACACTCCAGTGCCATTGTTAACAGCTGTATTTATGTATGTTGTGGCAGCCGTGGTGGATGTGCCGGTTATTCTTACGCAATACTCTGTTCCGTTTACAGTGTCTTTAACCACTACTACATCGTTTATATTATAAGCAAGCGTCATTGGAGCTAAGCCCGTAGAAGGGTCATTAATCCAGCCCTGATACATGTCTATGTTAAATGTTGTAACCGCCGTACAATCCACTGCAGAATATGATCCCGCTCCGACTAGATAATTATCTAAATCTAATTCACTTATAACGCTAGGTGTTCCGGTTTCATCAATACTAACAATCACAGAAGCGGTTAATGTCCTAGGAGAAACAGAGTTGTCTACTAAGAAGCTATGAGATTGCACACCAAATTCGTATAATGGATTATTTTGGTTTTGATTAGACCATTCTCCAGGATTAGGTATTCCGCCCAGATTTATATTCTCGTTCGAGGTTGCTACTACTTCGTACGTGTAAAAATTGGTAGAAGGAACTATGTTTGGTATAAACGACAAGGAGGTTATGGGTAGGGGAGTAATTATATCAGAGTTAGTGGTTGTGAACCTAAGCCCTAAAGTTGTGTTAACATATTGGTATATTGTTATTGTAGAAGGCTGCCCCGCTGGAGTGTCAAAAGTAGATGCTAAATCCCCTGACAAAGTAATTGTATATGTTGTATCGACGTTTACGCTAGGGAAATTAGCTGCTATTGTTGTTGTGCCGGTGGAATCTAACACCCCGGATGTTGCTGCAATTGGTATTCCTAGCCCAGTGGATGTGGACAATAAACTCCACGCCGCTCCTTCTATACCGAATATACTAAAACTTGTGTTTAATCCTCCAGAAGGCACGTTGCCCCCTATAGGAAAAGAGTAAGAGTTTATTTGTATCGGAGGATTATATACTACTACACCATGTGCACTTAAGCATATTTTATCCCCCGTGACATCGCTTGGTGGAAAAGTATAGACTATTGTAAAAGTTACGCTTATTAAATTTCCGGCGCTGTCATAGCCTTTTGTGTCCGTTATAGTGTAACTATTAGGATCTCCTATAACAACTGATAAAGAAGGAGCTACTGGAAAATAATGTGCGGAATCAGCGTTTACAAAATAACTTGCAACCACAGTGCTGCTTGCCCCTACAGTATTACAAGCGCTATAAGCTACATCAGCTCCTCCCGGAACAGGTGATTTGCAATTACTTACATCACATTGTGATACAACCCCTGAAACGCATATTTGTTTTTCTACAGCAGATCCCTGAATACAAAGAGATATAAGCACATCAGCACTAGGCATCACGCTGGGCGTAATGTAGGTAATAACGCAATCTACATTCAAACCATTTTGAGTAAAAACAACGCTATTTACATAAGTTGGCAAAGGCGTTATGGGCGCAAAGTTGGATGCGGTTACAGTATACCCGGTAGCAGGTGTTATTAGTAAAGAAACAGACGGTTGTGCTATTGTCCAGTCAACGCCAGCCGTTTCATTAAAGCTTACTACGCTTACTGTGAAGTTATTAAATGCCATAATATTTGTTTAAATTGCTAATAAATTTTTACGGAGTTGAACAATTCGGGTCCGCTTGGTTTGTTACCGTAAATACTGTTTGAGGCGGAACTGTTATCACACTAGGATTACCTATACCCTGAACATTAAATTCCTTAGTGTCCACATTAGTATTACAAGAGCTTAAGTAAAAAGTGTCCATGCCTTTTATGTAGTTGAACTTCTTACCTTCTTTGTCTAAGAATTCTTTTATTTGCCCTTCTTGTAAGTCAGTTACTATAGAGTTTACATACCAGCCTTTTGTTTCTACAGACGTATCAGGCGTTAAACCTCCTGCTTGTACTTGAGCTAAGGTATACAGTCTTTCGCTGCCGGTTAGTTTGTATAAATGTTCTTTAGCGTCGGTCCCGCTATAATTTAGCGTTTTATAACCTTTAACTACGGCCGGATTTTCATTAAATATAGTATTGAATGAGCTTTCATAGTATGGACCTGCAAAAACGTTGTCTGGTCCTATACCATAAAAAGTATTATACGCTGTGTTTAGCCCATGCTCCCATATTCTACCGTTTTTAAATGTGTAGTATATGTTATTAAGATAAGCCGCTGCCTCTGGTATATAGACTTTCCTTGAAGTAAATCCATTAACTTCTTCTTTGAATGATATTGTAGTGCTGTAGGTTGGCAAAGTGTTTATAAATTGATTGCACGCAGGATCTCTATTTAATCTATCAAATTCTCCCGCACCTAAAGTTTGTTGCCAATAAGGAGTTAAAGATTTTAGCGTTATGTTATAGTTTCTTTTTCCAACATCCCACGATCCCAGTATTTTAGTGTTAACCGGTAGGTTGTCTGAAAAGAATGAGTGCATGCCATAATCAGATACATCGGTAATACCATCACCTGAAAGTCTAAGCACTGCTCCTTTGTTTGCGTCGGTGTAATACATTCTAAAACCGAACTCAGCGAATGATTCAGGATTAGTAGCTATGCCAAATTCACCTTGAAAAGTTAATGTCTGACCCAGTACCGCAGCGTTAGATGTTAAGTTAGTGCTACCGTCCGCATTAAATAAAGCATCTTTCTTAGCCAATATTTTCATTGACTTGTTTTCGCATAAGGTAATTAAATCTGTGTCTCTTGTGTGTAGTTTTTGTATACTACCATACTCCGGATTTACATCTTTGGTAATGCTTTCTGCCTGTATAAATTGATTAAGGTTGTTGGTGCTTGAAGTAGAGTTAAATATTTGAGAGAATATAAGCCCCGTGGATCTGTGTTCTTCGCCGTAAGGCTCTTCTAATGTAGCAGAAGCTTTTACTCCGTTTTCTATTAAAGGTTGATTAAAATCATCTCTAATACGATCCGACTCAACTCCGTTTCCAAAAGAGTAACAATTAAACCAATCTAAAGCATGCGTTTGCCCATGCTGTGCCGCCGTATAAGACCCCGGAACTTCCCAATATATATCTAATTCCGCAGCCTCTTTTGGTTCGGTTTCAAATATAGCAGGGTTGTCAGTAGTAAAACTATTATTGTCTTCTATTGTGTCTATAAATTCAATACCTATAAATGAATTTCCCCAATTAGTGGTGCTACCTGACCAATTAGACATCCCCCCATCTTCTTTAGGTTTCCAATCCAAAGCGGCTACTCCATCTTCTACTCTCTGGAATTTTAGTGTCCAGTATGTAATTTGGTTAGACATGTGCTTTCTTTTGTTTTTAGAGTTGTCGCCGCACCACCAAGTATTTCTTCTTTGTTCATTTGTTGATTGAGTAATCCTGTAAACTGTACTTGGTATTCCTGTTATTGTACTGCCCGGAGCTTCAACAAAACGAAATCTTGCTCCAGAGCCAATATTTAATTGCCTAAGCATTGCTGGGTTTCTTTCGGCTATACCTCCAGTCTGTCTCCACTCTCCATAACCTGCGGCATCCGCTAATCTCATAGTGCCTGTCTCATCAACCCCGTTAAAAGGCCCCTCGCAATCTGTTTCTATGTAATTTATAAATAGCCTGCCCTTTGGGCCGTTGCCTTGCCCATCTGCGTTGCGCCATGTTTCATTCCAAAAGCTCTTGCCCCCTTCATTAAATTGAGCTTGATACAAAAATTCAAATGCTTTTCTAACGTAAACCGGTTCCGCTGCTGCCGCTGCTGCAATTTTTTCGGTTAGAATAGCGTCTTTGTTTACCTTAACAAAAAATCTACCTGTAAATTCTGGCTTATTTTCTGTTACAATTTCGTATAGGTTTAACAATAGCCCACCTACCGGCAATCCTGTATTAGGGTCAGATGCAAAGGCCATGTCGTCCCCAAAAACTTCCGACACAACAATTCTCACAGGCGGGTTAGGAACGTCTGCTAAACCAAATGTTGATATTTTATAATAGTCGCTATTATTTCCTGGTGCACTTATTCTTAACACTAAACCAGATATAGTCCTAGTTTCGGCTCCAAATGCGTTATCAAAATCCTCTCCGCTTATAAAAAATTCGTTAGACCCCACAGCGGGAGTAGCTGAACCGGTAGGAAGAAGGGGAGCTGATCCCTTAGATAGCTTCGTGTCTTTCAGAAATTGCGGAGCTTCGTTAGAAATAGCAAGCACTTTGTACTTCGCCGCGGTGTCTTTTACGGGAGTAGCATTGTCATGCTCCTTTTTTAGTATAAGAAATGTTTCTTCGTCTACCTTATTTCTTTCAGAAGAAGGAAACGAAAGCCAAAGATTCCCGTCTTCCGCGTTATAAAACCTATCTAAGCATAAATTGTAATACGGCTGTGATGTTTCTTTTACATAATATTTAAAGTGTGTAAAAGGTTTACCTGTGTCATAGTAAGGCAAAGCGCTGTCTATCTTAACAGTTAGCTTCGTAGAAAAGCTAGCCTGATTTTTAGGTATGATTATAGCTCCTAGTGCACTAGTAAACACTGGAGTTGTTCTACCGTACTCATCCATATAAGCTACACCCGCCTGATAAGTTCTTATTGACTTTACTGATTCAGCTACGTTTAACCCGTTTATATTTACTCCCCCTGCTAACGCCGCGTCCGAAGATACTTCTCTTACATCTGTACCTACACTAAGCGCTACGTGAAGCGGCGAATTTTTAGCATACGGATTGTCTAGATTAAAGTTTTGTGTGTAATTACCGTATATTAATCTATTAGCGGTTATTTCCTGTGCTTTTGCTTTTCTAGGCACGTTATCATAAGGTCTTAATATTTGATTTGACTTTACAACAGACGTTATTATTTCCGTTTTTATATTGAAGTTATTTGCTTCCCACTCTGTATCTTCAGGAGTAAATGAATCTACCACATATACGTTAGGATTATTTGTAGCCTTATACAATATATCTATAGTATCTACATCAGGAGGAATATCAGCTGGTCTAAAATTTGATATTTCAAGTTGCCTAATGGTATTAACCATTCCTAGGTTATATCCATTTTTAGGATTGTATTCAAACTCCCCTGGCAAAAAAGCTGGATTTGAAAAAGGCGAAAAAGCTGATATTTGATTGTTGTTATACTTGTACCTGTATCCAAACCTAGCAAACCTAAATTCAAAAAACGGGTCTTCTTGTTCTAACACTACCTCAAATTCTTTAATAACTTCGTCATTGTTTTCGTCGCCCTCACCTACAGAAAGTATAGTTACAATAGCTCCTGTTTGAGTTGCGTTAGGGGTAGGCGGTATTACAGACACTACCTGTGCTCTAATATTAGCGTCCTCAGACAAAGGCTCATTCCCTGCAAAAGAAAATACTAAATAATCTCCGGGTTGGTAAAAAGGAGGGTTTTGTTGTGGGACCCACGTCATTGTTTGCGGCCCATCTTCCGGCGTTAGCCCTACGTATATAGGGTTTAAGGGATCAGTACCGATGTTTTTAACAAAAGAAAAGTTAACTTTTGTCTCTATGGTAGCTGGATTTCCATTGTTGTCAACCCTAGTTGTAGAACTGGCTGTTATCGTAGGAGGCTGCAATGGGTATTTTTTTATTACAGTAATGTCTTGTTCAATAAAGTCACGACCATATATTTGTGAATGCGTTAAAAAATCTACCGTGGATCCTATCCAGTCTTTTATAGTTACACTTTTAGGCTCGGTTTGATTGTCTGTCCACATTAATATGCCCTCCAGCACGTTAACACCTGTTATTAAGTAATCTTTACTAAAGTTTAGTATATTATTAGCGTCTACTATTAAGGGAGCTATAACTTTTGTAACATCATTGTAGTAAGCTATGGCACTAACCTCGTCGCTTTCTATAAACCAGTATATATTATCTGTATTCCTATCTGTTACAGTTCCTACGCAGGAAGCGTTTGTCAAGTCAGATATATAATTGCTTGTCCATACTGTTCTAACTTCGGTAATAGGATTATATGTCTTGTACGCTAATTCTAAGTTACCTTTAATATTTTGAAAGGTGCCAACTTGAGAGCTATCTGAAGATGCTAATTCTAAATTTAAGGCATCTCTATATTCTCCGTTAGGAACAAGTCTTTCGTCAAGATCCTTGTTCATTTTACCTGATGTAAACGTGTGTATTAACTCTGCCATTTAATTCTAGTGTTTAATCCATTTTGATTGATTTCTAAATACCTGTGCCATTAAGTCTGACTTAAGTTCTGATAATCTAATCTTGGCATTTCTTCTTGCTGCCGAAGCAACTTTTCTAAATCTAGCGACTAAGTATTCTTGTATGTTAGCCCTTGTGGACAGTATAGAGTAAGCTATATACTTTTCTATTGCATCCATTGCAAACTTATGAACAGTCATATCTTCTGCTGTTCCCAGCCCGTCACTTACGTATTTTAGTGTAACTATTCTACCTCGTATATCTGAGCTAAATCGAATTACATTGTTTATTTTGTCCACGTAAAAAGTTCCATTTGCTTGAGCTTGCTCCGGGTTTATCCCGTATCTTCCACCATAAGCATATAATGCTAATAGGTCTGGATTGTTTACTAAATCAAAGTTACCTCCTCCTGAGCCACCTAATGGATAGCTACTACTCGAGTTCCATCTTTTTAGCGTTTCTGATTCCGCCGCAAGAGGTATATTACCATCTTGATCAAAAGTGTATTCGTACGTGTTATCTTGTATTATTGCATTTGGATTGCTTGACAAATCCGTCCTATATATTATTCTTTCTATACCTCGGCTATCCACCCAAGAAAGCTTGGTGTAGTTAACATAGTCTTGCGGTAAAATCATATACAAACCAGGAGGGCATTCTATTTCAATAGATTTTTCCTGCGGCAATGTATCAAAGCTAAACTCTTGGATAGCTCTTTGAGCCCAATATGCAACATCAGTTCTTTTTACTTTTGTTATTAATTTGTCTTGCCCAACATAAGCTACTATAAAATTGTTTATAATATCTGTTATACTAACAAACTGATAATCTCCGTAACTTTCATCTCCACTATCCCATACCCCGTCAGGGCCTAAGTAGTATTCTTCCGGTGTTTGATTTATTAATGCCATATATTATGCTTTTTCTTGTTGGTTGGTTTGCCCTTCTATTTGATTTGCTATTTGATATAGCCCGATGTCCTTAACTAAAAGCCCCGCAAATTCTAATATTTTAATAACTAATTCTGTTTCTTCAGACTCATGAAGCTCAAAGTTCGTGGATTCATTTGCATTATACAGCGCTTCCCCGAAAACCATTTGATATGCCCAAGCTACTTGAGAAGGTTCTTTTATATAATTACACGTAACATCCGTAGTTAACTCGCTATTACCATATACTCTATAGCCAATGTAGTCGGCTATAAATATCGGTCTTGAATTAGATGGTTTTGTGTAAGGTGATTGGTTTATGTATATAAACTCATTAAAGTTTATTCGCTCTGCCTCAGTAGGCACTATCGTAGTCACCACTGTGTTAGGCACAGGATATAATGACTTTGAAGTTATTGTGTTATTGTATACTATAGTCCCTAATCTATACAGATCAGCAGGTGCAGCCCAGTGAGTTCCGCCGTATACTAAAGCGGTATTTTTTTCGAAGATGTTTATTTTTTCGTTTAGAACATTGAGCATGTCAGAAAACTCTGTGTCATTGCCCGGCACTCTACCGAATTGGTTGATGTCGTAAAAGTATTGTTCAAATATATCTAATTGCGCTTGGTTTGCAAATAGATTAAATTCTTGTGGGGTAAGATACCCTCTTTGTTCTTTGTTGAGTATTGCCAACACTCTTTGATAAACAGTATCTACGCTTACAGCCATAATTTGTTTTTTATTTTATATAGTTATAGGCCACCTTTCAGCAGCCTATTACTATAAAGGTGACTAGTTTAGTCTTTTTTCTATTGCCTTGTATATTTCCATACCTTCGTCTGTTCTAAAGAATGCAGACAAAGCAAAGTAAGGATGCTCATCAAATGGCACTGTCATTACTTTTCTACCGGTATTTCCGTATGTAAAGGTTCTTTGATCTTGTGATAAATTTAATATACCCATTTCAACAGCTTTTGCTCCGAAACTTCTTAATTGCGTATTTTCATCCGTAGCTAATTGTATAAATAGGTTTGGATTCTTTTTAGCAAAAATTAATACATCTCTTTTAATTTCAGAAGATGATAGTTCTGTTACAGATGCACCCATTTCAACGCGTAAGATAGCCTCTGCTTCATCAACAGTTAAACTCTTAGCTAGATTCAGTGCTTGTAATTCAAACTCAATCCAGTCAACCTCATTGCTTGCTTGTTGTGCTGGTTTGTATTCTTCGTATATACCGTCTTTAACAGCGGGGTGATACAAAGATAATAGCTTTTGTAATACTACATTTTCTTTTGGAACATTAAGTTTACCGTCTCTAAACACAATACGTCCCATAACTATCTGGCCTTGCTGCTCATCAACAAAACAAGATCTTTGATTTGTAGCGTATCTTAGTTCTCTCTGGTAACCTAATTCTTCGTCAAAATGTAATAAACTTTTTTTCCTACCATGTGATGTAGGTAATGTAAAAACCAGTGGCTTTGTTCTTGTTAGCTCATATAGCCTATCCTTAATAACCCACTCGTCTTTTGGTTTTTTTATTTTAGCAATTGGTTTAACAACTTGCTTTACTTCTTCCTGAGGAGCAACCTCAACTTTATTTGCTATAGCTTTTTTAGCCATAATATAATATAATATAAATGTTAGTAATGTACGACGATAGCCTATTACTATTTAATATAACTACCTACTGTCGCTAATAGTAGTAATAACTACCCCCGTAGATTCAACGAGGGTAATCATTACAATAAACTTACTACTATGTATTTTTTAGTAATACAAAGTTGTTAGCTGCTTGAGTACACATAGTTCTTTCCGATAGGAAGTGAACATTCATTGCATCCTCGTCACTTGTGTAGTTTCCACCAACTGAACCAGTTACCCAAGATTTCAAACGTCTGTCATCAGCTTCTGAAGCTCTATAACGGATGTGTAAGAAAGGTCGTGAGATGTTTTGTCCTAATTGCTGATCATATACAGTAGACGTTCCTGCTGGAACTATTACTCCTGATATGTCTGAAATAAGTCCACGAGTTGTAGAATCATTTAAGTATTTCCAGTCTGTCTTGTAGAAATCGTAAGATCCTCTACGGAATCCTGAAAATCCTAAGTTCAACGCCATTTCTTCAGAGTTTTCGAATACACCGTAAGATGTACCACCTGCTCCGTAAGAATTTTGCGCAGCCAACATATTGTCAATGCTTAAAGAAGTACCACGATCTAAGAACATCATGTTCTCTTCAATCGCTCCTTGCTTATCAAGCTCTGCTAATATAGTGTCAAATTGCGCAAGACCTCCTGCGATGTCAAAGTCTGGATCGTTAAATACTAGTCCTCTAGTTTCTAATGAATCAAACAAACCTTGCATACCTGAGATAGTAGCCCCTGCTGCGTCAGTAAATGCACTTTGAGCATCTTTGGCTTCAACCATAGACATCTCTAAGTAATCTTCAAAACGAATTCTAGACTCATGCTCAGACTTTAGGTACCATAGGTATCCTCCAGTTCCGATCTCAGTAGTAACTTCAACCCATCCAATTTGAGCAACGTCTGATCCGTTAACGGCATACTTGTCTCTTAAGATGATTGGCTTGTTACTGAAAGTTGTAAAAGAAGCGTCAACTGAATTACCAGCTAAGCTAGATCCTTTACCATATTCAGATCCATATACGAATAAGCTAAGTGGCGCTCCTGCTGTTGCACCCGCTAAGGCTGCTGGCAGTTGACCATTGGCAGTATCATATACTTCAATGTTATACGTTTGTAATCCACCTGCTAAAGCCCCTACAGACTTTATGAAAGCTTTTACTGTTTCATTACCTAAAGCTATTACTACTGTCATACCAGGTCCTAGTAATGGCACTTTGCCATCCGCTCCAGGAGAAGGTAATATAATAGTTTTAGCTGCTGCTGCACCAGAAGTAACAGTATCATAAGCAATGTGTAATCTTCCTTGTTCTGACCAAACTACTTGATCTGACGCCATTGGCATCTCAGCTCCGACCATACGTAAAAATCCAGTGATTGTTCTGTTTCCATAACGCTCGATTTCTTTTTCGTATACCTCAGGTAAAAATTGTTGTGCCCAGTCCATATCCGCAAGAGCTAAATAGTTGTCTCCGAATAATCCTTTTACTGGACGCGGTGTTAAATGCGCTAAATTGGCTAATGTAGCCGGCGCGGTTGCAAATCCTGTTGCCATAATTTTTCTTATTTAATGTGTTTAAATTTTTTAATTCTCAGTTTTGAATCACTTCCCCCGGAATCAACAGATCTAACTGACCAACCATTCGGTGCTTTAACATCCTCGTGAACGCCTCTCGCGCCCATTTGTACGTTTTTCGAATTGGTTATACTCGTTTTCATCGCATCGGCTTTCCCTTGCTCATAAAAATGATTTGCAATTGAATCTGCATTCATAGCTGTAAATAACCCCTTATGGTAACCCGCGGCATCTGACATCGCATTATCTTTGTCCAAGAACTTCTTGACGAAATTGTTAATGTCACTTTGGGTCTCCTTAATAGAAGGTGCGTCTTTAACTTTAAAACGGAATTTTTTGTCCCCAACCTGATAATCAAAACCTTTGAAATCTTGGTTAAAAACATTTTCTGTTTTGTTTAAAAACACCTCTGATTGCTTTTTAGCTAATTGAGTTGCTGTTTCGTTTTCTTTTGTATAGCGATTGAAAAACTCTACCGCTTTCTTTTGTTCAGGTGCTAATCTAGCTCCTCCACGAATTTCTTCGTAGTACTTATTTTTCATTCCCGTTAAATGAGCTTTAGCTTTTGCTAATTCTTCTCTTCGGGCTAATTTTTTTCTTTTAACATCTCGCTCTTCGTCAAATTCTTCGTCATAAAGAAAATTGTCTTCCATTAGGAAATCAATATCTTCTTTTTCTAAATGAGGCTTAGTGTTTGCATAGTATTCTTTTAGCAATTGGTCCTCGTTTAAATCTTCGTAGTTTTGATTAAGCTTAACGTAATCTTCCAGTGAGCCACTGGTTTCATTCATAAAGTCTATCACCTTCTGAATATTCTCAGGTAATTCAACGCCTGCGTTCGCTCCCACTATAGCTTGCTCAACTTGTTCGGTTAGCTCTTCTACCTGTTCCACTACCTCTTCTTCTGTTACCTCTTCTAAAACGGCCTCCTCGATAGCTGCTTCCAATACAGGTTCTGCTGGCGTTTCTGCAATTGGCGTTTCTGCAATTGGCTGTTCTTCAACTGGTTGCTCAATAGGTGTTTCTGTTACGGGTTCAGCGAATTTACCCATGTCTAGTTTAATTGTTCCGTCGTCGCCCATTGATGTCGGGCTTGTATCATCAACCGCAACTTCCGTTACTGGCTGTTCTACAATTTCTTGATTTTCTTCCATGATAAAATATTATATAATTATTGTTACTATTATTATTACTTAGGATCGAACGCACCTAAGCCAAATCCTCCGCCCATTACGTCATTTCCTGAAGACTCAAAGTTTTTGGCTGGAGAATCGTTCTTTCGCTGCTCAATCATTTCACTTTGCTGAGTTCCTTGTATTCGCGTTCTTTGATCTTTGCGATCTTCCATTTCCTTCTCCTTGGCTTTGTTTTTGTCTATCTCAAGACCCTTAAGCTGCATGTTGTACTGGAACTCTAATTCCATTAGTTCTTTCTTAGCTTTTACTTCAGCGGACATTTCTTGCTGCTTTAGAGTACCTTTAAGTTGTTCTAGTTGCGATTTAGTTTGAAATAGAGCTTGGTCTTTTTGTATTTCTGCTTGAGCAGCAACTTGTTGTGCCTGGGCATTAGCCTGGGCTTGAGCTTGTATGTTGGCTTGTTGTTCTTCCTGCAGCCTAGCTTGTCTTTGCTTTTGCTTAACCTTCAATAATTGGTTAGCTAGCTTTATATTTCTTACCTCTCGTATATCTATTGCATCAGACAAATCTATAGAGCCTTGTTGCAAAGCAATTTGAACATTGTTTTCGAGCATTTGAGATTCTTCTTCGTCAGGCATTAGTTCCAGGGATATTCCGAAGTCGTGCATATATAAATTTGACATTTCCTCCAAGATACCTACATTGAATCTACCTATTTTAGTTATAAATGCTTCTTTAGCTGGATGGTACTCTATTATATCCGATATTCTAAGTGACAAACATTCGCAAAGCTCTCTTGTTAAATACAAACCAGAATCCAATATATGCCTTGTTGCGGTGTTTGAATTTGCCGCCGCTAACTTTTGCACCCCTACTAATGCTCTAGAGTCAGGTGTAGAACCATCTCTTGCTTCGTTCAATCCAGTTACATCTCTTATCATTTGCAGATAATAGTTGTACGTGGATATTAATGTTTGTAGCTTTTGACCACCGCTGCCAGTAGGCACTTCTTGTATAGGCACTTTACCAGGATTCATATCTCCCTCTTGTGTAAATGATCTACCTATTATAGAACCCGTTTGAAAAAACATATTTAATGCTTCCTGCGGATTGTAATTTGTACCGTTACCTAAATCAACCTCGTTGATTCCATCGGCATCAAGATAAACACCGTCAGGTATCATTCTTTGTAGTACTTGTTGTAATTTCAAGTGAGTCAATTGCACCATATCCGCAAATCCTGTACACTTGCTTACTAATGATTCTATTCTACCCTTATACATTCTAGGAGCAGTAATAGCGTAATTCATTTTAACCTTAGATACATCACTTTTAGGGCGCATCATGTTTTTTGCCATTTCCCACTTAAGCATAATATCAGCACCAACAATCATTACCCCTTCGTAAAGTACTTCAAGTGATCTTGACATTTTACCAAATTGCTCCTCAAGCATTTCTACTGGTGGATCAAACTGATCATCTCTTACTATTATCTTAGTTGCTCCTGTAGAAGTTTCTTTAACTTTGTATACTTCATTCATGTAAGTTTTATAATTAAAGTATAAAACCTGTATGACGTTTGAATCTCTATTGTTATTGTACTCGTTGCTCACATTAGTATCAAAGACGCCGTAATTTTGTGTTCCTTGTTGCTGGATTCTTTCTAATTGATCCTGCGTTAAATTTGGGAATTGCTTTTTAAGCTCGTTTATAGGTACAAATTTTACTTCACCAGCATAATATATGTCTTGAAAATAAGGATCCTCAGTATAAGAGTATACTAAATAAGCTGGATCAACGTAATCAATAGTTACCCCCTCTGATTCTGAAAAGTTATTTTTAACAGCTCCAATACCCAAAGTCGCAAGATCTAAGTAAGTTCTTCTTTTTGTTAAATCATATCTGTTCTCATCAAGTAATGTGTTAAGAGCAGTTTCCTCCGCTATTTCAATACCTTGCTTGTAAGTAAGTTGCATGTGTATGTCAAGCTCTTCTTGCGAATCAGGTAATGTTTCTGGAGGATTTTCAAAAAGATTAATACCAAAGTTTTCTTGCGCAAAATTGTTAAGCTCTTCTGTTTGCTTATCTCTTATTACGGATTCCATATAAGCAGATCGCTTGCTTACCCCGTATGGGTCTTGTGAATATGTACTAATATCAAAAGATCTATCTGCGATCCCGTTTACAACTATATCAACAAACTTTGATAATATAGGCACAGGCTTCCAATCTAAATTCAAGTAAGATAAATCTCCATTAATAGAAAGTTCGTCTTTATACTTCTGCACAGGTTGTTCACCTCTTGCATATAACCTTAAGTTATGAAAAGTATTTTGATTGCTTCTATAGCGAGTAGCCCCTGTATTACTGGAAAACCATTCGTTTTGAATCGCTCTACCAACCTGTAACCCGTAACTCTCAGAAACTTTTTCTTGATCACTTACTACCTGGCTAGGGAAAAAACTATTTATTGCATTTATCGCCATATTATCTTTTTATTATTTTTGATGCGTTACCTTCGTGGGTATATTTCGCAAATCTTAAATTAACAACTTGCCTCTGCCTAATATTACTAGGCCTATATAGATCTTTGTTGCAAGCCATTATGGCAAGCCCAGAGCTAATAGCTGCATCAAACTTCGTCCTATTATTTATATCAAATTTAGACCAGTCGTTTAATGTCTCATTAAAATACATTGTCCCGTACTCTCCTTCGTCATTAAGCCCTACGTGTCTGTCTATATACATTTCAATAGCAGCAGCGTGTGCTTGTTTTATATCCTCACTTGAATTTGGTATTCCACCTATTTCTTTCTCGGTAACAGATAGCTTGTTCCATAGCTTGTCTGGTCTGTTCATAGAGTAACCCCTATAGCCCCTTCTTTTAAAGTAATATAAAAGTCTTGGCTTGTTATTTTCACACAATAAAGGCATTCCATAAAATACGCATGCCATAAGGACATCTTCAAAAAATATCTCAGCGGTTTGAGGCCTTGCTACATACTCTAAAAAGAAAGTACTTGGCGGAGCGTCTTCCATACTAAATTTGGTTAAACCGTGCAAAGCACCCTTGGATCCTCTGCCGTCAGTTGTACCTGATATATCGTAACTATCACAACCAAAAGCACCCATGTGTTCATTGCCAGGATGTTTAACGCCGTTTTTGATTACTTGCCTGTTCTGTATACTATATTCAGGTGTCCAAGAAATTAAAAATCTTCCTTGAGGGTTTGGCGTAAATACCACCTTGGTATCTTTAATACCGTTTTCCCAATGAAAACTACCTTTAGTTAATACATTGCTGTTCCTTAGATCTTCGTTGTAATCTATTTGTTCGTATATTTTTGCTAAATTAAATATACTGTTTTTTGTTTCATCTCTGAAAGCGTGTTCCTCTGTTCTAGGAAATTGTCGGTAAAACTCATTTAGAGCGTCCTGGTCGCCTTTTAATCCATCAACCTCATTATTCCAGTGCTCTATAACCCCGACGTCTATAACGTCTCCGTGTGGGTCCACAGTCCTTTCTGATGGCGTATTAAATACAGCGTGCCCGTATTCATCTATAAAACCTTCGTAATTCCATTCCATGGGAATAAACAAAGAATACAGCCCGGATCTAGTTTGACCGTTGGCATTTCTTTTAGTTACGTCTGAACTATTATATAGCTTTTTAAAATTCTCTCCTCCTTTATCTAATGCGTTTGATGTTGATCCCATCATGCACTTACCAATAATACGACTACCTAATCTTAATGTTGTTTTCGTGACCCTCCAGTTGTTGAGGATGTTGTTCGGCCTTTCCCATTTACCGCTCTCATCGTGGACGAGGAGTTTAAGTTTCTCCCCATCGTACGCATTGTCCCCTGTGTTCTTCCAGTCAATGGTGGTATCGAGACCTGCGAGCGATTCCGTCTTGTCATTCGAATCGAGTCTGCGTCGTGTGAATTTGGATGCGGGTACTCTGTATGCGAGTTCTGTTTTGGGACGGTCCATTCCGTCTTGTATTGGTTTGAAAAAGAATGGGTAGTTAACAGATATGGGTACAACCTTATCGGTGAACATTTTCTTCGCATCGGCCCCAGATTTGGACAATATTCCAATCCGTGCATCGCTTGATATGGTCGCGAGGTTAACTGTCTCCCCTGACCCCATGAACGAAAAACCCGAACGTCTGTTCTTAAGATAACACATACCATAACATCTTCTGTCGGCTTTACAAGCTTCCCAGAATATGAAGAATAATCTGTTTGATTCCCTAAAGTCAGGTTGCCCAACGTCAATCTTGGTCCACTGCAAGTACATAAAGTGAGTACCAGTAAGGTAAGTATCCACGCCTTTATTATTGAACCAATGACCGTTCTCTCTTTTGTTGAAATTTTCATCTATATATTCTCCCCATTTTGTTTTGAATCCCTCAGGGTAATCCCTCCAATCAAAAATGCTTTTTATGCCTTTCAATTCTTTTGGGTATTCCTCTGGAGTCCATTTGTTAGTAGCTTTACTTAATTTGCCTGGAGATTTAGGCAGCGCTATCTTTAGATTTTGTATATTATAGATTTCGCCTATTTGTCCAGTTTTGCTTATAACAACGACATCGTGTTCCTTGTTATAGCCATATTCCCATTTTTTACCTTTATTAAGCCGCGTAATTGTTGTGCGCCTTATAGGTTCTATTATTTGATATAGTTCTTGGGTATACATTATTTGGATCTATTTTCAGCAAATCCACCGAAGCTAGTAGTTTCAACTTCTTGCCTAGGTTTGTTCTCGAGGATTCTTTCTTCCTCTTCAATACGGTTAAGTATTTCAAACGCGTCAAATATAGCCAGCTTTTTTGTAGCTGCCGCATTCTTGAGTCTGTCTGCTGAAATGTCATCGTCTGAATCCACGATGTCTTCTTTAGCTACTTTAATGAGTTCCTCTACTGCTCTGTGCCCAGCTCGGATTATATTCCTCTTCGTTTCCTTTATGTCCATAATTGATTGTAATTGAATTGTTGGGTACTCGGTATAACCTCTGCCCGTCTATAATAAATTCGTATTCTGATGTAGGCCTAAAACCCACTATATTATCTACTTCTAAGCCACAAGTGCAATACTTAACCACGCCTATTAAAGGCTTTTCAAAATCCATTGAAAACATTTTGGTTTCTTTAACCGGCATTACAAAGCAAAAACCTTCTAATGCTTTCCACTCGCCGTTTCTTCTGTAAGCGTATATTTGATCAGGTTGTGCTAAGTAGGTCTCTTCAGTTAAATAGCTTTTACTATTTTTTTCTTTACCTCTTACGTCTCTAAATCTTCTGAATACATTGTGATGCACTATAACCTCATCACCTTCTTTTATTTCTTTATATTTCTCCGCTAATGGTAAGCTTAAAACAACACCAACTCTATTCGAGTACTCATGGTTTTGTAATTCAGTATTAAGCAATAGCTCTTGTCCGTCGATAGTTGTTTGTCCTGTCGTTCTAGCACCTTTTGGCGATACTAGGTAATTAAATACACTCTGCATTCTACCATGCAATATTGTATTCCACAGATATAGACATATTCTTATTGAAGTCTTTCCATGGCATGATAACATCCCCTTTTGATATATAGATTGAGTACTTTGTTTCCTCTTCTATAATGTTCTCTATAGTATGACCACCATACACTTCCTGTCCAACAGTATAGTGCATGGCATCATTCTTATAGTCTTTGCCTACACTAATCTTTCTTATCAGCTGCATGTTCTGTAATTTCCCCCGTAGTAAGATTAATATTTACATCTCCGTATTTAGCGGCTAGTATTTTTTGAGTACTTTCAACTTCTTTATTAAGCAATAGTATGTCTGCTATTAACTTAGCTTTATGCGCTTCGATTCCACCTATTTGCATTTGAACTTCACTAACGCTATTAACCGCTGTTTGTAGTTCTTTTAATTCAGTTTCGCTTAATGATTTTTTCACTGCTGTGAATTCTGTGTACTCTTTTACTTTCTTCATAATATTAAATTTAATTGTTACTTATATGGAAACATCTTATTTAGTGTTTCTTTTCTTTTATCACAACCGCAATCCCATGGCAAAGCCTTAACAGCTTTTTTAATTCCGGTTACGGTTGTAATTTTTTCTATTGTGTCTCCTAAACCTTTGGATTTCATTATTTAAAATACCCTTTTTTTAATGGGCCAGCCTTTTTGAAAAGTCCTCCGCCTTTGCTTAATTTTTGCTCTGCAGGAGTAAACCCTATTTCAGTATTAGGACTTGTATTAATATTTGAAAACGATTTGCTTTTTCCTGATAGAGTAGACATACCTGGTTGCTCTGTTTTTAAATCAAAATCACCCATTGTTGCTCTTTGGTCCTTGTTCCTTACGTTTGCTTTACTAAATCCGCCCACATTTTGTTTGGACTGAGCATTGGTGTTCTCTACCTCTTGCTTTGCAAAAGCTAATTTTGATTTAGCGCTGCGCATTTTGCGTAGTTCTTTTTGACTTAAGTTATCTTTTTGTGTAAATTCACCTGCAGCATTAAAAGATCCGTATTTACCAAGCTTGCGCTCGTTTTTATTTACGCCCCTATTTGCTCTTGTGTTGGCTCTAAAATTATTACGCCTATCATAAGCTGATTGCGCTTTCCCAGTTGATTTTCTGTATAAGTCAGTATTGGTCTTAACCTTAGTTTCCTTGTCCGGCCCTACTGTATCTGGCTCGAATGTTCCAGTACCAACTTTTATTTGATTTTCTTTTCTAGCTCTATATCTATCGTCTTGAGCTTTTCTTTGCTCAGGTGTTAGCGCTGCGTAAGCCGCATCTCCTTCTGCTGTTCTGGTCGGTTTTTTAATCCCGTCCTTCATTATTTCTTTACCTTTAACAATATCTCCAGCTGTTTTAACGGTTGTGGTAGATTGGCTTGAAACCCCTGAGTTGTCTTTCCCCGTCTGTAAAGTTTTCTTATTTTCCGCTTGAGCAGATTTTTCTGCTTCTGTTAAATCCTTAAAAGGAGAAGACTTCATTGAATACCCTTTCATTTTACTTGGAGAAGGCATAGTGCGAGTCTTATTGTTTCCATCAACTCCAGCCGGTCCTACATTTAGTAATGGCTCTTTTGTTTTAAACATGCCACTTTTAACTCTGGCTGTAATTGGTGTATTTTTCATATTTGTAGTTTTGTGTTATTAGAATTTTGAAAACATAGACTTCGTGTCTGCGGGCTTAAAGCCTGTGCCTTTGACAGCGGGATCTTTATCTTTCCCTTTGCCAACTGAATTTGCAAAACCAGCTAAATTTGCTGCAGTAGGTTCTGGGGTTGCGTCTTTAAATCCGTCCGCAACTGCTGCTCCAATATCCGTAAACTTTTTATTAGTATTAGCTGCGCCGTCCACTAAAGCCATATTGATTTTCAAAGGAGATCTAGACTTATCTGTTATAGGTCTGCTTTTACCTAAGTCGCCACTATACCCATCCTGAAAATAAGCTTCACCTCCGTAGAAGTTTTTCTTTATTTTAGCGGGGCTAGTTATGTTGCCAAATCTTTTTTCCGCTCTAGCTAAACTACCTGGCTGATCACCGCCTTGGCCTTGTCTTGGGCCTGGTGCTGATTTTTCTTGAAACCCGTGTTGGTTTCTTTTGCCTAGCCTATTTGCTTCGCCTCTAAAATTTAATCCCATAATTATGATTGTTTATATGCTTCGTTTTCCCACTCAAAATCAGGGTGTCCTTCATTCATTGTAGCCCTATCGTATTTTCTAGCAGGAGATCTAGTGTCTCGTTTCCAAGTAACAGAATCGTCTGAGTATTGCAATCTACCAGAAGCCATTTGATCTAAATGTACTTTTTCGTGGTTTACCGCGTCTTGCACTTTGCTTTCAGGCAAGTCTGAGCTAACAAAGATCGTTCCATCTCTATTAGCTTCTGCTTGTACTCCTTCTTCTAAATCATCCTTTATAATAACAGGTGTGCCAAACTCTGATGTAGCGTCGTGCAAACCGAATATTTCAGAATGTGATTTTAGCTTAAATGCCATTATGCTCTAGCTTCTTTTCTAGCTGCTCTTTTTGCTTTTCTAGCGTCTACTCTATCCATTCTTTTTCTCAACCTTTGAGCTTTGCCTGTGTTTCCACTAGCTAATGCAGCTTCTCCTTTTGCTCTTATTTTTTGAGAACGGGTTGGTTTAGCTTTTGTTACTTTTTTGGTAACTTTAATTTCTTTAGTCTTGATTGGCTTTGCAGTAGGCAATGCAGCCTTTTCGTTTTTAGGGCCTTCTGCTTTTAGGGTAGTAACCTTTTTTGTTTTAGACTTCATTTTAGTCTTAGGAACATCACCGGTGATTTTTCTTCCTCCAGTATTACCGCTATTCATGCTTTCGCCTTTAGTATTACGCATGTTAGGTTCTAAGCCAGGGGTGTTAAGATCAGTGTTACCGAACTTGTCCTTTTTTGTTTGCATGGTGCCATCCCCAAGTTTAGTATAAAGTTTTTTCTTACCTGCTATAACTTTGTTTTGACGCTTTGCTTCTCTTTTATACTCATTTTTATCCAAGTCGCCATAGATGTCCATATCTCTTTTCGCGTAAGCCTCATCCATCGTTCTTTTTTGCTTAGCTGGGGATACCGCTTTTTTTATTTCAGCTACTACTTTGCCTACTCGAGTTTTACCAGATTTTTTTCTTTCGTCAACTCTAGCTTGTGTTTTCTTAGCGTTTTTTTCTTTTCTTTCTGTTGCACTATTGTTTCTTGCTGTTCTTTTCTTTAGCCTTGCGGTTTCTTTTTTAGTTCCCGAAGTGTTTCTTTGTATATTTGCTACCTGATTGCTTACTTGAGCAGCGGCTGCTTCTTGTTGTGCTCGTTGCAATGCAGTTAGAGGCTTAGTCGCTCCTTTTTTTGTTAGTTCGCCGCTATCACTACCTTGTGTATTGGAAATACTCCCTCCCTCTTTAGTCTGTTTTGCCGGAGATCCGAATCTACCCGTTGCCAATAAGACAGGGGATTTAGGTGTCATTTTAAATGCCATAGTGTTTGTTTTATCTTTCGTTATCTTTAATCATATTATCAATCGCATGATTGAAAACCTTATCGGTATATGTTTTGTTTTTATAAAAAGTACTTCTTTCTGATGTAGGCAGATCTTCTTCGCCTAGTAGTATTCTATATATTCTAGTTATAAGTTGCTTACACTTAAAAGAAGTTGTATACGTATTGTACTTCATTGTTGTCCTGTTCCTTTTACTAAAAACAGTTATCCAATCGTTCTTACGTAATCTTTCCCACCTTGCTTTATCCCAAGAATAGGTGTATGCACCTTTAATAAAATCATTACGTATAAAATGGTTTTTACAATCTAAATAAATAAGTAACTCTAAATCCGCATCTTTCAAATCGTAAGTTTTACAAGCCCATCTTCTGACAAGCCTGTAATACTTAAATATGTTCTTATTCCTTAAATCCTGCGCGCTTAGTCTCATTCAACTAAAACAATATCGTTGATGGTAATAACATGGTACATCCTGTCATTCCATTCTATCCCGTGACCAGCGTGTTTGTCATATCTAACAACACTACCTTCTTTTATATAATCAACTTTATCGCCAGCACTTATAACCTCGGCTTTTAAATACCTAATGTCTGTGTTCTGTGTTTCAGTTAATTCTAGGCCAGCAACCGTTTTTGGTGCTTCCTTTATCTTATCTATTACGATATAATAATTAATTGCTTTCAAGAGATCTTACATTTGAGATTATACAATCGGCTGAGATAATAGTAGTGGCAACACTTATCGCATTCTTTAATGCAGACTTAGTTACCAGTACCGGATCTATAATACCGTTATGAACCATTCTTTTATAACACCCACAAGTGACGTCAACACCTACGCCAACCCAATCATCCTCTTCACCGCTACCGGCTTCTATAGATTTTTCTTTTGGTGATATGTAATCAGAGTAACCTGCGTTATCTAATATAATGTTGTAAGGTGATTGTATTGCTTCTAGCAATATTTTGTACCCGTCATTCTTAGGTTCTATAAGTTGAGACGCATTTAATAAAGCAGTTCCACCACCTGGTATAATACCTTCTTGCAAAGCAGCTTTAGTTGCGTGAATAGCGTCTTCTACTCTGTCTTTCTTTTCTTTTAACTCTACGGCAGAATCGGCTCCTACGTATATAACACCAACCTTACCGGTTAGCATTGATAAACGCTGCTCTAATTTCTTTTTAATATAACCGTTTGTTTCTTTGTCAATTTTGTTTTCTACTTCTGCTATTCTATCTGATAGATCTTCGGTTGCTTCTTTAATTTGCAACGTAGTGTTTTTAGCGTCTGTAACGGACTTAATTGCTTCTCCTAATACATCAGGGCTAATAAGATCTAAATCATCCCCTAACTCCTCGTTAACGACTGTGGCGCCGGTTAATATGGCCAGGTCTTCTATAGTGTCTTGCTTAGTTGGGCCAAAACCGGGTAGGTCAACAATATTGACTTTAATGTTGCCCTTAACTTTGTTAGCTAGTAAAGTAGCATACGGCTGTTGATCCATAGGCGCAACAATAAGCAATGCTCTTTTAGTTTTAACTACATGCTCTAATATACTTTGTATACGTCGTACACTTGGTATGTTCGAACTAACTATTAATACATACGGGTTTTCCAACACCGCAGTACCTTTGTCTTTGTCAGTTAATAAATGCGGAGATTTTATACCCGCTTCAAATTGTGTCCCCTCAACAAAATCAACGTAAGTATCATTTGTTTCAGAGTCTTCCATTAGAACGACTCCATTCTTGCCAACTTTTTCAAAAGCCTCTCCAATTTTGTCTCCAAGACTACTGTCATTATTGCAGCTAATATAAGCAACTTGCCTAAGCATTTCGCCTTCAACCGGTATACTGGCATTGTCAAGATAATCGACAACTTCTTTGTAACATTCAGAAATGCCGTCTTTAATACTTCTAATCTTTTCTTCACCCTTGTAATTGTTTAGTCCTGTTAATAATGAAGTAGCAAGAACGGTAGCTGTAGTAGTACCGTCTCCTGCTTCTTTCACTGTATTGTTAGCTGCTTCCTTTATTAAGGTGGCACCTATATTCTCGACCGGGTCCATTAAGACTACGCTTTCTGCAACGGTTACCCCGTCTTTTGTTATCACCGGTCTGCCCATTGCGTCCTCATATATCACGCACTTTCCTGAAGCCCCTAATGTGGACTTAACTGCGTTTGATAATTTATAAACACCTGACAATATCTTATTGCGCGCTTCTTCTCCGAAGCTTAGATCCTTTACGATCTGACTTGGTAAATTGAATTCCATTTAATTTAATTTAATTGATTTAATCTTATATGCCTTTTGGCATACCTTTATTATTACGTAGAATAATTTTATTTAATACTTTACGTTACAGGCTCGCCAATAGTAAGCGTTATTGACACTGGGTTTATCTCCAGGTTGATAGCGTTAGCTATGTTTGTTTCTATTGCCGCAACTTGCTCTGCGCCCATTGCTGCTTGGGTCCAAGCTACAACTTCATCATTAGTTAGCTCGTCAAATGGTATAAAATTTGTTATGTCGTCAATATTCAAAACCTGTGTTCCTATATTTGTGGAGGAGTATTCTTCGTCTACCTCGGTGGTGGTTCCTGTAACTATCCAGTGTACGTTATACACTACATCGTCATTTCCGCCTGTTTCCACGTAAGCATCTACTGTTTTGCAATTCCAATTGTATGTTATCATAATTTTTTTTATTTAATAATTTTATTCTATCTTAGGAGGCGGTTATCTTTCTTCAAGAATATTTACTATTTTTAAATTTTGGTTTCCGTCTTGCCATACATCTCCGTTTACTAATCCGCCGTTCAGAGCTTCCTTCAGATCCCGAAAGACAGGAACATTACCTAAGTTTAATTGCGTGAATATTTTGGTTTTCTTTTCATACCCATTTATTTCTAAATGCTTTACAGGTTCAGGTCTACCTTCTCCGTCTCCTGTATTTGTGTTAAAAGTCATGTTCACCCTGGGGTCTTCGTAAACATTAGCTTCGCCATTGGTTTCTACTGATATTCCGGCCATATCCGTGGGCGGTATTCCCTTGCCACCAAACCTAGAGGGCTCTTGTATTGACCTAAATTGTAGTCTTCCAATACCTTGAGGAGTAGGAGGTGTGCTTCCTTCCTGATTAAAATATGGATGAGTAATTGCAATAGAAGGCGTTACCGGGCTAGGGGTGATGATAGGGCTGGTGGAATAGGCGGTAGTTGACATCACATCAAGAGTTACTCTATCCCTAAATATATTTGGACTATTAATACCCACATGGCCTCTTTTGTCAATAGTAAATCTTTCTCGCCCTGGATAAAATTCTCCCGGATTTTCTGAAAATGGTTCCCCGGTATATAGCTTTATTTTATTTGGAGCGTTAATTTCCTGCGGCTGAAACTCAAGCGTACTGTCTTCAAACCCGCCTATGCTGATAGTGGTTTCTGCGGCAACACCTATAAATCTCTTATTAAATGTTATTTGGGTAGCAAAAGCGCATGAATCTGGAAATGTCGGTTCACTCTCTAGGTATTTATAGTTAATTTGCGATATTTTGCTTTGATTGGATGTTTTCTCGTCAAACGTTTCTACTCCTTCTAACGTAACCGTATCCATTATAAATTCTTTCATACTTTTATCTTAATTGCTCCATGTGTTAGTAACTATATTAACCCAAGCGTAACTACTAGGCCCAGTCTTCATGCACATGTCTACCATACTCTGGCTTTTAGGAACATCAGGCGCAAGTCTATATCTTAATGTACCCTCTTTGTCTGCGGTTGCCGTATCTGTGTCATCAGCTACTTTTACTCCCCCTGCTACATCTAATTTAGCTCTTGGACTAGCAGTTCCAATTCCTACGTTGGCACCTGATGCTACTAAAATATTGTTGTCCGTAGTAACACCCCCAACAACAGACGCCAATGTTAATTTATCTGATGTGTTGTTCAGTCTATACGCTTTAGTTGTTGAAGTGGCTGTTGATGTAGAAAATGTAACAGATGATTCAAAAACAGTAGACCTACCTAATATATGAGCGTTTCCTGCACTGTAATTATGAGAATAAGTACTAGTTGACCCGTCCTTAATTCCTCTTTCAGTAAAAACACCCCATCCAGATGTAGATGAAACCTGCAGCTTAGCACTTGGACTAGTAGTCCCGATCCCGACGTTTCCGTCCGTGTTTATTCTAAGTTTTTCAGACCCATCAATAAAGAACTGATGCCTAGAGTTACCCATTTGGCTATTGTAATCAGCCTCGAAGCGAAGATTACCATCGTTGTTTTTTATTCTACACCTATTTAGATTTGTTGTATCTTCTAGTATAAATTCAGGGTTAGCACCTGTTATATGTAATATAGAATTAGGATTAGTTGTCCCGATACCTACGTTACCTGAAGAAGTAATACGCATTTTCTCACTTCCGTTCGCCCCGAACCTTAAATTACTATTAGCTGTATTATTCCATATAAAAGAATTGACTCCCCCAACATATATACCTCCACTAATACTGGCATTACCATTAACCGCTAGCCTTTCACTCGGACTAGTTGTTCCGATACCAAAGTTACCTACTGAATTAAACCTAGCGTATTCAGATTGAGTTGTTCCGTTGTCTCCCTGAAAAGATATGTTACCAAAATTAGTTCCGTTTCTAGCTTGTAATTTTAATGCTCCTCCCTGAGTAAATACTTCGCTTTCCCAATTAGTTCCATCAGTATCTACTATTTTTATTCTTGGGTCTGAGGCCTCTATATGCAAACTCTCGTTAGGACTAGTCGTCCCGATGCCGACTCTATTATTCGGCTCATCTACATAAACTGTATCTGATACTATTGTATTTCCATCACCTACCCATATTCTACCCTCAGGCAGATTTGGCACGTCGTTTGTACGCATAATAGAGGATACAGTAATAGACCCAGCGTTTCCACCAGATACTTTACCAACAAGTCCCATATTTTGAATACCATTACCTTCGCCTGTTGGTTTGGTTAATGTCAATCCTCCTCCTGATTTTACGAATACTTTATCCCCTGTGGTAGGTGTCAGCCCGTCGATAGGGTCTGTAGTAAAGTTTGTAAGTTCTCCAGTTATTACTACATTACCAAATCCATTGTTGTTTAGTGCTGTTTGCAGTAAACCAATAGCTGGAAGTTTATTTGCTGATATTAACGCGTCTGCAGGAGCGATTTCAATAGTCGCTGTAGCACCTACTGTTCCTGTTTGATATACAGGAGTCCCTTGTGCTATAGTTGCTCCAGAAGTGTTTTTACATGTAATCACAACTAATGTAGCCGCTTCCGCTACAATGGTTGATGGATCAATCCAAGCAGTACCTGTTGCTGTAGAGGCTAGTAGTTGGTTGGCAGTACCTGGGGCGTTACCTGAGTCGTAATAAGCTCCTGTAACTCTTGCGCTACCGTCTACATGGAGTTTCTGACTTGGACTAGTAGTCCCGATCCCGACTTTATTGGCAGCCGCATCCACATATAATACATTTGTGTCTACAGCTACCGTGCTTAAAAATTTAATTGCCATGCTTGTATTTAATTATGCACTTACCTTTGTTAGTAACGCTCTGTATTTTCCAGCTGTTTGAGAACTTGCAAAAGTGAAAGTAATTAACCCTGTGGTTTTGCTACGGGTAACATCAGTGTAAACTGTTGCTCCAGTTGATTCTTCAATTAGCTCAACCATGATTCTATTTGCGTTGCTGCCTAATAGATGCGTAGTCGCTGGTATCGTATAAGATGTACCCGCTGGATTTGTGTTAGTAAATGTTGTTTGTTCTATAACTGCGGTAGATAGATTCTCTACTGAAACTTTCTTGTTTGTACTAGCGCTATCATCATATATAGCGAAAGTGTCTACATTCTCAAGAGACGTAAGAGGATTAAGGCTACTAATATTTAACCCTACTTTTACATTTCCAGTTGTTGGGTTTACAGTTATACCTAAAAGATCGTTAGCGGTGCTTTCATCAACTGAAGACACAAGATTCTGGCTATCCGTCCATGGCACGTTAACAACTAACTGGTTGCTAGCATTCTTTTGAATCCCATAGGTTTTACCCGTTGTTGCTGATACAGAATTTGCTGGTACTGTTTGAACGGTGTTATCTTCTAACTTACCAAGACCAAGCGTCGTAGCGGTCATCATTGCGTATTCCGTATCCTTGTCTGTCCAAGTAGCTGTTAATGTTCCTCCGTCTTGTTGCGTGGCCGTTAACGTTTTAGTTGCTGTACCTGTTACAGCTAAACCGGTAATCATGTTGTCATACGAAGTATTCCATTCGCCTGAATTACCGCCTGATGCAATCATTAGACCTCCAGCATTTATCCTATTTGGAACAAAAAGATTGTTGTTAGTGGCATCGTAAGTAAAACCAGCGTCATTTGTAATATTTGAAGCGCTATTCCAAAACGCAACTCCTCCTGCAGCTCCGTCCCCTGTTACATCTCCAACCTGAGAGTTATCAATTTTTGTCCATGTTGTATTTGCAAATACCGCCCAATCTCCTATTTCCCAGTCGGTAATACCATCTAAGTTTGTTGTACCCGCAGCTGATACTATATAGTAATCGCCCGACGTACCTACACCACTTGCTAATGTTGGTGTGTTGGTTGAAGCGTTCCATGTACCTTGAAATTGCAGCACTCCAGTTAAAGCAGTGTCTATTGCTGTTTGTATTTGAGCACCAGTTGCTAATGCAGCAGAACTAGCATTTACTGCCCCAGTTATAGGTGTTAATGTTTTGTTTATTGTACCTGAATGTCCTAATGTGCTAGGATTACCAGAAACAACTGTGTTTACTTGACCGGTATTTCCAGTTGTTACCGCTGTTACTCTACCGTATGCGTCAAGTGTTATAGTGTCTATTTTAATACTATCATCGGTTGAGCCTTTAACTCCCGCTGTCCCTACCGTATCTAAATCAAACGAAATTGTTTCACTAGAGGATTGGTTAAGAGTAAATACTCCACCTCCGCCTATTCCTGCTCCTGCTGTTAGTGTAATAGCGGCGTTGCTTGCTGCTGGCACAGTTACCGTTGTAGTATCTACCGCCGTTATGTGACCTTGCGCAGTAGTAGTGATGCTATCTACTATCGTAAAAACGTTACTATTTAATGTAGAAGCAGAGGGATCTGTTCTGGTTACATTGTCGTGAGTTAGTGATATAGTAGTATTCCCTGATTGGTTTGCACTAAATGTACCAGTTCCTCCAAGAACGCCTGATCCTTGTACTGTTAAGATACCGTTGCCGGGAGTAGTAAAAGAAGGTACGTCCCAAGTATTGTCTTTACTTAAAAACCTAGTGCCCGCTGCGGAAGTGCCATCTACAGCAGATAAGTCTGCGGTTACTGTTACATTACCGGATGTAGCTGAGTTTGGCGTAAGGTTTATGTATGTTCCGTCTGTAGTTGTTACTGTTTCAACCCCACTTGTGGTACCTACCTCTATCCAGCCTGGATTACCCAAGCCATCGGCATCATCTACAAACTGTTTTAAAGTATCATCTGTAGTGTTAAAGATTATCTGCCCTACAATACTAGACCCTACTGAGGGATCAGTAGCTAGGTTTTGTATAACTGCGTTTTGGAGCTCTTTTTTATTAAGATCAATATTGCCCTGTACGTCTAAGCCTGTTAAGAAATTTAATGCCATTGGTTTTTGTTTGTTATTAGTTTAGGTATGCCTTCCCAGAGAAAGCAGATATAAATGTTATTATTAAGTTATTGTTGTTTATATAGGAAACTTCGCCTACTACTAAGCTTCCCGCTGAGTCAACTACTGAAACAGAGGGGTTCTTGCCTAGGTCATGCTGGATTACCCATTGAGCAGAGGCGGATGATTGAGTGAAAGTAAAATGTAAATCGCTTGTAATACTAGATGCTAATATAAAGTTGTCTATGTCGTAGAACTTTTCATCTTCGAATCCTCCTTGACCGCCTATAAAAGCTACGTCTATATTGTAAAACCCGGGAGCTATTAGCGTGTAACTGTTGATTTTAAAGTGTCCGAACTGTAATAGGTTTTTTTGCTCGTTTATTATTATATCAGAACCAACTAGGTAATTTACAAAGGCAGAGGTGTTTTGGAAGCCCTTATCCGTAACGCTTAATGTAAGAGATGTAACGTCAGCAAAAAGAGTATCGGCTCCACCCATTTCCAGCGCTAGCGTTCCCGGTGCGTATTCGGATGTAGATACATACTGGTACACCATCTGCGTACCCATAGATATTTTACCATTTATATTAAGGTATTTTGCGACAGCTGCTGCAGTAAAGTTTTTAGTAGCGTCATTGTTTAGATAATCAGTACCTATCCACTTGTCTTCGTCAACTACAGGACTTGCGTTTATGTATGTACTAATCCTAGCCATCTACTTTCTTGTTATGTTTATTTTGTCTGCAATCTTTTCAGCGCTTCTACCTACTACGTACCCACCTATACCTATTTGTAACAATGTCCAGAATTCTCCTTCTAGTATTGGTATTGGCCATCCAAACAATGGGGCAGCAAACTTGTTGTATATAACGATAAATCCAAAAGATAGCATTAGTATAGGGCGCCACGTTCTTTGTAGCCAATTGCCTTTAGCTTCCGCTATTATTATGTCTGTCTGCATCTTCTGCAATTCCAGCTCTTTCTCTTTTAATACACTTATTATTTTATGCTTAGCGGCATCTCGCTCCTCGTCGCTAGTGAACAAATCATCTATGATTTTTCCGATGTCCCCTATAACGCTGGATCCAAAAAACTTTAGTATCTTGTCCATGTTATTTAGTATTATATTTTTTACCACCTTCTTTTTTAGTACCTTCTCCGTCATTACCCCTATTCCTATTAGGCGTTTCCCATCTCTGGTCCTTATGGTCAAAGTCCTTACCCTTAGCCGCAGAAGGATTAGCTCGAGCTTCACGTTCTGCATGAGCCTTCTTAGCCTTTCTGTCAGGAGTCATTGCATAAGCTTTGTCTCTTGCCGCTTTGTCTCTCCTCGCCGTAGCGGATAATTGTTGTGCCATTTATGTTATATATTAATGGGATTGGAGTAGGCGCAAGGTTGTCGCTGCCCTGCTTCGGACTTCTAATTTATGCAGCACCCATTCGGGCGCCCCGTACGCATGTTTCCCGTTTTAAGGCCACATGAGTTGACGGTTGCAAATTCCAGAGAGGTCACGGTGATCCTTCGCGTAAGAATCCACTGCCTACTCATCCCAATTTTATTTTCTATTATTGTTCATACCTGTATGATTACGCGTGTTTAAATAAACTTAAAAAAGCGACGATAGCCTACTACTAGTATATATAACTACCTACTGTCACACCCAGGGTAAAAAAAAATTGTTGCAAATATAGAAGTATGGGGTAGTACTATAGAATTTGAAAAACTTTTCGAAACGGTAAACTGTTTTGATTTGCCCAGCCCCCCTGTCGTTCCAGGTTTCGGATCGTATATATGCGTGCAACTACGTATAGTATATATGATACTAGAGAGGTGATGATATGATTCCCTTGAAAGGTTTAAGGTTTTTCCTGGTGTGGTACGAGGTGAGGCGAGGTGCGGAGCGGACACGCGAAGCGTATAGCGTATAGCATACTGCGTATAGCATTTACAGTACGAACACGAGGTGATCTTGATAATATAGGTGTAAGATAATAATAATTAAAATAAATATAAGATGAAAAATTTAGATCCCGCTTTAGAAATGAAAATCCAAGATATTAAAGATCTTATCTACCGATGTCTGAGATAACCTCAGCCGGTCCTTGATGCCAAGGCGGATCATTTACAGTACCAACACGACTCTACTTTGATAATATAAGTGAATAAAGAAATAATAATAATAATAATAATAATAATTAATAACTTAAATAAATATCAAATGACAAATCAAATCTTTTCAAACAACACTTACTTTCAAATTTACTATTGCTCAAAACACAAAATGTATGACTTTACAATATTCAATTCACATACAAAAGAAGTTATCTATCACTATCACTTCTCAAATCTAAAAGATATTAATAAATTAATTCAACAATATAAATAATAAACTATGGACTATCTAAACTTTATACTGGAACTAACATCAATACTAAACTCTAATAACATAAGACTATGATCCTAATACTAATCGCAATACCAATAGCTTTAATAGCAACATTCCTAAGAACTAATAACTAAATAATAACTATGACATTACAAGATCACAACACAATCACTGAACTGATAAGCTTCTACCTGGAACAACACAAAGATACTGACGGACGGTTCTGGTTCTCCACAAAAGAAGGAAGCATTGACAAGAAAGCAATCCACAAGCTACTGATCTCGAACGCGATCGATAGCC
>Ga0206128_1000242_pt1 | contig 65887 bp, 66 predicted proteins | sample Helgoland_Spring_7_FD_148601 | JGI IMG/M metagenome (GOLD analysis project Ga0206128, IMG submission 148601) | Pelagic subsurface seawater microbial communities from Kabeltonne, Helgoland, North Sea - Helgoland_Spring_Bloom_20160426_1 | ecosystem: Environmental > Aquatic > Marine > Epipelagic ... | reverse complement strand
GGCGAGGGCGAGGGGGAGGGGGAGGGCGGGGGCGAGGGCGAGGGCGAGGGCGAGGGCGAGGGTGAGGGCGAGGGTGAGGGCGAGGGCGTGGGTGCAGGCGTGGGTGCAGCAGTTGTTGCTAGAGTAGTAGTTGTTGCTGGTGCGGCAGTTGTGGTGTGTCTTCTTCTATCCCGCGGAGAATTCGGCGGGCTATATGGAGGAGGCGGTCCCGGATGCCGTCGATACGGGTAATCGTGGTGCGGTCTAGTCCAGCGTGGATTTACGTGTGGGGGAAACCCCCTATGCCTTCCGTGTGGACCTCCGTGTCTTCCGTGCCTTCCGTGTGGACCTCCGTGTCTTCCGTGTGGACCTCCGTGCCTTCCGTGTGGACCTCCGTGTCTTCCAGGTAAGTTATTTTGTCGGGAGTCTTCCTCTGATCTTAAAGAAGAAAGGTCAATTGTTCCTAATATTGAAAAAATAATAATAGCAAAAAGAATAGTCCCGATTATTATAAAAATGCTGTTAGATTGGGACATATATAGTTAATAAATATTAAAATCTTACTTGGAGTATCTTATGATTCTGTCTAGAATATACTATATTGTTATATGAATAATATAGTATGATATGAATAATATCTTAATAATATCTTAATAATATCTTAATAATAAATTTAGTTAGAGTATGCGAGACCACCCATCCCGCTCATGATGCGGAGGACGTTGTAGTTAGTAGCGTAGACGCGGACCTTAGCGGTCTTGACACCTTGGACGGTGTTGTTGGAAAGAACAAGCTGGAGGGTTGCGTTATCAATTCTGGAGAAGTTACAGCTGCCACTCGGCTGGTGCTCTTCAGGGCGAAGGGCGAAGGAGTAAACGTTAATACCAGTGTCGGGGGAACGAGTGTGATGCTGGTATGGCTGCACAAGGTCGAAGTAAGTGCCTTCGCGCTCAGAGAAGCGGTCCTGGCCGTTAAGCTGGAGCTTGGCGGTTACAACGGGGTTCTCACCCCAGCAGTGCATCTTGAGGGAGGTCTCGTTGAGAACGAATGCACCAGCATCGGAGATGCTGGAAACTGGTCCGACACCGTTGTCGAAGAAACCGCCTGCACCGGGCATGTGCACGCCGGTGCCATCGACACCCCCTCCTCCGACACCGTAGGCACCGCTGCCATCGCTGCTGCTGCCCGCCGGAATACCAACATCCGCGCCCGCCGCCGCCCAGAAGTGGGTGCTGCTTACATCGGTCGCACCAGGCTGAGCAAAGAGTCCGTCGGCCCCGATGAACGCGTTCGCTGCGCCCGTTTTTGGACCCGCCCCCAGCGCAGCCGATCTAGGACCACTGAATGCGTGAAGGGCATTCGGTAGAGCATCGAGGGCGTCGGTGTAGTTAAATGGCTGGGCACCGAGAGCAGCGTAAAGGTTAGTGCCGCATTCAAGCGAGGCACAGTAGTCTACGTTGGCATCGGGCTGGACAACCCAGATAATCTCCTTGCACGGGTGGTTAAAGTTGAGCTTGATCTTGTTGGAAGAAGAACCAACCGACTCGTCGCCGGTGAACTGAAGCTGCTCAATAAGATACTCGTGAGGGTTCTGGGCCATACGGCGGCGCTCGTCGGTGTCGAGGAACACGTAGTCGACGTAGAGCGAAGCAGCCACGAGGGACTGGTTGTATGCAGTGTTTACTTTTACTACGCTTGGCGTGCTGTCTACACCACAATTGAGCGTTTGGACGGCCCAAAGGCACTCGTCGATGGGACGAAGGTCGAGGTTAATCTTAACCTCGTGGTACTGGAGGGCAATGAGCGGGAGGGCAAGGCCAGGGTTGCGGCAATACCAGAACTGGAGAGGGACGTAAAGAGTAGTCTCCGGGAGTGCGTTGCGGGGAGCACAGACGGCGTCAGGTGCAGCTGAGTCGCAAGGACCATCAACATCGGCGAAGAGAGGGTCGGTGATGAAGGTAAGCTGAGTTGTGTTACCGATCATCTTGTTGTAGCCGTCCTCCTGGTCGCAAGTGAGAGTAAGCTGCTGCCAGATGTGCATCCAGTCACCATACTGGCGATCGATGCGCTGTCCACCGATCTCAACCTCCACCTGTGAGATAAGCTGCTCACCGGGGCAATCAAGCCAGCGGGCGTAAACGCCGTCGTTAACAGAATCGGTCCCCGGGGTTTTTGAGCCTGGCCCCATTGACTGGTTAATCTCGGGGAGAGTCACCTGAAGGTAAGTGCGGTATGCAAGATCGCCGTTGCGGCTAATAGTGCAAGTTACACGGCGACCAAAATCTGCCTGGCCGTTAAAGGTTTGTTCGATGGATTCGAGAGAGAAGTTCGTGTGGCGACGGTAAGTCACCTTCCAGAAAGTAATCTGAGGATTGCCTGTCAAATAGACATCCTGTGCGCCATAAGCTACTAGTTGCATTAATCCACCACCCATTTTATAATATTGCTAAAGAAAAAAAATTTGGCGGAAATCAATTAATTAAATGATTAAAATCGACATTTTCTTCAACAAACGTTTTTAAATAGTTTTCTAAATAGATTTCTTTTCGATTTTCGTGTTTTTTTTTAAAAACATATTTATTTTTATTGTTAAGTTTTACTTCCCATCCAGACTGAATAGCATTATAAATAAAAGACATTTTCTGGAATTCTATGCAATTAACATAAACTTTTTCAGGGATGCCCGTTACTATAATTTCTTTATCGTCGCTCATTCTAATGGAAAGAGAGAAAACATAAATATTGTTTTAACTATATAATTATCTAAAGGCATTTATTAAATACTTAATTATTTGATATGAATTCCTTTAAGCCGAAAAATAATAAAAATATAAGAATATCTCAGAAAAGTATAGTAACTCTAGACGGAAAACATAGTCAAATAATGAATAAGATGGAGGATGATATAGAGAATACTCTTCCAAAATTACAGAAAAGAAAGGCTGCAATTAAAGAGCTCCTTAGAAAGAATATTTCCTTAGAGAAAAGACTTGATCTAAAGGACGAAATAAAGGAAATCAGAAAGAAAATGTCCGTTTTGACTAAGGAGAAAAATAAATATTTTTTAGATAATTCAAAGCACCTGTTCGATTATTTCGAAAATAAAAAGGAAATAGCAAATGGTAATAATAAAACAACTTTGCTAGATAGGTATTTTAATATTAATAGCAAATTAAAGGAGTTAGATATGAAGGAAATTTCAACCGTAGAAAAGTATTTAACAAATGTGGATGAGGGATTTATAAATGTTAAAAATTATCTAGTACAAACAGACGTATGTCGAAAATGCGACAAGGGGGAGCTAATTGCGATTGAGCACGATGGTGTTCTTGTGTGTAACAATTGTTTTTGCAGTATCCCATATTTAGTTGAGAATGAAAAACCTTCTTATAAAGAACCCCCTAAAGAGGTTTGTTTTTATGCATATAAAAGAATTAATCATTTTAGGGAGATTATTGCTCAATTTCAGGCGAAAGAAACAACACAAATCCCCGAGGAGGTTCTTGAAAATATAAAGCTGCAAATAAAAAAGGAACGTATGGAGGTTACTCAAATGACTAACAAGAAGGCGAAGGATATTTTGAAAAAACTTGGATATAATAAATATTATGAACATATTCCATTTATTAAGGATAAACTAGGGATTAAACCTCCTATAATGAGCCACGAATTAGAAGAAACATTATGTAATTTATTTATGGATATTCAGGCTCCATATTCTAGATATTGTCCCAATGATAGGGTTAACTTTTTGAATTATTATTATACAGTATATAAATTATGCGAGCTTCTCGGACAAACGCAATTTTTGCCATATTTTCCTATGCTAAAAGACCTCTATAAAAGAATAGAGCAGGATGAAATTTGGAAAAAAATATGCAACGAACTTGATTGGGAATTTATTCCAACAATTTAAATAAACAGATTTTTTATTTAAATTATTTAAATTATTTACATTATTTAAAAATATTTTATTTAAAAATTATTTTATTTTACCGAGGAAACCCTACAAGGTTTGCACCAATACCGAGGCCTGCGCCAGAACGAGCACTAACTGCAATAGTTGGAACGTATGTGTCAAGGATACTAAATGTCGCCGCTGCAGTAAGCGAAATTAATGCAACCTCGTCCATATTGAGGGATCTCTTAGGAATTGCGAATGCTGCAATAGCAACCATCAACCCTTCCACTAAATACTTAATAGCGCGTTTAATCAGTTCACCGAAATCTAAACTATGACCAGACATTTATATTAATAATAAAGAAAATAATATTTTCGTATTTCTAAACTTAACGATATAATTAATATATCCATTTAATATTTATTATATAAAATACTTAAACTTAGATAAGTTTACTATCTATAATGACTGATTCTACAAACAGAGCAAAAACGCAACCTGCTGGAGTTGAATGCAGAAAGAACCTAGACGGCACCGACAATTCTAAATATATTGATATTCTAGAGGAAGACCGCCCACTTGCGGCACAGAAGTTCGTTTGTATGTCTTTTGTTTCTCCTGAAAAAATATTAAAGCAGCGCGAACAGTTTTTATTTAATGAGTATATTAAGCAATGGGATATGAATAAATCATTAGAGAAATTCAATCAGTTCATTAATTTTATGACATTTAAATATCATTTAGACCCGTCAGATGTTATGAAAGACTTTGAGGACTACTGTAAAACAGAGCGGGATAATATATTCGTTACTACAATCGAGGACGAGTATAAAAGTTTCCTAGATAAGAACGAAGATAAATTAAATGTGACTTTTCAGAAGAATCACACATTCCAGACAAATGTCCGAGGAGTTAAAGTAAGAGGGTCTTACCCCACACAAGAGGAGGCTGAGATGAGATGCAAGATGCTAAGAGAAGTCGACCCGAATCACGACGTTTTTGTTGGCCCTGTCGGTATGTGGATGCCGTATGATCCCGATGCGTATAAAACAGGTAAGGTGGAATATTTAGAGGATGAGTTAAATCAGCTTATGTCTGAGAAGGATAAGAACGAACTTCGTGCAAAGAACGAATTTGACAAGCGTATTAAAGAGACGAGGAAGAAGGCGGTTGAAGAAAACATTGCAAAGGCGAAGGAAAGTGGGAACTTATTGACGCAGTCTTTGGATAGTGAGGGTAATTTGGTTAGCTTGTCGGGAGTAAATACAATTGATAATAAACTTGCAGATAACGTTGCTGTTGCGGATATTAGAAAGGAATTATTCGGTGGCGACAATATTATTACTAGTAAAACTAAAAACAATGACCACGGATTAAGCAGATTGAATACTTCTTCAAACAAAGCATTACTTTCCGGGTTGGGTGTAATTGTAGAGGAAGATAAATTAGATACCCTGTCGAGTTCACCCAGAGATAATATTACAATAAAACCGAAGACTTAAGTTCTGCGAATAATGCGGAGATTAAAGCTATATAAAATTAATTTAAAAATTTATATAGAATTAAGATGTAAATGACTAAAAAGAAGATATGTGCGTTAGAAAATTGCAATAAAAGATTAAATGTTGTTGATTGTTTGTCGTCTACGTGTAAATGTAAAAAGGTGTATTGTGCAACCCATCGGTTGCCCGAAACACACGCGTGTGGCTACGATTTTATGAAAGAAGTAAACCAAAAAACGGAAATAGACAAACTAAAATGCGTATCTACTTATGATAAAATATAAATACTACCATTTGCTTTTTTTTACATTTATTTTTGGATTATTGCTTTTTCTAGCAGAATTAGGATTATATTCTTCTTCTTCGTCGTCAGACCCAAGGTCTCTCGATATTTCCCAAAATTCTTTTGATCCAAGCTTGAAATCCCCTCTAGGCTCCGCCTTATACCAAAAAACCTGCTCTTGCAATTTATTCGTTTTTGCATTGTTATTTATAACAAGACACTCGAAATTCTCAGTGCATTGGTCTAGTACTTGTGAGAAAGATTCGAACGTGGGAAACATTCCCGCATAATTTTCATATATTCTTTTCCTATTTGCGATATACGGCTCACGCAAAATAAAAACGTAATCAATGTTTGTTCTAAGGTTGGGTGGAATCCCTAGAGGATATTGCATTGTAATAATTAGCATAATCTTCCAATGTCGACCATTCATGAATAATAGTCTCATCATTTTATCTTTTGTCCAGGCAGAATCATAGAGGCAATCATCAAGAATGACAAATGTCCTGGGGTCTATTGTAGATTTTTTATAATATTCCATCTCCTTTTTTACTTGTTTAAGAACCGTTTTCTGGCGCTTTAGAATATTTTCAACAATAGCTGTATTGTATTCATCGTGTATAAATAGTTTAGGAACGTGTTTTCCATAAAATCCGTTACCAGCCTCTGTTCCGGATATAACGGTTCCTATAGGAATATCCTGATGGCTATAAATAAGATCTCTTACGAGGAAACTTTTCCCCGTATCTCTTCGCCCTATCAGAACAACAACCGGTCCACTATTTTCGTCTTGTTTAAATCTAATATTGGTCATATCAAATTTTTTTAACTCAAGAGTCATTTATATCGTTTTTAGAAAATATAGGTTAAAATTTCACGAATTAAATATATATTGGAACTAATGGAGCTTCATTATAAAAAACACGATAATCGCCCGATTTTTTCAGATTTAGAAAACCCGAACTTATTGAATGTAAGTAAACCACAAAACTACGTCCCCATATATTCTAAATACTTCTCCCTAAATGAATCAAACTACAACAATATCAATCTTAATCACACTTATAACATTTGTGGTATTTCTGAGAAAAAGGACGAGAATAAGTTTATAGTTAATGTAACAGATGGAAAAACAACTGAAAGCAAAAATGTTCACTTCAAGCTATCTCCGCTGTTTGACCCCATTAAATTTTTGATCGGAAAATACGAAGAAGACGTCGATTATTTAACTTTACCTTCTCTTGAAAAGTCAAGGGCAAATGAAAAACTGAATGATCAAAATAACGCCGCGTATGTAGACAGTTTTTTTTCTTATTTAACAAGCCAACTCCTTCATACACATAATTTTGCACACGGCATAGATCTTTATGGGTCATTCTTGGCTATTAAGAATGATTATAAGATTAATATAAATGATGACATTGATTATTTGCAAGATTCTACTTATTTTAAAAAATATAATAATGTTGAAAAAAACAATATTACTTTCACTCTAGAGGACGAATACATTTCGAGCCAGATATTTTCCGATTCTAGGACAAATAAAGATAAGCTTGTCGTTAGTGACGACAGCACTGTATTAAATCTTTCGGATATATCTGATTTAGACCAGTTCGATACCATATTCAAAGGTTCGGAGAGCAATAATAATGATGAAAAAATAGATATTTTGTTTGAAAAAAAAGAAACTGAGCCAAATGTGAAAACGAGTGCAACTGGTATATCCCGCTCCAGTAGCTCCCACTCCGGTAGCCCTCACTCCGGTAGCTCCCACTCCGGTAGCTCCCACTCCGGTAGCTCCCACTCCAGTAATACGTGTTCATCTCGATCGTCAAATACGTCTAGTGGAGAAAATGACTCGGACGATGGTTCTTGTTCTGGGTCGGATTCTGAATCGAGTCATTCTTCCTCTGAGAGCAACTGCTCGACAGAGACCGAAGAAGAGATTCTTGTTAACATATCAAAATTTCCTATCCAGATAATATGTCTAGAAGAGTGTGAGAAAACATTAGATTCGCTTCTTGTTAATAAACCGTTAACTGATAAAGAATGGGACTCACTAACTATGCAGGTTATAATGATACTAATCACGTATCAAAAGGTGTTCGACCTAACGCACAACGACTTACATACAAATAATATAATGTATAATACAACCGACAAAAAACATATAGAATATTGTTACAATGGGAAGTATTATAAAATCCCTACTTTCGGGAGAATCTATAAAATCATTGATTTTGGTAGAGCAATCTATAAATTTAAGGGAAAAACGATGTGTAGTGATAGCTTCCATTCATCTGGCGATGCGGCAACTCAATATAATTTCCCACCATATTTAAACGAGAAGAAAAAGAGGGTTTTGCCTAATAAAAGTTTTGACTTATGTAGACTAGGGTGTTCCCTCTTTGATTTTATAGTTGATGACCTTGAGGATAATGATGAGATATCAGATATTAAGGATATTAAAAACATCAAGTCCGGTATTAAAAAAATAATTTTAAATTGGTGCAACGACGACAAAGAGAGAAATATAATTTATAAAACCAACGGGGATGAAAGATATCCCGAATTCAAATTATATAAGATGATAGCGAGAACTGTCCATAACCACGCCCCAACTGACGTGCTAAAACTCCCCTATTTCAAAAAGTATATTGTATCGAATCTAAAGCATCCGGGAAGCGTTATTGACATAGATAGTTGCCCGTGTCTATGCAATAAATAAAAAATTGATTTGCATTATTTATAAATAAATAATGCAATTATGTCTTCATCTAGTCTAAACAAGGTTGATATTGTCGAAGCGGCTCGTCGGATGCTGAGGGATTCGGATACTTCGACCTCCACCGAGAGCGAGGAGTACAATTTGTACATTCGCCAGTCTATGCTTCCTAGCAATAAGATTTCCACGTGGATTGTTACCCACGATGGTTCCAACCTCCCTGTCGTCGCTGTTATCAACGATAGTCTGGAAGTAACCAACTCTCGCGAGATTATTAAATCCGTTGGAAAGGAACAGTTTAGGTGTCGCCAGTGTGGAGATAATTGCAGAAATCTTTCATCTGTATTTGGTCCGGAAGGACCTTATCTTTGCAATTATGATAACGTGAATACGACATATACGAATCGTCTACGCAAGCACGCAAATGATATTTATAAAAACAGTTTCTCTACTCCTAATAGCTTCTATCTATCTATTGCAACCGACAAACTGCTTTGCAAGGATCGACATTCATATGTTCGTGCCGGCACTTCCGCTGCTGCTAAAGCATCCCGGCCTCTATTTCATTACGCTGGAAATTGCGATACGGTTCCGGAGGTCTCAAGAAAGAATATTAAAATGCTTAACAGTGCCCTCCATAAATATTGGATTCTAATTCACGATCTCTTTGTTAAGCTTACTGCCGACTGGGCCTCGGCTGGAATGCGCCACGCGACAAAGCAACGCATCGAGAGTATGAAAGAGGTCGCTACCGAGGTGACCTATATTGAAGAGCATTTTGGCAAAACATTTGAATGGATTCTGAGCGCAATGTCTAAGTTCTCTGTTCCATTTGATAGGCTCCCAATGAATGACCGAATTAAAATTGTTTCAGAGGCAATCGGAGAAGGGCATATTGGTGAAGATGGGAATGGCGAGGATTCTGTTATCCACTTCCAATATAGCAAGATGAACAATACCGTTTTGATGTGGATGAAGAAGGCGGGGAGTCGTTCTGACCTAAAATCTATGATGGCCTCCCTCATTAAGCCATCTACATATGGAAAGAAGACGAGCGTTGTTCCGCCAAATGTAAATCAAATTTCTGCGGCCGAGAAGGCACTTGGTGAGAACTTTTGGACACGCGTCGCAACAACAAAGAGTTTGACGGAGTATTATAAGGATTATACCGGACCTTGTCGGTATTGGCAGTCTCCGAATATAGATATTGGCGATAAATTGTCGGGGGCGATGGAGGGATTCGCGTCCCTTCGCAAGGACGCCGCGCCGCCAAGGAAATCGGTTCTTCGTGCGTGGGAAGACACACCCCCATCAGATATTGTAAATAATATTCCCGATCTGATTGAGCTGATGATGTCGGGGAAAAACATTTTCATCCCTTGCACGGGAGAGCACGGTGTTGTTGCAAACACTAGCATCGACGCGGATAATCTTTTGTGTAAGCCTGTTAAAGAGAAGGGAGGACTACTGTGGAGCTTTCTTGGTGGAAAGGGGTATGGCGCGAATTCCAAGCACTCTGGCGTATGGCAGCGTCTTATCGCAATCCACGAGATTAGTGCAGGGAACTATTCAAATTATATTCTTGTAACAGCATCGTCTATTGTTCTACCTTCATCATTAATGAGCAATGTCGTCCTCGCAGAGCACGTTCTTTCGAGCAAGGCGAAGAAGCACTTAGGGCTCGTTATTAGTAAGATGCAGACTAAAACTCGAATTCTAACGAGCACATCTACTGCATATAAAAATGCTAAGGAGTATCCTATTATTGGTGTCGGTCTATGTTCTGGTCCCGGCGGAACTCTTGCACACGGACACACGCTTGAGTATGCAATCACCTCATCGGTTTCCGCGTATTTTGCAGTCACAAAAAAGGACATTACTGGGACAATCACTAGGTATACGAGGTCTGTTTCGGCTCCGAACCTATACAGTCAACCAAAAGCTAGAAACTGCTTTTGCACGAACTGTGCTGCTTTTGTTGGAAATAAAAAGACAAAGTTTTGCGGAAACTGTGGGGCAAAGATGTAATAAAATAAGTATAAAATAAGTATAAAATATAAAATAATAATAAGTATAAATCTTATTTTTATTTTCTTATAATTAAAATTCAGGTTTTCCTATAAAAGCCCCCGGTTGGGATTTTTTTAAAATACCTTTGTCTAAATATTCGATTGAGTACATTCCCAAAACACCACTTGCAAATACTAAACACGTCTCTCCCGCAATCAATTTCGGCGCTTTTTTTTCCTTAATTATATATTTTTGATATAAAGTCGTGAGGACAAAATAGAAGACTGCGATTATACCAGAATGCATAAATATATTTTCCATTTATGTATTGTTCTAAAAACTTGAAACTAATTAAACGAGTTTAAGTTAGAACCTCTATATCATCTAATACTGGATTAACTGTAACTGACCTATTCAGGTCGTTTATATCCAAAATTTGCAAGTCTACATCTCCGCCAATTTTTATTTTATCTTCATCGTCCTCCTCCTCCTCTTCCCTCCTACGACGCTCTGCTGAAAGTTCTGCTATCTTATCTAACCGTTCGTCTGTCTTTGGTGCTATAACAGAGTCTGTATTCCCATTTATGTCTACGCGATTATCTATGTCGTTAAAATTTACACGGTCCTTTGTGCTTTCATCTGAAGGAGCGGAAAATAACGACTGGGTTGGCGCAGGCGAAGCGGGTGCAAGCGCAGCGGGTGCAAGCGCAGCGGGTGCAAGCGCAGCGGGTGCAAGCGAAGCGGGTGCAAGCGCAGCGGGTGCAAGCGAAGCGGGTGCAAGCGAAGCGGGTGCAAGCGAAGCGGATGTGGCGGGGGACGACGATGATGACGACGATGATGACGACGGAAGGGTTTCTTTTGGCAAAGATGATACGGGTGTCGTCACTTTCGGATATGATTGTGGTATAACTTCCGTGGAAACAGTAGGAGATACATTCGATGTAGTATTATCGCCTATATTCTCTCCTAAATTAATATTATCAATAGGATCTGTCGAAGGAGTTTCCTTAATAATAACAAATTCTTCATTTACGTCCAGCTCTTCCGTTTCGTCCATATATGCACGCAATATATCCTCTATTGGCATAGTGTCTCGCACAGTATTAAGAATACTCTCCTTAATAATAGACTCAAGTTCGCGGTTGTGTTTCTGGATCTCTAATGGAAGGATATCCTTTTCAAATAAATAAATGCTAGTATATAACTTTCTTGCTACATTACAATATGTCTTATGGATAAATGTGTTCACCGAAGGGATATTTATATTAACCTTTTTCTGCTTATTACCTACACGTGCGCACGTCAACGCCTTTAATTGAATTACGTGAACACACGTAATCAGCTCTTCCAAATACCCACAGCTTGTCGTGTCTTCGATCCTTTTTCGCTCAGTATCAATAATAGTAGAATTCCATTTTGGAATTCTACTTAAAAATGTCTGAAATGTCATTAAATATTTATCTTCTTCATCGTTTTCAATACATAATGCCCACGATTCATCAAATATAGATTTTAATCCCTCAATTAAACTGGGCGTTAATGTATTCACTAATCTAGCACACCACTCGTTTTTGGAATCACTTAGACTAACTAACGAATAATCATCCATTTACATAATTAACACATTTTCTAAACTATCATCTAAACGAAAATATAAATAATTTAACAAGAAGAATATAAGCAATTTTTCATTTCTAAACTCTTTTTTTATTTTATTGAATGTTAGCAACATACTCCATTTATAAGATTCATCGATGTCCGCAGTTTCTATATATTCCATTATATCTAACCCACTTAATCCATTCTCGTAAATCTTTATAGATTTGTTTATAATTTGCCCCTGCGTATTACATTTTTTCCCTATTATATTAGCCAACCAAACCTGTTTTTCGACTTTATTGGGTTTCTTCGAAAGGTTATCTATTATATGTTTATTCAAATTAATTGACTTTCCGTCTACAACCGGTGGAGGGATATATATATCACAAAATCTGGATAAAATAGGTTTTAATAATTTATATTTGTCTTCAAGTATTATAAAAAATCGAGTTGTATGATTATATAACTCAATACATCTCCTTAACGCAGATTGTGCATCTATTGTTAGCTTATCTGCGTTTGCCATAACAATAATTTTAAAACTATTTGTAATTTTTATATTTATATGTGATTTTGCGAAAAACTTCAGTTCTTCGCGGACAAATTTAATACCTTTTCCGTGAGCACAGTCAACATATAAAACGCATTGTTTTATAGCCACAACGTTATTTCCATAAATATCTTTAATGAATTTGTTAACCAACGTTCGTTTACCACCACCGGTTGGTCCGTGAAATATAATATTTGGTATTTTATTAATTTCCAGGAACCTATCCAGTGTTTTTTTTATAGGATTATGTATAGATAAGTTCATAATAAATATATACTAAACATAAACAGTTGTATTTAATATATTAATATAGTAATATATCAAATGTTGTTTATGACCAGCTCTGTAAACTTTGTGCATAGGGATTTCTCTTGAATGCGTCCAATATGTCTGGCTGAATACGGTCGCACCCACTCCCAGTATCATTATACGCTTGGGAGTTTAACTTTCCGTGAGTTTCGGCACTAGGAATGATAGATGTTCCTGTGCTGGGAGTCCACAACCTATTGTTACACCGGTCGTCGTCCAGCTTGGCAATACATATATTGCTTTTCTGATTAAACATTTGCGTCCCGCCGTGATTTGGCCGATTCTCATATGTTTTGTTGGGATTATTCCTCTGATTATATGCTGCCTCATACGATGAATTATTCACACATACCGCCGGCCCCGCGTTCCCGTCATATGAACATCCGGTTGTATCACGCTGAACGTGCACAGGTGTTTGATCATTCACCAAATACCCTCCGGCGCCTCCATCTTGTTGATTATTCATATTTAAATGATTATTATCCAATTTATTTTCTGTCATTTCCCGAATAGTAGTTCTTGTTCTGTCAGCTGGGTTATATACCGGCTGTCTCGATACAGACGAGGACGCATTCCCACTTGGACGCATCGCCCCGATAACATTTTCTTTTCTAGACGGGCGCAAAATATCCATTATCGGAGCGGTAATCGCTTTCATCGCACCTTGCACGATTCCATATGGACTTTCTATGCGAGTAGTTGCTCTATTATTTGGAAGGTTAGCATACGACCTCATCCCATAATCTCCTTCGGTCGCATCTTTTACTCCGTTTGCTCTAAGATTTATTAAATGATTTGCTTTTAACACCGGGCGAGACGGTGCCTCGTATTCTCCCTTAACATATGTGCTGTCATTCTCTCCACCAGCCCCGAAATATGAACAAGAGGTAGATGGTCGATTCACGTGACTAACTACTGCTTGTCCTCGTGTCGGCTGTGCCTTTTCGGCACCAGTTGTAGTAAACCATCTCTCAGGACCAACCTTGTAGTAGGTGTCGGGCAATTGTTTCTCAACGCGACCTTGCTGAACAACGGTTGTTCCATCTTTAATAAATGAGTTTGCTGGCCCCTCGTGTCCAGATAAGCCAAACGATATCTTAGGGTTTGTTTTTGTGCGTAGTTGGTCAACGTTTTTCGGAGCCCAGCAGTCTCGGGACTCCATTCCAGAATTGAAACCAGCTCCGGGATTTTTATTAAATCCTTTGTTTAGTCCAGGAGCAACGTGTTCTTCTTCCCACGGCTTAACGTTTGCCATACGAGAACTAGGATTTACTCGAGACTGGATAAAATCGTTGGCGTTTGGAGCGCCGTTCGCGTGCTGAAAGTTTGACTGAGGCTTAAATAAAGGAGCGACTTCTTTTTTACTAAAATGCTGAGACCCTTGGCCTTGCATATTGTCTAATATACTTTCTCCTACATCAGATGAGCGGGTTGCTCCCCTAACCTTCGAACCAAAGAATGGTTGCATATTATTATGTTTAAAATTTTCCTTAATAATTTTATCGCCAGTAAGAGACATTGTCGCACCTCGACCACTCCCAACACTTCCCGGCGGATTATTCGCTGATACTTCATTATAAACATCTTTGTTGTAGAATTTATCGGTTGCCTGCTGGCCGCTCATATATTTCTTTATATTGTCGGCGTTTATTTCTGCGGTTGTTGGGTAGTTTAGAACGGGTTGGGGAGGATTAACGCCGGGCAAAGCGTTAACGTGTTCACCCATATTAACAAAACCTTCTCTATTTGAACACCCGAGAGGGGTGTCGTTTTTTTCATTTTCGGTAGACATTATATACAAACCTCCTAATGCTAAAATGGGTATTGCAATCATTGCCATTATATAATAGGTTCATATATATTTAATTTATGCATAAAATATTAATTGTTATTAATACACGGAGCAACCGGAATAAAATAATCTTTTTCTAAAATGCGGGTGCTTAAATTATTCTTAAATGGTATATTTACATTTTCTTGTGGATCCATCGGCAATATACTCCATTTCGTTTGTTCTAAATCTCTTACAGTCCACGCCGGATGGGTCGCTCTTGGCTGTTCCGTTATGGGTGCGATACTAGGATATTCGACCCTTTTGCTTTTAACTGCATTATGTCTATAATCGTTTACATCTTCTGCGTCTCTTGTTACTTTTCTAGTTAAACCTAACAGATCACTCTCTAAATTAATGGAATTTGTTTGTAAATTAGCCCCCCACTTTTGCATTCGTATATGAGGGTCTTCCATAAAGCAGGGCTTCGACCCATTCCCTGGGACATTTAACATATATCTTCCAGTATCAGTTGCTTCTTGTACTTGTTTTTCTACACGACAAGGGTCGTCGTGAAAACGGGTAAATGACATATATATATATCTCTTACATTATATATTCTTATAAATCATTATACAATTAATATATCTTTTATGATAGTTTTATTTTATGTTTATTGCCATCCCACGTATAACTTTTACTTTCATATATCCATATCGTTCCTTTTTTCCAATCATATTTATTTCCTCCAGCCTTTTCACTTAAGTTTTCCATATATTTATCTATAGTCCAGTGTTTATGTTCACGCGCAACAACAGGTAAATATGTTGCGCTTTTACCTGATAAAAGTTTTAAATATATTCCTTGTTTACCATTTAATTTGAAATATCTCTCTGTATGTTTTCCGCTATATTTTTTCCATTTATGTTTCGGGTCAAGTAACTCTATTTTATAATCTAATTTGTCCAATAGATGGTTACTATACGGAATGTTCCATCTATTTTTTGCATCTAATAAACAATCACCGGCGGCTTCTATTATTTTAGTAGCTGTTTTATGGGTATTGGTTGTTTCATACCTACCATAAGAGCAATTTGTTTTACCGTTAAGGCTGGTTCCTACAAATACACCTTGATGCATATTATAAAAGGGAGACCATAATGGTAGTTTCACACTATATGATGCATTATTTAGTTTTTTAATTATTTCTGATTTAATAGATCCTAATGCTAGCATTATATCAAAGTTATTAAGCTTATCACTATTTATTGTTGGTCCATAAATAATGCTAACATAAGATACTATATTTTTAATATGTGTAGATGTAACTGTATATTTATCTAACTTGTTATTTTCTAAATGACTATCATAATAATCAACAACTTTTCCAGAGTAATTTATTTTTTTAACACATTCGCAAAATAATTGGATTGCATATGGACCACATAATAGTTCAGATTGGTTCGTATATTGTTTAATTTTATGCAATTGAAGTGGATGCTGAATAAGTGAATATATTAGATGTTCCTCTAAATATTGTTTATGGAGTCTTTGCGGAAATTTTAATATATTATTATTGAATTGTTTACCGTGATGAGTTAAATCTGTTGTGCTAAATAATACACTATTTGGGTGATTACTAATAAATGTAGTAATCCATTTAACAATTTGTGTGTCATATTTTTTTACCGGTGTCAAAACAAATATTTTAACATTTGGAAAATGCGTTCGTAATTCATTCTCAACCCAATCAAATGAGTGTTCGTTTTTATTTATAATAGGCAATTGCGGTGTTTTTCCGAATGTGGTGTCTTTATATAATTGATATACCCCTGGCAATATATCCCTACTATCGTGTATTGCGGATATATAAATGATATACTTTATTTTATAACGGGGGAAATGTATCAAAATATTTTTACGTGCATCACCTGCATATTTTTTCCCGGCGTGAGGTAAAATCGCTGCACGCGGGTAATTTATATTATATATTTTTTTTGTTTTTGATATATTATGCTTTGAAACTTTATGCTTTAAAACTTTATGCTTTAAAACTTTATGCTTTAAAACTTTATGATGTGTTTTTTTAGTTTTCATAATATATCAAATCATTTTAATTAGGAACAGGGAAAGGCCTCTGATTATTTTCCATAATTAATGGACTTGGCATAATTAGAGGTGCTCTTTGAAAAAACTGCTTTGACGGGAGTTTCTTAAGATATGGCTGGACTGGTTTTTGAGGTGAAACAAGATTAGATGAGTTTATTCCAAATAATGCGGACTCTATCTCAACAGGATTGTGTGATAAGACATCACGTGGAAGGTGACTAGGCGTATAACCCACACAAGGAATAGCGGGGTCTAAACAAGTTCCGTATTGAGAGTGTTCGTAAAACTTGTATTTTACCATTCCGCGAAAAGAGGCCTGCTGCAAACAATAATCACTAGAAGTATTAATATTTCTCGTAGACGTCATATTATTATATGACTATATATTTTTCAACAACATATTTTTATTATCTTCACGAATATTTCCATCATTTAGTATATCACAAAAGCACTTGTGAGATAAATCAAACAGATCGTACACAAATAACAATTTAAATAAATCTCGCTGGTCATCTCCCAAGAATGCAAGCATCCCTTTGAACTTTTTCGTTTCTTTTATTTTATTTATTATTTCAACCATATCTTTATTTTTCGATATTTTATCAAACAACTCGGTCGATTCTTTATCAATCACCGCGTCGTTCCAGTTATTAAGTCCAAACGCTTGTAAATATTGTAACCGATATGCATCTTCATTTGTCTTCTCACTATGGGATTTGTATGTGCAGATAAAATCGTGAATATACATTATAAATAATTAAAGGCATTTTTTTATACTCTTAATTAATTAGTAATAATTTAGTTTTTGCTTGCATTATCACGAGTTAAATCTCTGGAAGGAAGCCCACCCCTGATCCAACCATCTGCTGCAGAACTTTCGCAAAGATTTTCTGGGTTGGAAATAGTATTCTTAAGTGATTCAAGCATAGGCGTGTTACGGTAACCCATATGGCATATCTCACTCGAAGGATTTGCACTTTTTCTGTTATTCGCTAAATCTCCTTGCAATAATTTTGATTCTAAATCAGAGTTACCTTTCCCCCTTCCTAAAAAGGGGACTGTTACGTATGGCCGTTGATTTAATGTTATTCTACAGTCTGGTCTAGTTAATTTCGTAATAGATAGAGCAGAGTTGCTGTCGATATTGCACCCGTTTATCCCCACCTGGTGGCTTCCGTTGAAATTCACATTTGGCTGACTAGTTGCGAACTCAATCGCGCTTGACATCGGACAAGACTGTCGGAAATTATCTAATATGTAAGTGGATGCTTCTGCATTTTGAATATTTCTCTGACTAATTCCACAGCGGTCATCTCCTATTCTAGACTGGCCATAAAATGTATAATCATGCATTGAAGCCATTATATAATGCATAAATATATTATTTTATTTAAATAATATCTTTATTCTGATGTCCATCGATGTGGTGCCCCTCTTGTGCAAGCGAGTTCGTGTCCTTCTTTACACGATACCATATCTCCGTAGCACCACTCTGCAAATGATTTTTGGTCGTTTGGTATTTGAGTGCTTGCCGTCGAATACCATTGTCTCATTGATCTGTCAAATGTAAAATTATCTCCTAAATCATGAAACAGTTTATCCTTTATAGATGGGTCTTTGAAGTTTTCTGCTACAAATTCTTTTACGTCATCATTAATAGTTGAAACAACATTCTTGTTAAATGATGGGGCCGCCTCCTTTCTAGTTGGATTATCACTTATTTCTGGTGGTAATACATTCATTAATGGGTTCTTCTCAGACGGCAACGTATAAACATTGGAATCTATTACAGGGGAAGGTTGTGAGGCGGAAAACCCTTCTTTTGTTTTTTTTGTTTTAAATAAATACAACATAACAATGCAAAGTATTGTTACCGCCCCAGTAATTAAAATCTGCATTTTATTTCCTATAAAAAGACCCGTTAGCGTTAAAAATAATACTAGCCGCGTAATAGCATTTAACTTTTCACTAAACTGCATATTTATACTTGGCCAAACTTCTGTAATATATTCTTTTTTAAATAAAACATTTGGATCAGTTATCCAAAAAGGAGCAGCCATTTATATATATAGTCGTTTTATTTTTTCTTTCTTCTCTTCTTTTTATTACCCCCGGAAGGGGGTTTTAATGTTTTTTCATATGTTTCGCCGGTTCTAAAAATAGTCCTCTCCACTTCTCCCGGCGGTGTCTGTTTTGTGGGAGTGGGCTCGCTTGGGAGGGAGGGAGTTCTGGTATATGCTGCTGTCGGAGGAGACTGCGAAGAAGAGGAGGACACCGATGCGGCTGCCCGCCGTTGTTCTAATTTCTCTTTCATCCTCTCGCGCTGTTTCGCTACTTTCATATTCTTAGAAATATTGTTTCTCATCGCGTTCATATCCATCTTTCCTCCCTTTCCACCCATTCCCATTTTACCAAACATCTCCTTTAAGTTTCCCATACCAGGCATACTCTTCATCTTCTCCATCATTTCGCTCGCCTCTTGCAATAGCTCGCTCTCCTTTATATCTCCAGATTTCATTCTCTCATCCAACTTAGACCCCACGTTTTTTACTAAAGACATTAATTTTGTTGGCTGATTGAAAAGATTTTTAAATACACTATCAACTGAACCGCCGTCAGTCATATCTATATCAAAGTCTTTTGCTGTCTCTTCCGCAATATCTTTTGCGAGTTTTCCCAATTTACCGTTTAACATTCCATTAACGTGCTCGTGTATTTTTTCCGGGTCCGGCATATTTTGCGATGATTTATCATTTCCATCTTTCTTATCTCCGTTAAACATATCTTTCATATTTTTCATTGTCTCTTCTAACTTTTCTTTAAATTCATCTTGGTTTATTGCCTCGAATAACTTTGCTGTATCTCCAAATGATTCTTCGTGCGAAAGAGACGATACAATTGTAAATAATATAAGCTGCAAATACTTCCACATCGTATGCCTTGTTTTATCGCTAATATCCTGCTTCCATAAATATTTAAATTCTATGTCGGGTAAAAAGTCAGTTCTTATTTCTTTATCCTCAAACATCTCTTGGTTTTGGTATAATATGTCGAAAAATCTCTTGGGATATAGCGTTTCACAATACTCATACACCCTTTTGATGGACTCTTTGTCGTTTTCATCGCCCAGTATAGCTTTTAAGTCATCGTTTAATGTTTCCCTTAATTCGGGATAAGTTTTTAAAATATCATTTAAAAAATCTATAACTATTTTCTTAAAGTCCCTTAGAACTTCAGTGGAGTCTTTTGATGCTTCGGTTTTTTCTTCGACAGGTGTACCATCGTCCGGCAGCGCGTCCAGAATCTCCGTAGTTAGGTTTTCGAATACATCTTTGACAATATTTTCTTTATTGTCCATATTATATTTACATAACCGTTGTTTTTTTAAACTCTAATTATATAAATCACATAATTTTAACAAATTATTCAAATATTTCAATACATTATTTTTGTCGGCGTCAGTCATGTTTCTAACTGGATCGCGTATAATATCTATTTTATTAAGTATCCTACGAGAGTTTTCATCTGTTATTTCATTCGCATAATTCTTTTCTATAAAAAATGATATATCATTATCTTTAATTTGCTGATGATATGGTCCCACAACAGTCTCCTTAAATATGTTAATTATTATTTTAGGGTTTGCCTTGCGTATATTACGCAGAGCCTCACGTCCGGCAATAATGTCTTTGTCGTTGGGAAATACTCGAAGAATATCTCCAACAAACTCCTCGAAGTGATTATTAAATGCCTTTAATACGTAAGACGGAGATAATGTCGCCATATCTGATAATAATAATAGTAAAGTTTTTTTTTTAAATATTATTATTATTATATATATTAAGATATATCACTATTTCTCTCTTGCTGTAATTTATCTAAGGAAACACCTTTAATTGTATTTGCTTCGTAATTATCAGGCGGTGTCTCGATTGAGTTCTCCTCTGAATGAACCGACGTGTAGTGATGTAACTGTCGCATCCCACCTTCTCCCTTAGCAGACATATCCGTAATATCCTGATCTAAAAAACTAAAATTATCTGATGCAACACCGTGACCTAATCCTCCAAGAGAGAAGGCGTTAGGTTCTGAATTATTTTGAGCGGCCTCTTGCATAACATTTTTCTTTGGCATAATGTGATGGGTTATCTCGTCGCCAAATAAAACGTGATGACCCTTATTTAACAATAATAGCGCCGGGACTTTTGTAACCGTCGGAGGTAATAACACTTCGTCGCCTTTTTCTAATACAATATAGCACGCTCCATTTTTCGAAATCCTATTATCTATACAAATAAAGTGCATTTTTTCACTAGCGGCACTCTTACTAATATTCTGAAGCATACTTTTGCACTTTTCGCAAAAATTACTGTAATATAAAATACAACTCATATAAATACTATAAATACTATCATTTATATTTATTTCGCTAAAAATTGATTTAAATTTTAATAGCAGAGTAAATATATAATTATGGATCCAAGAGTATCCGATATTGCTTTTGAAAATAATAACCTCACGTTTAACGTATCTAACATTAATGTCAGTCTAGCTAATTCACTTCGCAGAATAATGCTTTCCGATATCCCAAATGTCGTGTTTCAAACAGCACCCCACGATAAAGATAATTCTATAATTTCGGTAAATACATCCAGGCTAAATAATGAAATTATTAAACAGAGATTGGCGTGTATCCCTATCCATATTACCGATATTGGATTTCCTATCGAAGATTATATTGTTGAATGCGATAAAAAGAACGAAAGTGAAACAACCCAATATGTTACCACTGAAGACTTTGTTGTTAGAAACATAAAAAACGACACCGTTCTTTCTACTGCCGAAACAAGGAAGATGTTTCCACCAGACCCCATCACGGGCGACTTTATCGACTTTGTTCGTATCAGACCCAAGCTGTCCAAAACACTTGCTGGAGAACATCTCAAAATGTCGTGCACCCTTAGTATTGGAAATGTTAAGGATAACGGCTCTTATAATGTAGTGTCCACTTGCAGCTATCGCTCGACTATAGATGTTGTTCGGAGGGCCGATATTTGGTCTGGGAAGGCCAAGGAATATAAAAAGAGTGGGAAGTCTGCTCCAGAAATTGAAGATATAAAAAACGACTGGCTTATTCTAGAAGGAAAGCGCATCACGCTCCCAAATTCATTTACATTTATTATAGAAAGCGTTGGAGTATTTGCTCCAATGAAAATCGTTGAGATGGCGTGCAATGTGATGATTAATAAAGTAGAAAAGTTCGCAGAAGATATCCAGACAAAAGAGAATATGATTGTTCCGTCAAAAACAACTATGGAGAATTCCTATGATATTATTCTTGAGGGTGAGGATTATACGCTCGGATGCGCTCTCGAATATCTACTTTATGCATCATACTATGATACGCCGACCGATTCTAATAAAATTTTGACATTCTGTGGATTTACAAAGCCCCACCCACATATTGACGTTAGCACCATTCGTATCGCATTTAAACACAATACCGATAAGGGGGAAATTCTAAATTACCTCGGGAATGTAACAACAAAAGCATTGGAGATTTTCAACTCACTTAAAAAAGATTTCACAACAGTTGCATAATAAATTTATTATATATAAAATTATTATCCTTTACCATTCATTCATTTTTACCATTCATTCATTTTTACCGCCGTGACGCTTTGTGAAATTTATAGAAAACATTAATTTTGCTGGGGGTAAGTTATCTACATACCCAATCACGCGAGCCTTAGTTATATTTTTATTCTCGCCTCGCAGGGACTCCACGTAAATTCTATGTAGACAGAACATATGTGTTCTATACTGTGCTGGATATTCGATGAGTGGCTTACTCTTTTTTACGTAACACATAATATAATTTGTGTGCAATTGTTTAGTGAACTTATCAATTTGGTCGCGGAAAATATCAAACTGTTCGGCCGATTGATTGAAAAACTCTAAATATTTGAATACATTCCCCGCTTTCCTCAGCTCTAAGAAATGATACTGTAGTTTTGGTTGATTACCTCGAAGACGACGAACCGTCTCATACTGGGGATTTCTAATCTTGCTTCGTTCTCCTGTAAGGTTGTTCTTTACGATTACCCCCATCGTTGTATAGTCCGTATTTGCACCAGCCCACTTTTCGCGTAGATCGCTGTAATTATTGAAGTGCCACTGCATTGGGAATAAAACTCCTGTGCAATCAAAAAGGTTGTTCTGGATATTGCGAGACACCTCGGTAACCGTAAGCTCTTCATTGTTTATTTTATAACAACCCACAAGGAAGATTTTCTTTTCTGTAAATGGAGTAACAATCCTATTATTAGGATGCTGCATTACAAAACTATAGCTATACTCTTTCGGCAAATTGTCAAAATCCAAATCCAGACTGGCCGCCGCATCCAAAAACATATAACGAAATGTATTCTCGATACCTTGGTTCTCGTCTCGGAAGAAAATACACCTGGCCCCAATATTGCTTTTTGTACAAACCTCCCAGTCCCCAATAGACTCGTCAAAAAATACATTTATCATTGTTCCCTCTATAAAATCCTCGGCTACACAGTTATGACGACCCTTTAACGGAACTGCGTTTTTACCGGAAAATACATCCATACTTACTGATTTAGGTGGGGAAAACCCTACCATCTTAGAGCCTTTTAGAATAATCGACCGAAATAAACCCAACGAATCTGTATTATCTTCGGTTAGTGCGGATTTAATATATTTTAAAATATGGTAGTTGCCGTTTTCGTTCGTGTATTTTGTTAACTTGATGCTTGCATCTTCGAATTTTTTCCCGGCGGAGGCTGCGTCTGTGGAAAGTGAACTGACCAATTCCATAATATTACAATTATCCGGTTTAGTAAGATTATATACGATATCCATAATAGGTTATATAACTAGATTACCTTTAACTTGTTTAGAAAGTTTCATAAATGTTTCGTTTTCATAAAAACTTTCGTTTTGGATAAAAATTTCTACTGTATGTATAAGATAATGGCCCATAATGATTTACATTTACAATTAGGCGATATTATAGAAATAATAGCCCCGGAAGATGAAAAACTACACGAAAAGAATTTTTTTATAAACTATATTGATAATAATGAGATAGATTTATTAGACGACGATGGTTCTATAATACTTATGATAGGAGAGGATAAATCATTGCTTAACGAATCAATCACCGAAATACGTTTACTAGATCGTGCATCTGAACAAGGATATTCTAGGCAAAATGGATTACTGCCAGATACGTGGGTTAATGTTTATTTAGGCGGAGAAATTCCAGTTGTTGTTACGGGAAAAATAACAAATTTAGAAGAAGATCAAATTGAAATTACAAGCGTAGAGGAAGGGTCCGAACCAATATATATTGACTTTGAATACAAGGGGGTTCCCAAAGATATTCCTATTGACAAAATAGAAATTAGAGATCCGCCGGAACATGCATCGCCGGAAAATGCATCGCCGGAACATGCATCGCCGGAACATGCATCGCCGGAACATGCATCGCCGGAACATTCATCGCCGGAACATGCATCGCCGGAACATGCATTGCAAGAACATGAAGGAGAATATCGCGATATCGTAGATTCGCCCGAAGAACAGGATATGGGAAAAATTATACAGGATAAGATATTCGACGCCGACCAGTTTAAGTTTGGAGATGAATTAGACGAAATATCCCAAATTATAGATGTTGCGGATGAAAATAAGAAGTTTAGCATAGATAAACAAACAGGAGATATATTGGACGACCTATTGTCCGACATACCAAACAAGCAGAGGACACCGTTGGTTCTTAATCATATACATACTTTAATAGAAAGATATGTTCAGCTTAGAGAGAAATTCTCCACATTTGATGATTATAATAACGTAGATGGATTTATTAAGCGCGGACCGGAATACAAGCCTCTTACAAATGTTCTAAAAGAACAGTCTCATAAACTCTATTGGGTACTACCTGTGGTAAAATGCAAAAAACACATTTATGATGTTGACGCTCCTGAATCGACAGACGGGATGGGTGTGTCGCACATGGAACTGTCGGTTTCTCGCGCAAGAGAAACAGAACTGATAAACTCCTACGAAGATAACACCATTGCTGGAGAGAATAGATATTATGCTCTTATAAAAGGATTAAATAAATTCTACACGCCTTTTGACGAACCAGACAATAGAGACACCCTTTTAACAACACAAAGGGTGAACGCAAACGTATTGTCCGTTGTAGAAAACTTAGATAACTTCGAATCAACCGTTTTTAAAAATAAAGACATACACGTAAAACGCTTTTACACACAGGAATATAACGTGGGAATAAACACTATTAAATATACTAAAACCAAAGGTGGTCGCGGTGGAGTAGAATTAACTAATCATAAATTAACCGAGAGCGACCCTATGTCAATAAAATCATATATAACGTTGCCGGAACCCGCTGTTTTATTTTCTCATATAAACCTTCCTACTACGAATATAATGACTCGTGCAAATTTAAATAGAAATTTTCTCTCTTATTGGAGATTATTAACCGAACGAACAGACATATCCACGAAGATAATATCAAGATTGGACAGACCCGGCGTTATGGGTGACACCTTCCTGAATAAGTTTACTGAACATATCCTAGACGAAGATGTTCAAGACCCAGACAAATACGAAAAATTCTTAAAAATAATGGTCCCTACTACGGCGGATCTTTTTGAGTTAATTAAAAATAATATAACAGATAATTTGTCTATTCACGGTATTTTAAAATATCTAGAGCCATTTATGATATACAAAGAAGACCTTACATATTCGCACTATGCGGAGTTTAACAGTTTTATTGCTGCAGGCATATTCCAATATAAGAAAGCCTTTATTGAGAAGAGGGACAAAATGGCTAAAACCCTACGCAAATTTCGCACAGAAGAACCGGACATACCTTATCTTTTAACAATTTTACCGGAGGATGAAAAAATCGCGATGCTTGCTCTTTATGGACTTGAAAACACTCCGGTCTTAACAAACCACACCTTCCTAAAATATATATCGGAAATAGATAACTCAAACTATTACAATACCCTTCTGGCAAAAACAAGCTTTTCATTAATGGTCCCTTATGCAACTGAACAGGTTAAACGATTAGACGAGCTATCAAAATCTGCGTCTCCCGCGTCCGACCAATCAGACGGGTCGCCTGCAAGTTTATCGCCTGCAAGTTTATCGGGAGCAAGTTTATCGGGAGGTGGTTTATCGGGTACTCGCGCGGAGGATTCAGCCGAACCAGGTGAATGCGAACCACGCGTGCTGGCTAAAAAATATTTGGCGATTGATGAAATGACGGAGGATAACGACAAGGCTATTTATTTTGATAAACAATACGATAAAACATATTACGAATTAATAAGCGAATACAAAAAATACATTTCGGATGAAACATTATCTCTCCAGGATAAGATTCTAATTCTGACAAACAAACTGAAAGACAGTGTCGGTCTATCGACATATAACGCAACGATAGAAGCAACCGCACTTATTGAAAAAAAAAGGGAGGTGCGGGAGGGGAATTATTGCGTAGTAGTAATCGACGACGAAGATACGAAATATTTATACTATAAAAGGGTAGGCGGCAATTGGGAACGTGACGCAACCATTACGGGAGACGTGTTTTCGGATAAATCGAAAACGTTTTGTAATTTATCGCAAAATTGTATTGATATTAAAAATACGTGCGAAACACTAGAGAATAGCGAAAAGATAATTAAAAATAAAAATCTTATTATGATTGTCAAGGAATTTGATGTAAATATGCAGGAGGGTCTTGAGGAAATTAAAAAGAAAATAGAAGACCGGCTTTCACTATATTCCTTGAGGCTTCCCAAATTAATAAATCTTCAAAAAACTTTTCTTTATAAATATAATGACCAAAAATACACAATAGGCATTGGTGTTGAGGAATTTGAAGGAACGGTTTCTCCCTATATTAAAATAAGAGATACCATATTGGGCTTCCCCGACTTTTCGCAGAGACAAAACTTCATTTTACAGTTCGACGCAAAATATGCGCGCCCGGCAAGCAAAGGAGAAGACAATTGGTGGAAATACTGCATAGAAACGAATGTTAAATTACTTCCCACATTTATACTCGAGTTGGCCTCATCGTTTGTAGAGGGGAATGACTATATGACGACGGTTAAGAAAATATGCAAACAACAAGGCACATATAGTGACGACGGGGGTTCTTGGGTTGACAAACATAGCGGATATTTTATTACATATATTAAGTTTGATGAAGAGGAAGGATATGATGAAGGTGGATTCAAGCAGGTAAGTCGTGATGTTTTAGAAAAGGACGCCGGAGCGTTTGTAATGCAAGAAACGCGGAAATCTATAGAAGACAAATACACAAACCCCATCACCAAAAAAATATATAATGTAGTGACTACGATGGCTGATTATATGGATATTGCGATTGAACCATACCTACCCGGGATTATCCACGATACCATGCAAAAATTAAAGGTTAATTTACCGAACAAAGAACAGGCAGAAAAAGGCAAAAAGGGCGCATATGCAAAACAGGTTAACTCGTTGCTAATAATGCTTTCCTTGTGCTATTTTCTTATTTCTGTCCAAACAAGTATTCCGTCGTTAAAACCGCGAAAGGGGTTCCCCGGGTGCAAGATGTCTTTTTCAGGCTACCCATTACACGGCGAGGAAGACCTTACAGGAATCTCGTATATTTCTTGTGTTCTAAAGAAAATCAGTAAATCAGCCACCTCCCCGTGGAATGCCGTGGCGAAACAAAAACTGGAAAATATTAATATAATTATTAAAAAAATATTGGACGAATACGTTTTGATAGACAGACACATTCTAGATAAAATAACTGCAAAATTAAAGTATCTTTCGAAAACACCGGAGGATGCGATACCAGCGGACCGCGACATTCGAAAGTGGCACACATTTTTGCCGCCACTCAATCAGATTGAGTTAGGTGTTACTGAACCCGTGACAAAATTATTTGAGAAGGAACTATTGACCAACTTTAAAAAAGGCACTTCTTCGCAGTCAGAAAAGCTTCTTGTTTTGCAAAGTAAATCTATATATTTCTCACTCCATATTCAGAAGCTAATCAATAAAACAATTAAAGAGTCGGCGGCCATTCTAACAAACAACGCCGGTGTCCCATATTTGGTAAATTCGTGTTGCGATGACGGAACGATAAACGCAATTGATTACTTAATGGAGAAAGAACCCAATATAAGAATATTAAATAAAAGAGTTGAAAATCTAACCGATAGTTTACGAGAAGTAAGAACGCTAACCAAAGCAAACATATTATTTTATCCGACGAACACCAAGCCGACGTCCCTCCCCATTTCAACAGAATTTTCAGAAGAAACAATATATCAATCGTTTATCGCATATTGCAGGTTTAACACATCGATTCCGATAGACGAGGAACTACGTGCGATTTGTTTGGAAAAACCGGGGGGAATCGGCGACAAAGAAACATTACAGGACAAAATTCGCGCGCTGAAACAAGAGGGCAGGAATTATACTATAGAAGATCTTCATATGTTAATTACCATTATAAACAAAAGAAATGTGGTTGATATACAATTGGAAAATATAGCAGAAGATAACATTATTTCTCTCTACGACTTGGTAAACAGCCTCGCCGAGTATAGAACAGATGCGGTTCCCGGTAAATTTTTAACGGATATTACATCCCTCCTCGAGATGTGCATAAACCAAACGCAAAATCTTAAATATTATGAAACGTCTGCGTATAGGGATATGATAGACTATCTGGTATTATCTAATTCGAATATGCGAATGGAGATAAACAGGTTTATAACAAGAAATACTAAAAAAAGGAATAAAGACGTCACCGCTTGCATAGATTCCATTTCTTCGTTTAATGTATTAGAGAAAACTAGATTTATTGGCGGCGGCGACGAAACGACATTCAAGCAGTTAGATTTTATTAAAAATACGATACGACTAATAAGCGACGTATTCCCCAATATTATTATAAATAAAGTGAATCCGTGTGGGTCCGGGTGTAAAATACCAAAGCACTGGAAGTTATCAGAATTCCACAATAGAGATATGATGAATATACTAGGAAAATTCTATAAAAACTTTAATAGTCTATTTGATGATGAAACAGTTGTTACTGTGATGAAAGAATCGCAGCGTCTAAATAAAACGATTTATAAACTTGTTGAAAAAACTCTTTATTATTCAGAGAATGGAAACGCGCACACAGACGGTAGCAATATATTTAATGCAGAATTATGTGTTATGCTGCACGAATATTATTTATTGAGCACATTTAGCAATATAATATCCGCGATGGACGGTATAACCGAATTTAACATTAAACCGAGGGATGATGACTTCGACGCGATGGTGGATGACGACAGTTCCCTAGAACAACAGTTATTGTCGGGTGATATTGAAAATAAACAAGGGAGAGTCGCCGCTCTTTTATCAACTTTCTGCACGATTATCACGGAAAACAAAAAGGTAATTGATTATAACTATACTATGTTAATGGACCGAGTGCATCGAGCGAAAGAGAAGGAGAAGGACGGAATTACAGATTATTTGAAGGCGATGACGGACGAAGAGAGAGAAATCGAAAGTTTATTTAAAAACCAAAAACTGGAAAAGTGGAGCACCGGTCTTCAGAAAGGTTTCAGAAATTATGATGGTAAAACATACGATACTGAGAGGAATGCAATGGAAATGCAGGCGATTGCGGAGCATAAATTGGGCGAAAATAGTATGGTAACAGAAATGAACAAAGATATTTTTATGATGGACTTGATGGAACAGGAAGCGATATCAGAAGAAATAGAATCCGCAGAATATTCTTTACAACACTTAGCCGATGACGATGATTATGGTGATAGAGATGGGGATGAGGGATATTAAATAAATTAACATTAAACTTTATCGTGTTTAATGTTAAAAAAAAATCCTATGTATATTATAATGGATTATCGTTTTTTTCAAAACAATATTGTAGCAATCGCGATATCTATATTTATAACATCTTATACGTTTATTGTTATGATTAAGCCACACTTTTTATATAATAAAGACGGGAGCTTGCGAGAGTTTGGAATTGGTTTCAAAAAGAAAACAGTTGTACCAGTCTGGCTTTTGTCTATAATGTTGGGAATACTGTCGTATTATTCTATATTGCATTTAGCGGCAATGCCAAAATTACTTCTTTGAAGCCGCCGCCGCCTGAGCTAGCTCTGCAAGAGAAGCGGCATTTTCAACGAGTGTCTTAGTGTTTTCGCAAATTTTTGCAGCCTCCGCCTCTAACCTCTCTGCGTTTTTAGAAGCGGCAATACTTAGTTTTTTAGTTTCTATAGCAGACAGTGATAGAGCAACTAGAGATTTGTTTGTTTCCTTCTCTAGTCGCTGCAGTTTAGTTAAATCACTCATATATTAACATTTATAAAATATTATTGCTCAACATATTATTGCTCAACATATTATTGCTCAACATATTATTGCTCAACATATTATTGCTCAACATATTATTGCTCAACATATTATTGCTCAACATATTATTGCTCAACATATTATTGTCCCACATATTCCATTTTATTGGCTTTATTTGCCGCGTCATCGGTCTGTTGTTTTTCAGCGATTTCATCATATGCAAACGCTTGTTTTTTTATCTCGGCTGCTGTAGGAGAACACGTTACAGTAACTAGATAATTATATCCTACGGCTATAACCAAAGAACCGGTTAATATATACCAAATATACTCCCCGACAATATCTTTTAATTTCACTAGCTTCTTAAACCTATATTTTAGTGATGCTTCATCAACACCTTTACTTTTCCCACTTCTAAGTGCCTCTGTTTCCTTCCAAAAATTCTCAAAGTTTTCGTTAGTAACTTCATTTATTAGTATAGATTGGTCCGAATAAATATATGCTAAAGATTCTTTAATTGACTTTACATCCTCGCCTCCAGAAGTGTCTTCGCTCGGAGGGAATATTTCGCTCATAAGCTTCTTTGCACCAGTAAACTTCACGAGTGCATAGCCAAACGTGTTGGAGAAAGGCGCCTTCCATCCGGGATACACTTCAAGAACAATCATAATAATACTAAACATCATAACCCAAGGGACAACAGTTACGATAAACGCAAGCCTCCAGTTTGATGAGTCGCATATAGCTGTAACTATATTCATATTTATTAAATAATGACCAACTATTACGGTAATCACATAACATAGAGTCGCTACTCTTAAATTGCTAGCTTCTATATTATACTTTACCGCAGCATACAGTGTTGTAGCGACGAAAAAAAACAACATGCTTGGTTTTGGAACTCCTTTATTATTTTTATCCACCATTATAGTTAATATGCATAATATTTTTTGAAAAAATACTAGTCTTTATTAATGAATGCTCCGTTACTAACTGAGTCAGGCACACGTTACTATATCGGAGGGTCGCTTAAGGAATGTAGAAAGTTTAAAGATAAATATATTACTTTGCTATTCAATTTAGGAATGATAGCTTTATTTATTATTTTTTTCGGGTCGATATTAATGTACAGATATAACGGGAATATATCTCCGGCCGAGATTGATTTAAGAAATAGAAAGAAAAAGGAATATATTATTTCAAAGTTAAATCAGTTAGGAGAGATTAAGCAAAAAAAAAGTATGATTACAGATATACCAATGTGGAATAACAATCCCGATTTAGATGTTATACGTAGATAAATATAAGTTTTATATATATATATATATGGATGAGTCTGTGAAAGAAGCTATACATAGTTATTATAAATTGAAACATAAATATGATGAGACAAATCAGAGAAAAAAGAAGCAAATAATGGGTAACCAAAGCTTGGCGGCTCGAGATAAAAAGCAAAAGTGGATGCAGTATAAGCGAAAATGTGTCAAATGTGGCGCAGTTGGAGGTACAATATTTACTAACAGTAAAAATATATTATCTGCTACGTGCAATGGAGCTCGACACTGTGACCTTAATATTAAAATTAACAGAGGATATTATACAAATATACGAACAGAATATCAATTTCTTATGAAAGAAATAAATTCTATTCAAACGGAGATAATAACGACAAAGTTAAAGATTCTATTTGGGTATACCTCGGAAGATGATGCTATAAAGGATTTCGATAAATTGCGGAAACGTTTAGCTGGACTAACAAAGGCTCACGATAAAGTAAAAATTGCATATGTAAACATTTTAAATAACGGGGTTAGTTCCGTCGAAAAAAATAACGCGGCCTAAGAATTATCAGGAATAGTAATAGAGCTGAATAAGCTATCACACGATTATGATAATTCTCCTGGAAGAGGATATATAACGAATATGGTTGAAATATATATCGACCGAATACTTCCTCTTGTAGATAAAATCCGCACGATGGCTTACACATATAGTTCTCTTGAGGAAATCGATGGGGTTGACGATGGCCCACCGTTAACAAAATTAGTCCAAGAGCCGTTCACATTGAACGAACTATATATTTCTGGTTCAGATAGAGCCCGCGTTATTAATGTATAAAATAAAGTTATATTCGTTTATTATATATATGTTTACTAAATTTATCGATTGGCCTACATTTTTAGCTAGTTTCGTCGTCGGACTGGTGTTTATATGGCTTTCTGCTCCAAAAAGCACTATTGTATATGTTTATCCGACTCCAGACAATATCGCCGAATTTGGTTATATCGATAAGGCAAAAAATTGTTTCGAATATATTGTAAAGAAAATAACGTGCCCGGCAGATTCTTCTAAAATAAAAACCATACCTGTTCAAATGGGAGCTAGCGTGCAAAATATACAAACTGCTTCTATTCCAATAGGAGACACAAATGTCAATAAAATATAATTAGATATAAATATAATTACATATAATATATGATCCAAAATATACTTAAATCTATTCATACCAAATTTGGAAGATACTTAGTATCTGTTATATTGGGTATAGGTCTGGCGAGTATATTTAGAAAATCGTGTGACAATAAGGATTGTTTAGATTTCAAAGGCCCTCATCATTTAGACATTATACAAAAAATATATAAGCACAATAATGAGTGTTACTCATTTGAACAAGCGTCAATTAGTTGCGATAAAAAAAAAACTCATATAGAATACGAGTAATTTGTCGCGCGTAAATAATTTAATATAATTAAATTTTTATTATATTAAATAATGTCTGGTGGGTCTACAAATATTAACGATTTGCCTGTCTCGAATTCGTCTGGTCCTCCTCCCGGGGTTCAGCTACGAACTACAGAAAACCAAGAGATTAATAATTCTGCACAAATGCTAAATGAGCAGAGAGCAGCAGAAGATAATTCTCAAAGTAGAGTTGCTCCGCCGAATCCAAACGATTATATGAAACAAGTAATTTCCGATGTCCAGAATGTTGCGCAGTCTGGGGGATTAAAACTACCCGATGGGGATATTCCTCGAACCCAGGGTCATATCACGCAAGATAAGGAAAGCTCTGTTGATTATGTTCCAAAAGGGCCAGACGATTATATTAAGCAATATCCATCTGTAGATGAAATTAAACAAGTCCACGTTAAAAAAGAGAAACAGGTGGAAAAGTATGATTACCTATACGATGAGCTTCACGGACCCGCACTTATTTCACTTTTATATTTTATATTTCAATTACCAGCAGTCCATAAAGTAATTCTTAAAAACATACCGGGTCTATTCAAAAACGATGGGAATATGAACACGAAAGGCTATATATTTAACAGCATTTTATTCGGTAGTGTATATTATCTATCCACAAAGGGCATAGAATACATATCTGTATAGGTTAATAAAATTGAATATGGATGATTATTTCTATAATTTTAAAAATAATGAATCTTTATAATTATATATTATTATTATCATTATCATTATTCTTTGATACAATTGGGGCACATTTGTATTCAAAGATAACTATATTGACAACAATAATACTAATGATAAATAGTTTAAAAGCTGATGAAAACCAATATAATATAATTAACACAAACGAAGATATTGAATTATAATATATAATTATCGGAAGGAAGGAAAGGGTTAACCCTGAAATGAATTAAAAGCCCCATCCACGCTTCTTCCGCTTTTTATAAGAGGTTTTTTTGCGATGCAACGGACTCTTCCTCCGCGACTTCTTTTTATTAGCCCGGTGCGACGTTTTCCGTGATTTTACGGGGGACGTTTTTTTTGTAACGCGTTTTTTGCTATTTGATTTTTTAGTTTTCTCTTCACTTGGTATGTACCTTAAGAAGAATTTCTCATACTCCTCGGAATTGCGATTATTCTTCAGTTCCTTAAATTTCGCCGCTTTTTCTGCCCTTGCGTCCTCAAGTGTGCTTTGCTTACCATAACAGGTTATTGTAAATCTCTTTAGAAGACCTTTTTGCTGCAGGCGATTTCTAGCCTGAACCTGGAATAAATATTGTGCCATACACATTATTCTGTTATTGTCATAATATGGTTTATTTGTATATAAAAACGCCAAATAAAAACTAAGCATTGTGTCTATTGTTGCGACATTAATCATACTGCCGTGCATCCTTATCCTATTGTATGAGTGACACGCGATGGGTTCGTAAATAAAGCATACTGTATCCTTATCCACAATAATTTCTATATGTGCGGGGATATTCTCTCCAATCTTTCCTTTTTTGTGGATACTCACCTTTTTAACACCAGCACTCTCTAATTGTTCTTTTATAATGGTTGCCGATGTTTCTGCGTCCTCCGACAATACATCAAAATCAGGTATCTTTAACAACTGTTTCCGGCGACGTTTCGGCATATACTTTCCATAAAGACTGCTTGCATATCCTCCAAAAAATATTAATCCTTGGTCTATTATGGTGCGACGAATGATATTATATATCTCTCTCTCGTCGTCATCTTTACCCTCCCACTCCCGCATAAATTTAGACGAATCGCAATTTGGTCCTTTTAGTGGATAATACTTATTCAATAGGATTAATCGTTTTAAAACCTTTTCCCATCTTCCCACGTCTCCGTTTGGTCTGGATAGTTCAAGATACATAGACATTCTCAAGAAATTTGCGGGAGCGTATTTAATACCATTCACAAGTATAGCATCATTGTGAATTATTTTATATATGTTTGCGTCTAAGGATGTTATATCTGCTACGGGTATAAAATTAACATAAACTTTGTATGTTCCGCTGTGTACACCCGATTTAGCTTCTACATCACCGTATCCGGCAGCGTAATAAATATCGGCCAATTCCTTCGCGTCATTTAACGCGGAGGGTGAGAAAAAATCATAATCAGGTAGTTCAACAGCTTTATCGTAAAATTGGTCCTTTGTGGGTAGGATATTATTTATCGCAGTCCCTCCGTAACATACAAGTTTTTTCCTCCTAATATAATTCTCAACAATTTGTATTATTTCTTTAACTTGAGGGGAGCTTATTTTCGCTCGAGCTGTTTGATTCTCCACCTTATCGACAGCATCGCGTAATATTTGAAGTTCCTTCTCCTGGAATGAAATACGGGGCTCCGTTGAAGACATTATATTAATTATGGAGAAATTAAAATTACCCCTACATCATAATTGATGCTTCCGGGAAACCGGGCAACGATATTTTTGTTGGGGGGGGAGTTGTTCTCTTGGCACTGGGAAGTGGTATGCACGTTATTGTTTCGAGGAATTTTTCCGGCTGAAGAACAAACGCTTGGCCGGCTGAATTAAAAAAATTTATATACGCCTGTAACTGGCCATCATCTTGCTGGAAACTCATAGCGATCATCTGACACCCTAGACCTTTTGGTATATTATACGGAAAATTTGTAGCTCGAGCGGCTAAATCTGGCAAACATACGGTTACTCCCGTTTGATTATGAGTGATTAATTCGTCGAAACTTGGCGTGTTCTTAATGTCATAGAATCTCTGTGTGAATGCCCACGAAGTATGTGTGCTATTAGTTGCTAAATTAACATATTCTGCCAAATTGGTTTTCATAAACAGTGGGTTCTCTTCGTTATTTGCGTCAATCATTATAAATATTTTATTCTTTAAATTAAATATTGGTATATGTCCACCCGCGTTATGAGCGGGTCCGCCACCCCCACCAGAATATTGATAACTATATTCCGGTCCTAACATATATGGAGCAATCCCTTCACTGCTAAATTCTTGTGCAATTTCATTATATATCTTTGTGTTTTTACTCATAATTCTAAGATGAAGAATTAAAGGATCTGCAGGATTTGGGCACATATTGCTCGTGTCTTTCCCCAACGCAGAATTAACAAGAGTTGAAATAACCTGTTTCCAGGGGACAGAATTATATGTTTCCTTAATTGTATCATTATTTACTGAAGACGCAGCCACCACTGCCTTATCGTTTACCGAATATATTTCAAAATCTAAACATCTTATTCCCTGTTTAATGCAGTCTTTCAATGCACATATGCTTACGAAATCATTTTTATAATTACCCGCACAACAACAGTTATATGCGGTTTTTATATAAAAATCCTTTAGAGATCGATTGCAATTTTCGTCGCTTAGTGGTCCAATTGTAAGATGGGATTGGTTGAATGATGTAAGAGTTTCCATATTACGACAATTTCTATCATTTAAGGTTAACTTGTTTGTTGTCCATATAATAAGTGCAAGGACAATGACAATCCCGACAATAAGTATTGCGTATTGCATTATTACTCCACTGACTTTCTTTGCTAGCCTCGTTACATCTGTAATTTTGATGGTGTTTGGCATGGTATATCTATTATACACACATAGTATTATTTTATTGTAAAACTATTATTGTAAAACTATTATTGTAAAACTATTATTGTAAAACTATTATTGTAAAACTATTATAGATTTAAATGTTTATATCTATATATATTAAAATGGGTGGCGGTATGTTAAACTTGACATCAAAGGGAAATGAATGTTCGTATTTAACAGGAAACCCCACAAAAACATTTTTTAAAACAACCTACGCAAAATATACTAATTTCGGATTACAGAAGTTTAGAATTGACTTTACTGGACAGCGCACGCTTGATTTAAACAAACCGTCCGTATTTGATTTTAAGATTCCTAGATATGGAGACCTCCTGATGGACACTTATTTATCAATGAACATTCCTCATATATGGAGTCCGATATTGCCTCCTACTTCGTGTCCGTCGGGCTCTACACAAACGGCGGATAATATATGGAAACCATATGAGTTCAAATGGATTAAGCATCTGGGGTCATCTATGATAAAGAATATTAGATTTTTGGTGGGAGGACAGGTAATACAGGAATTTACCGGAGACTATTTGCAATTGGCCGTTGGGAGGGATTTCGATAGGTGTAAGCAGGACTTATATGATAGAATGACGGGAAATACCGCCGAGCTAAATGATCCGGCTAATGCATTTAATCGAAAAAATACTTATCCTAATGTGTGGCCAAATATTTCGGATAAGTATAAAACGTTGGGACCAGAACCATCTATTCGCGGAAGAAAAATATATGTTCCCTTAAATATTTGGTTTACTCTTGCCGCAAAAATGGCGTTTCCTTTGGTAAGCCTTCAGTATAACGAAATGCATATAGAAGTGACTATGAGGCCTATTAGAGAATTATTTGTTATTAGGGATATTGATAGAATAATACCGCCGTATTCTTCTTCTAAAGGCGCAACCGTCGGAAACTATATTCAGCCGAACTTCAATAACTCCCTTCACCAATTCTATCGTTTTTTGCAGCCACCACCATTTAATTCGGACACAAACATACAAAACATTACTCAACCAGACTTTTATCCTATTCAGAGATCGGACTGGAATTCCGATATACATTTAATAAGCACATATGTATTTTTAAGCACTGATGAAATGAGAATTTTCGCAGCTAAACCCCAGTCTTATTTAGTCAAAGAAGTTTATCAGACATTAACCCACAACGTTGTAAATAGTCAAAAGGTTAAGCTACAAGCATCAGGTTGTGTAGCCAACGTGATGTGGGTTTTTCGAAGATCCGACGTAAATTTAAGAAACGAGTGGTCGAATTACACGAACTGGCCATATAGTTTTCTTCCATATAATGTAGTTGACCCACTTGACTACGTTTCCGTGCTAAGCATAGATAACTCTTTCCCACAAATTGCTTTATCAGACGAGGATAATCAACAAGAAGCAGCAGATCACCAGCATCTTGGTCTTGCTATAGATATTTCGGATAATGATTCTTTTACACCAGCGCACAATCCACCGAAAGATTGTGATGTAGATATGAATATTGATTATAAAACAAATCATAAAATGACAGGAAATTATAGCGAAGGAAATCAACGGGATATTATGAATACGTGGGGGTTGCTTGTAGATGGAAAATATAGAGAAAATACATTTGATGCTGGAGTGTTCAACTATGTTGAGAAATATGTAAGAACTGCGGGCGACTCAATCGACGGGGTATATTGCTATAATTTCGGGTTGGGGACAAAAGCTTCTTGTTTCCAACCAAGCGGAGCGATGAATTTTAGTAAATTTAGAAATGTTGAGGTAGAGTTTACGACATATACTCCCCCGGCCGACCCAAATGCAGAAACACTAAATGTTTGCGATGAAGATGCGAATTTTATTGGGATTAATAAGGCCCACTGGGAAATGTATCTATATACATACGATATAACCATCATAGAAGAGAGATATAATATATTGACAATAAGCAACGGAAACGCTGCGCTAGCATGGACTCGCTAAAGCATATACTCGCTAAAGCATATACTCGCTAAAGCATATACTCGCTAAAGCATATACTCGCTAAAGCATATACTCGCTAAAGCATATACTCGCTAAAGCATATACTCGCTAAAGCATATACAACCGAAGTATATTAGCAAAGATATTATCTATAATACACTAAAGTTGTATATTTAATAAATTGTAGTATATATATATATTATGATTAACGCGGATATAAATGAACCATATGGAAATATAGATAATAATAATAATAATAATAATAATAATAATAATAATAATAATAATAATAATCATAATCCCGCAAAAAATGTTTCGGTGAGTGATGAAGAATACGCGAATAAATCAGAAGAATTCTCGTCTAAAAATAAAATAACAGAAGGATTTGGTGGGGTGCTAGACACACTAACTGGTGGTGCAAAGTCTGCGTCGCAACCAGTCACATCCGTTGGTGGTACGGCAATAGATAATCGACGAAGCGCCGTGAAAAATTTTGAAACAACTTTTAGAGAAAAACTTAACAATATGAATCCCGCGCTAACTAAATTTGTTACTGGGGTTGTTGCAAACGTAATTATTGTATGGATTGTTTGGAAAATAGGGTCCCACGTTATTTGGTTTAATAGTCTTCCCAGAAACGTTCTCGCGACGATGTTCCCCCCTGGATACCAATATTTACTTGATGTATTAAAAGAAAATGAAAAGGATAAAAGGTGCACAGGCGATGTTGAGGAAAATGTCGGAGGAAAGAGAATTAAAGCAGAATACACAGATGACCAGCGGGATTCAATGACGCTTAAGAAAACGTGTTGTCCTCATCTAGAGCACCCTATACCAGAGGGGGAAGAAACAATGGTTGAGTGTTTCCCTCTTGGAACGGGACAAAATACAATTGATAGCTTAAATTCGGTAAACCCAAATTTCAAGGTGTGGAATAATGACTATAGCGAATGTGTATTATATGGTGTGTGGAAGAATAAAAACGAGCAGGAGAATGACGCCGTCCGCCTTCAAAACCTTCAAATGGAGAAGAAAAAAAAGATGGCGCAGAGAGGGGGCAGCGGGAGAAAGAGACAAAAGGGGGGGTTCGAGCGAGTGGGAGGTTATGTTGGAGGTATGGAGGCTCTAGCCGAGTACTGGGCGAACTTAAACATCATCCGGACTTTCATCGATGGAGCAGGACCGGAAGATGTCGAGCTCAAAAACAAGACGAGGCGAGCTGCTGCTGAACTTGTCAAGCTGCTGGACGAGGCGCGGAAGGAGGGGAAGCATAACGAATTAACGCCGATGTTCACCGAGCTAAAAAAGGCGCTGCTTAGCCAAGGTGGCGGTGGCCGTAAAGCCCTCTACAAAAAAATAGAAGGTCTAATAGCCGAAAATAGAAAGGCGCAATCCGGTGGAGGAAAAAGAAGAATGTTTCCGAGGCAAATAGGAGGAGATAAAGAAAGTGATGAGAGGAAGGAAAAGTTCGCATCTATATATAAATCTGGTGATGGAGGTCCGCAATTTTTAGAGACATCTGAGGAGGCCACTATGCGCGAGAAGCACGCGAACGACGCCACCACCGCCGCGACGGCGAAGCACAACAGTAAGCAAGCAGAGTACGAACAACAGTGGGATAATATGTCACAGGGATTTGGTTCGGCCGGACAAATGTCGGCCGTAGCGGAACAGACGCGACAAAACAAGATTTTAGATTTGGATGAGACGCAGCGAGCTGAATATTATCAACAATTTGAAGGTGATAAACAAAAGCTACTAGACCAAGAGATAAAAACCCAGAGTAAGCTTCTAAAACTTAAAGAGGACTGGGTAAACAAAAGGATAAAGACCAATATTAAGAGGGATGTAGATGCGGCAAAAGCGAAATTTAAAAGGGAACAGAAGGCGGCGAAGGCGAAAGCTAGGCGAGAATACCGGAAAAAGAAGCGCGAAGAAGCGCTGGAAGAGAAAAGCATGAAGGCGAAGTCGAAGCTTCACGCGGCGGCGGCGGCTTCAAAGGCAGCCAGCGCACTTTCTAGTTCAGGAGACTTTGTAAAGAAGTGGGCGGGAATGTTTATGGATATGATCGTGAATTTGATGAAATGGGTTTTAGGATGTTCTTTTGACCAAACTGGAGAAGGAATGGGGTGGCTTTTTGGATACCAAACAATGGGAGGAATACTTACACGTTTTGGGTTAGGTATCAAAACGACAATTTCATATGTTGTCTATAGCTGTATGGTCGCGGGAAGCGATAATGTTATCGCATCGGCACTTATCGGAACCTGTGGAGTGAGCCTCGGAATCGCTGTTGCAAACTTGTGTTGGTTTTCATCAGTCCCATTAATGTGGGCTCTATATGAATTTAACTTGGGAAGGATAGGAATGTACCTTCTAATATTTGCAATAATGCTGGGGCCGGCCGCTATGATATTAACGTGGCCGCTAGGAATTATATTTACCTTCTACACAGTTCTACTTGTTATTATAAAACTTTGGATCGGTGCATTTTCTAATCACGGAGAGAAATTCAAAAAACAATTAAGAAACTGTTCAAACATTAGAGCCAGCCTGAGAAGATTATTCCTTATACTTACATTTATTACCGCGATGACATCACTTAGTTCAGAAGTTGTTTCGGGAATGCTTTTATGCTTTATTTGGATTGAATATAAAAATTATGTTCCCTCTGTAGCTGTAAGCCTACAAAACGCAGAGAAAGCGGTGGATAACCTAACAAAGCCAAAATAAATTGAATAAATAAATTGAATGAATAATTTTAACTTTATATTATAACTTCATTAATTTCAATTTAAATATAGTTATACAAACTGATATAATGAACAAGCCGTTAAAGTTGAAAAAATTAAAGGGGAAATATCCATTTGTTAGTATTTGCACACCAACTTTTAATCGGCGCCCATTCATTCCGGCGATGATTTCTTGTTTTAAACACCAAGATTACCCAAAAGACAGAATGGAGTGGATTATTATAGATGATGGGACAGACAAGATTGGAGATTTGGTCGCGGATATACCTCAGGTGAAATATTTCAGTTACGATAAGCAGATGGTTTTGGGTAAAAAAAGGAATATTTCTAACAAAAAGGCGAAGGGGGACGTTATAATATATATGGACGACGACGACTATCAGTCACCCCTTCGCGTATCACATTCTGTGCAGATGCTAAGGCATCACCCTAGAGCATTGTGTGCAGGGAGTAGCATACTCTATATATATTTCAAGCACATAAGTCAGATGTATCAGTTTGGCCCATACGGCCCGAATCACTCTACTGCAGGGACATTTGCATTTCGTCGCGAGCTACTGCAGATTACGTCATTTGACGACGAAGCGGCTCTTGCGGAAGAAAAACATTTCTTAAAGAATTACACTATTCCATTTGTTCAACTAGATTCAAACAAAACAATATTGTGTATATCACACGACCATAACACATTTGATAAAAAAACATTGTTGGATAACCCAAACCCAACATACACAAAACCTGTAGATTTGGCACCGAGTTATTTTATTTCTGATGAGAACCTTCTTAGCTTTTATATGGATTACATCGACCCATTATTGGAGAATTATGAGGCAGGTGCTCCATCGATGAAACCAGAAGTAATTCGTCAGCAAAAAATATTAACTGATAATCGTAAAAAAATGAATGAACCGAAGATTACACTAACCGATTCGTCTGGAAATAATGTTGATTTTACATCCGACCAAATTGCAAATATGCTTAACGTACAGTCCAAGCGACTAATTGAGATGAATAACGTTCTAAAGCAGAAAGATAATCAGATAGAATCGTTAAAAAATATGCTGAGTAGTGTGCCAAATACTACGTCGTGTGATACTTCCGCGTGTGATACTTCCGCGTGTGATACTTCCGCGTGTGATACTTCCGCGTGTGATACTTCCGCGTGTGATACTTCCGCGTGTGATACTTCCGCGTGTGATACTTCCGCGTGTGATGGAGCCGCGTGTGATGCTTCCGCGTGTGATGGAGCCGCGTGTGATGCTCCCGCGTGTGATACTTCCGCTTGCGAATCAGCTCCGGAATAATAATGCAACAACTGACTTAAATAATATAAGCGGTACTATAACAGGATATGGTACTTGTTACAAAAAAATGCTACCCGTCGAATTTGCCCGGGAAGTTTATTACAAACGCACTTACTGGTCAGAAGTATAGTTTTCGTACGGGCTCAAAAGAGTCATTAAAATTATTTAAGACTATGGATACGTCGGGCTTATATAATTCGGAAGGCGTGAAAAACAACATGGCTGACCGAAAAAACGCAGTTGGAAAGGAGCCAAACCATCTTTACTATGATAATCCGAACGAGTATATGCAGCATCGTGGTCTTGGTCGTGACCCGGCTGTTTCCGATAGATGGAGGGAGTATCAGAAGAGGCTAGTCGATAAGAACGGGAATGTCGACCTTTCTGTATTTAATAGCACTCGAAACATTCGACTGGAGCTTAATAAATCTACTCTTCATTAAATATGCTAATTATAATAACGTTTCAAAACGTTATTATATTGTAATTATTTTCACCTCCTGGACGAATTATCTATTGAGCGAGCGTATATCTATCAATGTATCTATATATTCTTGCAATATCTAACTTTGTAAATTCATATGATTCAAAAAAATCATATATTTCCGCATCATTTCGGGTTTTTCGTATATTTAAAAATAAATTTAATGTGTCATTCCTATCCATTCCAAGCTCCAGGCATATATTCTGAATAAATATCTTGTTGTTATATTCCGTGCTGTATTTTGTTAATACTTTTGTAAAACGTATATCTTCGGGAACTTTATATGCAGGTTTATGTTCCCATTCGTGGAATTGATTATTTGACTCAAATGTTTTTATCAAAGAGCTCATTTCATTTAATTGCCAAATTTGTTTTTGAAATATTATGCGATCCATAAAATCGGAAAAACAAATATTATCCAGTATTTTTAAATAAAATGGAACAGAATGTTTTTTATCAGAATTTTCTAAGGAATCTATTATATTTTCGTGCCACATAAGCCCAACAATAGTCCTGTCCGTTTCGTTCATTGTTGTTAAATGTTCCTGGATTGTATGATTTTTTAATAATAATTTTTTAGTTATTTCCTTTGTATTTTCGTTATACGACTTCGGTTTGAATATTTTTTGAATGATCTCATTTTTTAAAATACTATAGTGGTTTCTATATATTTCATATATAGACGATAACTTTCGCAAGTCACCTTTAAGAAACCTATTGATTGATATTTTTAAATTACTTTCTAGTTCAGGCATTATATTTTCAATAATCTGGGAAATTTGAGAATCGTCTGGTTTTTTAAGTTCAATTGTTATACATACTTTCATTAACTCTTTTATTTTTTTATCAACGTGGTAATTTCCTATACATATTATCGGGTTATATGTAATATCTTCATTTTTTTGTTTTTTGGTTTTTTTTGGTCTTATTAGTTTAATCAGAGAGTTTATACCCCCCTTATCACCGTTATTCATTCCATCTATCTCGTCCATTAAAATTGCAAGGGGCTTAATCTTATTATTAAATAAGCTCATTATGTTTTTATCGGACATATTGTCTTTCGTAATAGTATCTATTATATTCTTGTTTCTTATGTCACCCGCATCATATTTAATAACATCATACTCTAAGTTTTTTAATAAGTTTAAAATAAAAGTCGTCTTACCGGAACCTGGCTCTCCGTATATATATATACCTCTTTTCTGAAGCAAGTCCTTCTTATTTGTACGAAATGATTCCAATATTTGGGTTATCTGTTCTACTATTTCATTTCTGTTTAATATATCGTTAAAATTTACCTCATCCATCTATATTTTTTGAGCTTACTCTTTTATGTTGTTTACGAGGGTGTTATATAAAACATATCTTTATGAATAACTTGTAGTAGATACCGAACATAGATCATCGCTATTTGTGATACCATCCCAAGTTAAATTACATCCTCTTGCCCACGACTGTCTTTGACAATTAGACGCACCTTCACTAAAAGGGACGGTTTTGCATTTACCTACATCATATCCTAGGTTATATGTATTTATGCACCCAGACGGAGATGCCTCCCAATAGTCGGGACATTTTGCGATGACCGGGGGGAAAACATCTGACGAGGAGTGTCCCGATAATGCTACACCTATGGCTATTAGGCATATAATTAAGATAACAATCGCGACAATCATAACCGTATTTTGAAAACTATTCATTATATTATAATAGCATTTTTTTTTTCTAGAGAATTAATATAATGAGTAACTTGCCAACAAACGGACGTGTTAATATTATACAACCCGATATAGATTCACTATTGGCTATGTCGGATAAAATACATACAGATAGTAAATGTTCATCATATAATGACGCAATGACAGGAGTTTGGTATAATACGCAATTATCAAACCTTTTCTTCTCTAAAGAAAATATATCGGCTCTCCAGCACGGAATCATACAGGGAGTATATACGTTATCATCTGGACAATATATTATTGGCAACCAGTCGTGCGACGAACTTAAAACTATTATGAGGAGTATATTTTTACAGAACTCGACTAATTTAAGAGAAGATATAAAGAGCCAGGTTCGCAAACTAAATGAGATTGTGCTAGATTATGCAGTTAAGCAAGTTTATGGGGAGGCACAGGGATATGTCCAATATAAAAAAGACGTGAGCACACTAGTCGTGCCGATGTCCCTGCCGATTTTTTCTAAGACAAATGACAAACAACTTATTCTGAATAAATTCTTTTAACTCGTTTAACACGCAATTACGATGAAAGTTTTAGCTTTTTTTTCTTCTTCTTAATAACCTTATCTGACGGCTTGTCGATATTTTCTACTTGGCGTGCCTCTTTATACAAAATATACTTGCTGCGCAAGTCCGTCAACTCCGTCAACCACATCTGTGTTTCGGTTGTTTTATGGAGTTCTTCGAGCGCACTCTCCTTATCCCCCTTCTCTTTCAGCAGCTTCTCTACATTCTCTTCCGTCACACTATCCATAGGCAGCTTTACTAAATACTTGTATGACAAATCTCCGTCTACAGTATCATATGATTTATCAACCAAGATTTCCCTCACTTCGTCTGTTTTCTTTCGACGAAGGTCTAGGTCATCGTTCAGCACTTCTGTGATAAACCGCGCTTTGTTTGTTAGCGTGCATACGTCGCTTCCAAGTATCTTCAGAAGATATTCCTTCCGCGTGGTATACAATTTCATACGAACCACCATATAATGATCAATTATGTCGGTGATCTTTTCAAACTTCCGCAGTTGCTCTTTCTCGTCAAACATATGCATATTTGTCGTTGTTTTTGTGGTATATAGCTTCAGCAACTTTTCCAATGCGTTGCACCCGTAGTCAGTCTCCTTGGCAACAAGCGCATTCATCGTTCCTGCGGCAAATGTAACCACAATATCAACTGTCTTGTCTGTGCTCATATCAAGATAATCGGTAATCGTCATTTTGCTTTTCGTCTTCGATTTTCCCTTCACCCCCTTCTTGGAATCACTCGATTTATCAATAAGATTTTCCAGATCATTTTTATAGTTATCTGTCCAGACACCAACGGGTAGTTCGGTAATCCTAACCTGTGTTGTAGATATAATATCGTATTTTCCTTTAATAAGATATTTTGTCGGCATAATCTCGCTGATCGTCCCCTTAAATCCCTCATAATATGGATGGATTTCGGGAGATTCCTTCTCGTCAGTTAGCCTGGCAATAATATAATTTATGATGTCAAGTGGATCGTGACACATAGTATCTGTGCTAAACCCGGTTCCAATCCCCTTACTTCCATTGACCACTATCATAGGAATGATTGGCGCATAAAACATTGGTTCCACGGGAGTGCCATCATCGTCCAAATAATTCAAAACAACATCGTCTTTCGCTTGAAAGATTTCTCGCGTTAGCGGATTTAGATTTGTATAAATATACCTTTCTGACGCAGAATCAGACCCGCCTTGCAATCTTGTACCGAATTGTCCCTTCGGCTCGAGAAGATTAATATTATTAGAACCTACGTGGTTCTGCGCCATACCCACAATTGCACCATGGGGGCTATTCTCGCCGTGATGATAGCAACTCGTCTCTGATACAGAACCGCTAAATTGCCCTACCTTAATCTCATCCTTCAAATTCCTCTTAAACGCGGTAAAGAGGACTTTGCGCAAACTAGTTTTTAGACCATCCATCATATTGGGAATAGACCTCTCGCAATCATACTTCGAGAAATGAATCATTTCCTTGCCGATAAACTCGTCATAACTGATTTGTGGCTGATTTGTATCTACATACGCACTTCGATCATAACTTTCCAACCATTTTTTACGGTCGCCCGCTCGCTTTTTATTAAACACCATATCAATGGCATCGCATTGGACCAGCTCGTCATTCTTGAAATGAACAATCTTCTTATGAATCATATATTCTTTAAACTCCTTGCTTGTGCTCGTTCCGAGACCTTTATAATATTTGATTTTCCATCCAGATGTAGAATTTTCTGTTTTCCACTTCTCGTATTCTCCGTCATTATAGAAGAGCAACTCTGTTTTCCCTTTTTTCGCCTTAAGAATTGGTGTATTCATAAAGCCAATAAAGTCTGGAATATTCAATAGAGTTTGCCACTCAGCATCAAATAGGTTGATTCCCAAACCTTTAATATGACTACCGTCCAAATCCTGGTCGGTCATAAACACAATTTTTCCGTATCGCAGCTTTTTAATAGCGGATTCTTGCGTGTATTTACAGTTCGTCTCTAGTCCAATGATTTGCTTAATCTCATTAATTTCCTTATTATCTGCGAAACATTTTGGCGCCTCGTCTCGAACATTTCGCAATTTCCCCTTCAGTGGATATACGCCGAAGTGCATTCGATCTTCTTTTGAAAGTCCCGAAACAATCCCCGCTTTTGCCGAATCTCCCTCACACAAGATGAGCGCACATTTTGAGCTATCCTTTGTTCCTGCTAAGTGAGCGTCAATCAATTTAGGAATTCCGCGAACACTTTTCGTTTTAGAACCATCGGTTTTTTTGTTATTATTGTTCTCTTTTACCTCAGTCAATGCACACGCCGCATCCATAACTCCCATCTTTGCAATATTCTCAATAAACTTGCTACTGACTTCGCACGTTGACCCAAACTTGCTGACGATTGTCGTCATATAATCTTTCGTTTGACTATCAAACGTCGGATTCTCGATATCACATCTAACAAACAACATCAATTGCTCCTTAATCGTGCTGGCCTTCACATCGAGTTTCCTCTTCTTCTTAATATATGCAGTAAGCTTGCGAATAATCTGATTTAAGATATATTCCACGTGTTTCCCTCCCTTACTCGTATAAATTCCATTTACGGTAGACACTTGCGTAAACTCCTCTTTTTTCGCAAGACAAACCGCATATTCCCATCTGTCATTTGCCTGTTCGTAGAACCGCTTTGTCTCCGACTTATCGCCAATATACATATCTACATATTGTTGGTAGTTCTGCACGGGAACCGGTGTATTATTCAGACTTACTCGCACCTTTCTATCGGTGACTGCGGCGATATCATACACTCGCCTCTTAAACAAACTGATCATATCGGGTGTCAGATTATCCAGTCCTAGACGTTTGTAGTCGGGCTTAAACGAAACCTCTGTAAATGGTTTGTTTTTACATTTTCGGATAACCGGTGGATTAATCTTATTTAGATTATCAGAGAATTCTTGCGTATAAGACAACCCGCGAACGTGGTCGACTGTCTCGATTTTTCCCCATGTTGACCAGATCAACACGAGCTTGAACCCGAACCCGTTTTTCCCTCCAATAATTTTCTTTTCCTTTTTATTATAATTTGTCGATGTGCGGAGGTGTCCAAATATCAATTCTGGAATCCAAGTTTGGTTTTCTGGGTGCTTAGCAACATCAATGCCGTTTCCGTCGTTTCGCATTGTGACCGTTCCGTCTTCGGAAATGCTAATATTTATCTTGGAAACAGGAATAATATTTTCTTTTCCCGATTCGATCGCGGACTCCATTCTCTTCACGTGATCACGACAATTCACAATTCCTTCGTCAAACAACTTGTATAGACCGGGGATGATCTCCAATTTTTTTGCAATAATTTTATGGGATTCTGCGTCGTAAATATAAGTGTCATAATCGGAAATCTCCATCGAACCCGTATACGTATCGGGGTTGTCTAACACGTGTTGCTTATCAGTTTTGGTCTGATAAGTTTCGGTTAGGGATTTATCGTCGATTGCACTCATTCTGTATTCTAATTCATTAAATATCTGTCTATATTATTTTCAATTTTATTATATAATGAACGCTGGCGATTATACGTTAAAAATTGTTTCACAAGAATGTCCGTATAAAAACCACGCATATTACCAAACCCTTCGTCCAGATTGTTTAGGAAGTTGTCCCGAGCCAGCAGTGAATTCAAAGAAGATAGACCGTATTAGAGGAATTCCGCATTCCGGCAATATGGTAAGTGCGGGAAATTTGCACACTAAACACTTTACAATGTCTCACGGAGCTAATCATCGACGTGGTTCTCGTAAAATAGCCCAGACTAAAATTGTAATGACAGCAAATAGACAACATTCTGGGCACGGGAGAGGAAACAGGTTGCTTTGCAATTTTAGATAATTTATTTAAATAAAATAATATTATCCAAATATATAAAGATGATGAGGGAATTACAGAAAGAGCTTACTCGCGTGTTCCTTCCTAAGAGGAAGGGCGTTCCGGAGTGTATGAAAGTCCTAAGCTACGTTGTAGTGTGTGTGGTTGTATATGCAGTATATGATATATTTTTTAAGGGGCGGAGTTTTGAGGGATATTCTAACCCAAACGCACAATTTACGTTTTTCTCTATGAGCGGATGTGGTCACTGTAAGAAGCTGGCTCCGACGTGGAATTCTTTTACTAAAAACAATAAGTCCGGGATTAAAACCAAGATGATTGATAGTGGTTCTCCCGAGTTTGCGAAGCTCTCCGAAAAGCACAATATTACCGGGTTCCCTACACTATTATTATTGGATGGGCGTGGTGAAAAAATAGCCTCATATGACGGAGACCGTTCGGAGAAGAGTCTACACGAATTCTGTGATAAACATAAATAAATAATTTTCTTTTGCTAATATATAATGACTAAACGCGTTCATAAATCGACCGATGGCAAATATCACGTTAAGGGAAAAGTCCACGATGTTTTAGTCGGTTCTCGCGCACAAGTGTGGCACGGGACAGCACACAAGACATCAGGAGGTTTAGAAAAACACGATTTAATGATGAATAAACACGGAAGAATTGTATCCCGCACAAAACACGGAACAGCTAAGCGGGAGAAGCGCTTAGAGAAGCACGGCTTTTTCGCGAAAAAGGGTAAGTTTGGTATGGTTCGTCGCGACACCCATTCTTCGCGCAAATCCCACAAGCACCGCGGTTCCCACAAGCGTCGCGGTTCCCACAAGCGTCGCGGTTCCCACAAGCGTCGCGGTTCCCACAAGCACCGCAGTTCCCACAAGCGTCGTTAAATATAATCTAAATTTTATTATTATCTAATATAATAAAATTTAATATGGATTTAGGAAATTTAAAGTTGAAACATTCCATCTGCGTCTATTGTTTCACCGAACTCTTCTAGCGTAACTCGTTCAAAATATTTTTTGCTTACTAAATAGTTTTTTGTTGGCTGAGATATATAGTATTTATATGCCGAACAAATAGAATATAACTGCTTATTTTCAGAGCAAACAAGTTTATAAACGCCTAAACTGTTTATAACATCTACTCGCTTATTCCATAAAGTGTTTCGTATTTTTAAAAAATATTTGTTATCCTCGATTACTATACTTGGATAGTAATGGCGTATAAGGTCCAATAAAAAAGATTCGGTTACATTCGAAACAGATTTTTTTATCCATCTCTTAAATAAAAACAACAACTCGTCTATCTCGAGCTCATCCTCATTCGGATCATCTATTATGGTTGTGTCCCAAAATTTCACGACCGATGCTACAAGGGGGAGAGAAATGCTGGTTATATTTGTAAAATGGTCTGATTCGACACCATATTCTAATTTATTTTGTAATAATTTTTTAAATGTATCGTGAAACATTATGCTCGGAAGATTCTTTTCCTTTAAGAATTTATTCCAAATGAAAATAATGTTTTTTGTTTCAATATTTGTCCCTACACAGGTCTCTAAACACGAATCTATAAAATTCTGAACAATACTCTCTTGCGTATTATTTGTTAAATATAATATATGGTCTGTAACCTCTGTGTCGCTGCACTGTTGCAAGAATTTGTCGGCAGACACGTGTCTCGACGAATAATGTGTAGAAACAGCTATTATATCTATAATATATTTTGAAATCTCTCTAGGCAAGTCGGTATAATGTTCAATATAGTCATTATTTATATCCAGTAACCGACACCGTTCGTAGTCGTGGTCGTAGTATTTATATTTTATGTTGTGTCCAACACTGGTCGAACCAAAGTGCATATTACAAGAATTTCCCAACTCCTTAATGATTTCTTTTGCCGACGGTGAGATAATGTAAATAGAATTTGTATCTTCTTTGTTTAGAATATTGTCTCCCAACAAAGTTAAGAAATATTTTGTCAGATTTCTCGATGTAAATAATTTTGGACATAGTATATTTATTACATATTGTATCGTCTTCGAATCGGGAATAGTATTCAGCGGGCTTCTCTGCTTAATAGCGCATATTATATCGTTTCTAATTCTATATTTCCACGGCGTTAATTGATTCTCCGCAGTTATCGTCGTTAAAACATTGTGCTGAATGTCATCTTCGCTATGACCAACATAGTGGAGTCCGTCATAATATAAAAACAGTTTGCTATTTGAGCAGTAATAGTAACTATTTTTGTTTAGAAATCTCTCTATGAAATCATATCTTTTCCTATTCAGTGTTTGTTTCCTCTTAACCTTCTTCATATGTTCGTTATCCTCGCTATCCAACGCCGTCTGTAACAAGGTAGACATATATATTTCTAGTCGACCGGTTATATATTCGTTGTGTTTATATTTTTCAATTAGATTATCCAGTGCGTCGTGGAGGTGCTTCATTTTGACTATACTATATTAGATAATATTATTTAAATACATATTATAATTATAAAATTGATCTTCTCTTACAATAATCTTAATATACACAAATGAGCACACCCGCGAAGACCCCTCGACCAGCACAATACGGATGGTATTCTGAGAAACAGAAGCTCGTAACTAAAAAAGAAATAGTATATTACAATGATAACGATGAACAAATTATTTGTACTATGATTTCAAACTCAAATATAGAAAGCAGTTGTAACTGGGACGACATTATATGTCTTGGAGAAGTAACGAGATATAGTCATAGTATTCCATTCGTAGGAGGAAAAAAATATTATTATTAGATAATATTATTTTAATAAATTATATCAAATTACAGATATTCGAGAAAATCACCAAAATTCCGTTTCACTTTATATTGTATTGGGATTTTCATAGGTTCTTTAATTTTATAAAAACTATATTTTGAATATAAACTTAGTAAATATATCTTATATTCCAATCCACGGTCAAATGACGTTTTATCTTCAAAATATAGATATTTTATAATTGATTTTATAGATTTGGCATTAAATCCAATGCATTCTGTATTCTGCCATTTTACTTCATGGCCTCCAGCATGTTGTAAAATAATATCATATGTATTATTGTCTATAGCGTTTAATCGAGATACTAATACCGGAAGTCTATATTTTCCCGTCAATTTTATAATATAGTCATATTCGTTAAATAAATTACCCCAATGTAATATACCTTTCCATAATGCAAATAATTCATATTGTCCTATATTATGCGGTTCATTAAAATACTTAGATTGGTCGAAGCTAAATACACTTACGCGATCATTAGTTATATGTGGAAACCCTGTCCCATAAGAGTCTATTACAAATATTTTAAAATTACTATTGTTTAACCACCAATTTATTACATCTGTATACATAGGCGTTCTAATATTCTCATTATAGGTTGTTAATAAAAGAGCGAATCTGGGTTTAGTGTTAAAGCTCTCTACTCCACATCGGTTTGTAATTATAATATAGAATACTATTAAAATTAAAACACCAAATAATATTGATTTCCAATATAACATTATATAATATCTAGAAATATATTTATAAAAAGGAATATATTACAGAAATAAAAAAAACATCTGTATCCCGATATTATCATTTAAATGCTTATTTTAATAAGCATTTAAATAATACAGCTTAACGTAAGTAGGAAATGATCGAAGTATATACAGAATTATCGGAAGATACCTTGAAAGAATTATTAGTAACTTCTCCGTCGGAGGTCATCGTGTTAAAATTTACCGCGACGTGGTGTAAACCGTGTCAACGGATAGCTCAATTGGTATGTAATCATTTTCGAGATATGCCAGACAATGTAACTGCTTTTGAACTAGATATTGATGACGAGTGTAATAAACCTCTGTATTCTTTTCTTAAAAAAAAACGGATGGTTGTAGGGGTCCCAGCAATCCTTGTATTTTACGGAAATATTAAGAGGGACCACTGGTTTATTCCCGACATAATAGTAAATAATTCAAACGTGAATGATATTAACCGATTATTCTCGTGTGTAAAGGAAGCGGCTAATAAAATAAATGTATAATTAAATGGACATCGATTTAAATTTGGAAAATTATGATTTAGATGATATTCTCGCATTATTTAAAATTAAATACAGTTTCGATAAAGCAGATTTGAAGAAGGCCAAGCGAATGGTATTGCAAACTCATCCGGATAAGTCTAAATTGCCAAAGGAGTATTTTTTGTTTTTCTCGTCCGCTTATAAAGTTTTATATAGTATTCATCGGTTTAGAACAAGATGTGATGCACAAGAAACCACCGATTATGTGATTGAAAAAGATAAAGAGAAGGAATCACTTCTTAAAGATTTATCAAAAAAGAAAAACTTCAATAAAATATTTAACGAAATGTTTGAGAAACACTTCGTTCCGTCAGATGGCGTGGATGGAGGTTACGGGGATTGGTTAAAATCAAAAGAAGATATTGATACTAGAGTGACGACAAGGCAAAATATGAATAGTACATTCGAACAAAAGAAAAGGGAAACAAAGGAGTTAATTGTGCATCGAGGGATTGAGGAATTGGGTGGCGGTGGACACCACGACCTATTAGATGAAGGCCCAGAGAGTTACGGGTCGGCTATATTTAGCCCATTTCAATATGAAGATCTTAGAAAGGCTCATCGCGAGTCGGTTGTTCCCGTTACGAATGAAGATTTCGAAAATACAAAGAAATACAATAGTGTTGTTGATTTGCAGAAAAGTAGGTCAACCCAAGATTTTAAACCAAAGACATATTCACAATCTCAAGGATTACTTTATGCCGAGAGAAATACAAAAGATATCCAAGATGTTCGAAGAGCTTATAAATTGGCAAAACAAGACGAGCGAATTAAAAAAACAAACGATGGGTGGATGGCTTCCTTTAAAATGTTAACATAATCATAGAGTGATTTAGGATATAATTTTATCATTATATATTATAATGATAAATACTAAATATGTGTTTATACTTGTAATGCTTGTTTTAGTAGGGAGTATGCACGACAAAATACTTGGATATGAAAGCATAACAACTGACGAAAAGCACTATGAATTGGTTAAGAAATATTTATTAAATGATTCTTCCTTAGCAAGAAGCAATCTCCCAATATTATGGATTCACGTAGAAGCCGAGATAAATGCCAGATGGTGGGAAAGTTTCTATTCTCGAAATACAAAACGTTTAAATCAGCCGTACCAACATCTAACCATAAAAAGAATAGTAGATAAATGTGGGGGTAGTTTTAACGTTTGTTTAATTGACGACAACACATTTTCCAAGATTATCCCCGGATGGACAACCGATATGACTAAATTAGCCTCCCCCATAAAGGAGAAAATACGAGAGTTGGCTATTGCGAGAATATTACATAGCTACGGGGGCGTTTTAATGCCGAGCACATTTATATGTTTTGATGATTTCTACGACGCATATAATGAAGGGACATCGGGAAACAAAATGTTTGTAGGCGAGTTCGTGAATAGAAATATAACATCAACTGATTATGAGGTATATCCCAATACCCGATTAATGGGTTGCGTAAAAAAATGCTCACAAATGAAAAAATACATTAATTATTTGGAGCGCAATATATCGTCTGATTATACAAATGAAAGTGTGTTTTGCGGGGATAACGCCGATTGGTGTAAAAATGAGGTAGAGAACAATACTATAAGATTGATAAGGGCCGAAATGCTCGGTGCGTTGGATACATCAAATAAATTAATTACGATTGATAGATTATTTAAAAATACATATATCGACATCTCTCCGGGTGCGATTGGACTATACATTCCAGAGAGCGATATTTTGTCCAGAACAGCATATAACTGGTTCGCTAGGATGAACGCAGAACAAGTGCTTGAGTCACATACCTTTGTTGGAAAGTTGCTGTTGACCAAATGTGGGTGTGGTTTATAATTTACTAAAATAATATATCGGTGTATTATTTTACTATTTATAGATATAATAGATAATATCATATGTTGATTGTCTGTAGTTTACCTTTGACGTAAAGGTTATTAGGTTAACCTTACATATTTGGCGAATTACGGTGGTGAGATTATTATATCCCATTTTATTTAAAACATAGTGTTGTTTTGCTTTATGGTAGTAAGGTCGTATTTTATCACAAAACCCCTTTATTTTGTCGTGATATTTTGCTCTGTTATAGCTTATATTTGAAAAAATATAATATCCCCCCTTATCATCCGCAAATTCTTCTAGAAATGAAAATAAAACAGACGAGGGAATATCTGTTTTAAACAACTGTGTTTTTATATATATATATATATATATATATATATATATATATTTAAGAAAAAATATCGATTATTTTGTTTGTAAAAAGAGCAAGTTCTATTTCATCTTCGTGGATATTATGGAATATTGTAATATATTTGCTAATATGGTGTATTATGCGATATTTGTGCGTTTCTGATAATAAATTGGTTCTTTTTATAAATGAAAAATAGTTATCCAAAATATCCATTACTGAATATCCCTTATCGAATAATCCATAAAACAAACCTATTGCACCCACAAGGTTTTTTTTTTTACACATATTTGTATATTCGGTAAATTCCAATAATGTTATATTTGTGCATACCTCGGATGCAATATCCAGCGTTATCTCACAACACATAAGCTTTAGCTTTTCTAAATAATTAATTAAAATCCTGGCAGAGTTATTAGATATAGAGAGAATAAGTTCTTCGGCATCTGGCAAAATCGATATTTCTTCATTTGCACATATTTTTTTCAGGATTTTTAGAAGATTTTGATGAGTAAATGCTTTTATATTTATTATAGACACCCTTGACTGTAGGCTATCTATAACCCTCTGCGTATTCGAACATGAAGCTATAAAATGAACGTTGTGGCTGTATTTATCAATACAATTGCGAAACACCTGTTGACTTTGCTCGTTGACAATATCTATGTCATCTAAGATAATTATCTTTTTTTTCCCCGGTATAGAAGTGGACGTCTGACAAAATGTTTTAACTTCATTTCTATAATAGGTAATGCCTTGTTCCTTAAGATTATTGATAGATAATATATTATCATTGCGTTCTCCCTCTCCGTAGTATTCTCTTATAATAGAATGGATTAAAGACGTTTTCCCAGAACCAACGTCTCCGGTAAATAATATATTGAGGGAATCCATACTTATAAGTGCTCTAATAAGTAAAATAATATCGGCGTCCATTTCAAAATCTTCAAGATATAATGGTTGATATTTATATATAAATGGCTGGTTCATTAGATAATATATATTCGTTTATAAGTATTTAAGTTTTTATGGTTAATCTATATTATTAAATGGAAAAGAATTTTTATAAAATTCTTGGGGTGAGCAAAGATGCTTCTGATAAAGATATAAAACAGGTATACAGAAAACTAATATTTAAATATCACCCGGATACAAACGGAGGAGATAAGCAAAGCGAAGAGATGAGCAAGAAAATAAACGAGGCATATGATACTCTAGGAGATACGCAAAAGAGACGACAATATGATATGGAATCATCGAACCCTATATTTGGAGACTCTTGTCCCAATATGGCGGGTATGCACGGTATTCCGGGTATGCACGGTATTCCAGGTATGCACGGTATTCCGGGTGGGATACCAAGCGAGCTTTTTAACCTATTTGCAGGTGGATTATTTGATGGTCCTCCTCCCCAAGTATTTCATATGAACGGGAGAGGTCCAGTGCGAGTTCATCAGATGCCGTCTAGGCCTCCGCCTATAGAGAAGGAGATTGAGATCACTTTAGAAGAAGCATATACTGGTAAAACAAAACAAATGTCAATTACTAGAACTATTTTAACCGGTTCGTCGAGAAATTTAGAAAAGGAAACTATTTATATCTCCATTCCAAAAGGGATAGATACTAACGAAATAATCACAATTAAAGATAAGGGAAATATTCTAAATAACGATGTTAAGGGAGACATTAAGGTAATCATTAAGGTAAAAAATTTCTCCAAGTTCTTGCGACACGGAATTGATTTAATATATGACAAGGAGATAACACTAAAAGAGGCTCTGTGTGGGTTCTCGTTTGATATGGGTTATATCGACGGGAGATCATTTAATATTAATAATGAACCGGGGAATATTATATCTGCAGGATATGAGAAGGTCGTTCCCGGTATGGGAATGAAGAGGGAGCACAATACAGGTGACCTTATTATAAAGTTTAATATTGTTTTCCCCAAAACGCTAGATGAAAAACAGATAGATTCCATTAGAAAAATACTATAAGACATAGTTTACTCATCAAAACATATAAACATATTTTATATTATTTACAATATGGCGGCTGAAAGAAGGTTAAGATCAGAATTAAAAAATATGACAGATTGTCCTCTCGAAAATTGCTACGCAGGCCCAATAGAAGATGATATATATAAATGGAGAGCGACCATTATTGGACCGGAAAATAGCCCTTATCAAGGCGGAAACTTCTTCCTAGATATAGAATTTCCTACTAATTATCCTTTCAAGCCACCAAAAGTTATTTTTATTACTAAAATATACCACTGTAATGTAAACACGAGCGGAGGTATATGTCTAGATATTTTGAAAGATCAGTGGAGTCCGGCGTTAACTATTTCTAAAGTATTGCTCAGTATATGTTCCCTAATGGACGACCCAAATCCCGATGACCCGCTTATGATTGATATTGCGGAATTATACCGAACGGACAGGGCTCAGCACGATGAACAAGCGACAATATATACAATAAAATATGCAATGGATATAACTGATTGATGCTAAATATTTCATAATATTTCATAATATTATGAAAGAAATCCGTTAGATAATTAAGAAATCCGTTAGATAATTAAGAAATCCGTTAGATAATTAAGAAATCCGTTTTGTTTGGATGCACGCAGAAACAATATAAAGTGAATTCTCAGTAATGATAATATAATTTTCATCTACCTTATAAATCTTTGAAATAGGCGAAGTGTATTCATCTTCACTTTTAACCAATAGTTTCTCTCCTCCTTCGCGAACCCCAATTAATACCTTATTCTCTAAAGAACATGTCCAATAATCTAACATAATCGGTTTATCGTCAACAATTGCTAGTTTGCAAGCATTTTGTAGACTCGCGGCACTAGGCGACGCATATTGTGTTTCGGTTTCCATTATAGTATTAACCGATATTAACACTTTATATACTTATACGCATTAAATGAAATATAAATATAATATATAATAATATGTCGAACTTTTCGCTACACAACATTGAAAACTATAAATCTGAGTATTCCCACACATCCGCCGAAATTTTCTCAAAATATGTGGGGATTATTAATGAGTTTTTTTCACAGTGTTTAGATACTGTATATCTTCGAAATCTGAATTATTATAAATATATCCTATTTAAAGGCGTCGAGACACTAACACACGTTTTTAAGGTGTTGTTATTATATACAAAAAATCTTAATTTGACATATGTTCATAGTCAAAAATCCTTATATTATTATGTTGAGTTTATCTGTCAAATTGGCGACGACAATCATAGCTTCTTACAGCTTAATACAAAAGACGCGTCTTTATTTGTATACAAGAAAACGATATTCGATATTAATAACGAATATAGAAAGGAATTTGCATCTGTTCAGGATTCTTGTGATATAACAAAAAATACCGAGCTGTCAATTCGATTATATTTTAATGTCATATCCTCTCTGCTGCGTGATTATGAATTTACACAATCATCTAAGTTGAAATTTATTGGTTATATAAATAAAAACGGAAGCAAACTTGTTCAAAATATTCTTAATCTAACACTTAATAGAACCGAATGCGACTATTCGGTAAGATTAAAACAAGCGGAATATTTTTCAGAGTTATTAACTCTTGATAAAATTAATAATATTCCATATTTGACGCAGTTTATTAAACAAATTCAAAAGAAAAATGTGTCAATAAAAGCCATAAAAAAAAAATATATATCTGATAAAAATACGAACAATTTTACAAATATGACACGTGTTAAATATATCAATTGGTTAATTATAAACTAAAACATATCGTTTTCTTGTTTATTTTTCTCTTAGATGGTGGCGTGTTCGTATCGTACACATTTAAACCACATTTTATTGTTTTGTATTCATCTGCGAGAAGCTTGCACAGGAAGTTATAAATTATATGAAGAACATTCTCAGTGCACTTCCCCACAATCAACGCACTTCCCGTTCTGAATATCATAAACGACACCTTTACAATCGTGTCGTTCATTTCCTTCGGCTGTTGGCCAGTTTGAACCTTTATTGCTGGGTTATAATAGAATTCACTTTGAATGCCTGGATATGAACACGAATCATATGAACAATTAATTCTGTATTTCGTTTTCAAAATTTCGTACAATTCTTCGCGACTTAGATAAAATCCACATCTAAAGTTTGAGTTAATAAGGACAGTATCGCATTTATCCTCAATGTAACCAATCTTTTTTTCATAACCTATGCTATCCCCCATAATTTTAATGAGAAGGTGTAATACCTTGGCCTGCATACTATCCTGTTGCATTCCCGGTATTTCCAACTTTCCTGTATTGAACACCTTTACGTGAATTTCTTTGTATTCACCCTCGTGTAAAATACGCAGCATTAATACGAAGCAATTATAAAATGCACCCTTTCGTTTCCCCCTATAGCTAATAATATCTTTTTTGCATAAACCTATACTAATCTTACGAACATCCTTGAATTTAATCCGACCTTCCGGATTTATAATTTGTGTAATTACGTATTCATTAACATAAGAATCTTTAGGAACCTGTGATAATATACTATTAAGTTCCTCTTGGCTAGTTGAGTTAAATTTCATCTGCTTCTTTACAATACCTTCACAGGGGAGATGATAAGGGATAATTGGAAGCTTCCAGTATGTATCGGCGAGATGAATCGATTGATTTAAATAAGCTATTTTAGTTTTTGTCGAAATATAGATGTCGCTACACGGTGGGGCTTCTGCTTCGGGAATAAATTTTGAGATCTTCGCCGTATCGTGCGTTCCTTCACAAAAGTCTCCCCACGCACTTTCTAAATCAAATTCTGTTGTCATTGCTTAATTTCTAACAGTTTCTTTAAGTATATCTTCTTCAATTATTTTCTTTATATAGATAAATTATGAACATCGAAAAAAATATGCCAAGACTACCCGCTACAAAACCAATTTCTATAAATAATCGCAGTCCCGATAATTTATCTAATTCTTATGATTTAAAATTACATACGTTTGACCCAGACAAATCTACACCTCCTAGCGAGTGGAACGCCCGCCTTTTTTTTAGGGTTTATGGAGAGTCTATTAATGCCCGCCGCAAAAAAATCGCAAAATAATTTTTATAGTATTCTATATTTGTATCTTGAATATGCATTAGCGTCTCGCATAAATTTAAAAACTTAGTCTTCACATAGTTTTTTTTATTACGAATAATAAAATTTAAGAATTCCTTCACAATATTCTTTGGCTCTATATTAAACGTATTGCCTATGTCGTCTATTTGTTCGTTTACTATATGTATCGTGTTACCTTCTTTGCTGTTAATTACAGTTTGCAATAAATCTTCCCACGTTTTGTCAGTAATAACAATATGTCCCTTGTTTTTATTAGATTGAATATAATTAATCATACTTCGTATATCTGATTTATATAAACGCTGTATAGATTCCAGCGTTTCCACCGGAACATTCACATTTTCTTTAGATATGATTAACGATAAAAATTTTATTATATTTGACCGGGGGAGTTGATTAAACCGTAGGCGTATAAATTCGTTTTGTAACGGCTCATCTATTCTACTTATATAATTACATATTAGGCAAAAGCGAACGTTTTTATTAAACCCGTGCAGAAGATATTTTAATGCGTGCTGTGCATTTTTAGTCATCGAGTCCACCTCGTCTAATATAATAAACTTTGTTCCCTTATTAAATAAGGCTTTTGAATTAACGAATTGGTTGATGTGGTTTCTTATTATATCTATTCCGCGCTCATCCGACGCATTCAAATGTATCGTTAATTCTTTATTGTATTGATTATTCTTTTTTTGATAAGCAGCAATTAAATTAATTACTGTTGTTGTCTTACCAGTGCCGGGAGGGCCATAAAATAATAAGTTTGGGAAAGAATTTGTCTTGAGAATATTTGTCATTATTCGTTTATTCTGTTTCCCGAGAACAATCTCTTCAAAGCTCGTGGGTCGATACTTTTCTACCCACGGTATATATTGTTTATTATCCATTTGATACTAATCATATATTGTATTTAAATATAATAATAAATTGAAACTATTTATAGTTTATTATAACAATATATCTAATAATGAACGATCTGTCTTCTGGATTCTTAAGCATTATGATCGGACCGATGTGGTCTGGGAAAACATCCAAATTAGTCGATAAGTACAAACAATGCAAACTATGTGGAATCCCCATACTACCTATTAATTATTCATTGGATACACGATACGGAGATGAGGTTATATCCACGCACGATGAACGCAAAATTCCGTGCATTATGGCGAAATATCTTTCGGATATTTCGAATATTTGCGACGGCGAAATTACCCAGGCGTTTAAGGACGCACACGTAATATTAATTAACGAAGCACAATTCTTCGAAGATATTAAGGTTTGGGTTATTTGTGCTGTAGAAGAACACCACAAACGCGTGTATATCTGCGGTTTAGATGGTGACCATAGACGATCTAAGTTTGGGGACGTATTGGACCTTATTCCATTCTGCGACGAGGTCATTAAACTACACTCCATATGTATGGCGTGTAAGAAGTGTCCGGCAATATTTACAAAGCGTGCAGTAGATAATGAAAAAAATATGCTTTTGGTTGGCGACATATCCCAAGAACAGATAGTAATCGGCACCGATATTTATAAACCACTCTGTCGAAAATGTTATACGGATTGAGTTATAACATTAATTAAAAGCATTTAAATTAGTATTTTTAATTAAAGAATATATGAGTAATCAAGAAAATTCCGTTGAAAATTCCGTTGAAAATTCCGTTGAAAATTCCGTTGAAAATTCCGTTGAAAATTCCGTTGAAAATTCCGTTGAAAATTCCGTTGAAAATTCCGTTGAAAATGTCGTTATAAAAGACATTCCTGTCCGAAAAAAACGGGGAAGGCCCAAGGTTAATCGTGCAGAATGCCCCCAAGAAAAATCTACTGAAATAAAAATACCAAAAAAACGCGGGAGAAAGCCAAAGGGAGGAAAAATAATTTATACCACTCTAATAGATAATAATAAATTTCAGCCGGAGTTTAATGTAATATTACACCTAAAATGCAATTCTAAAGACCTGGAGTATAAAAATAAAATAATATCAACCGTTAACTCTTACAATTCTGACGAATATAAAGAAGTATATTTAAATGAGGTGGATGGACTTGAAAAAAATAAACATTGTGAGTCGGAAACCACTCCACCCGATATGGTTAGTATTTGGAGTAAAATAAAAGAATTGTCGATCAATTTGCACCTGAATAATATTTCAAATAAAAAATCGGCGTGCTTTTGGTGTACGCATGACTTTACTACACCTCCCATTTACATCCCTAAATATAGCCTTCAAGACAAATATCACTGCTATGGGTGCTTTTGCAGTCCCGAATGTGCAACAGCTTATTTATTTAATGAACCTATAGATTCGTCGATACGTTTCAGTCGCTATCATTTATTAAACTATTTATATGGTAAAATCTATAATTACGAAAGAAACTTTAAACCCGCACCAAACCCCCAATATACCCTAGAAAAATACTACGGAAACTTATCCATAGACGAATATCGTAAATTATCTAATAGAAAAAACCTTTTGTTTATTGTAGATAAGCCCCTTACGCGAGTTCTTCCCGAATTACACGAGGACACTGATGATTTTATATTAAATCATAATAGCATCCCGTCCTCGAGCAAGTTTACTCTTCGTAAGAAACAAAAGCAAACTAAGGTGCAAATTTTAAATAATAACTTTAATTTAAAATAAACTGATTTACTCTTTGTCGCGCCGTGCTTTTTCTGCACAATCAAGCATTGTCCGTATTTCCTTATATACTAGCTGGTTTGTAGTTAATTTTTTTTTATCTCTATTTAAGTTCTCTTTGGACGGGTTCATATACTCCCGTATTACTATAAGTGGATCATAATCGTTAATTTGTAATTTAGATAAAGAAGTTTCTGCGTCATAATCGGTCTGTCTCATCACTATATTAACCAACTCTCTTACATCACAACTCACTTTCTCAGAATCAATACTTTCCATAATACTATTAATAATATTCATTATTTATACTATTTAATTTCTACATAGGTTATTTGCACATTCTATTCAAATAGTATATTTGTAAATGGTATTAAGCGAATGTCTGTATAATAAATATATTATGTCTTACCATACGGAATCAGATGACACTCTAAATTTTAAAAATATTGAAGAGATCGTAATATCTAATCTTCGTAAAACACTAAAGCCCCTAATATGTAATTTTGAAAGTAGGACAGAGAAGTATAATGCATTATCCCGCGTTGTTCGACTGCTCCCCGAGTTCCAAGAGCTAATTCAGGAGAACGCCGACCTTAAATTAAAATTATCCGAATATAATATTTTGACCGCGGACAAGATCGGTCTAAAAATAACAGAAAAATCCGACGACGAGGATTCCGTGGAGTTTATCGTAGAAAAGAACGCCGATACAAAATTAAGATATGCGTTGACGACAAATGTGGAGTCGGTAATCGACGACGAAGATGATGACGGCGACGCTGCGTTGTGCGGTGCAGCCGTTGTAATTAAAAAAGAGAGTTTTCGAGCTTGGGGAGAGAGCAAAGCTAGTTCAGACGCGGACAGTGAAGACATTGTGGTGGAGAACGCGGAAGATAGCGCACGGGAGGTGCGCCATGCCCAAGCTATGCTCGCAGCCCAGGAGGAAGAGGAAGAGGATGAGGATGAGGGCGATGATGAGGATGAGGGCGATGATGAGGATGAGGGCGATGATGAGGATGAGGCAGAGGATGGGGTTGAGGAGGAGGATGAGGCAGAGGATGGGGTTGAGGAGGAGGAGGAGGAAGAGGATGAGGAAGAGGATGAGGATGAGGAAGAAGAGAAGGTAGAGGAAGAGGATGAGGTTGAGGAAGAGGATGAGGTTGAGGAAGAGGAAGAGGACGAGGAAGAGGACGAGGAAGAGGACGAGGAAGAGGTAGATGAGGAAGAGGAAGAGGATGAGGAGGATGTGGGAGAGGAGGAGGAAGAAGTATTTATGATTGAATTAGACGGCGTTCATTATTATACTAGCGATGATAACAATGGAGATATATATAGTATACTAGAAGACGAAAACGTCGGAGATAAGGTTGGCCATTTTAAAGACGGAGAGCCATATATCGATTAACGTTTAGCGTTAATATTTATTTTGAACAGTAAATATAATATATGAACATACTTTCGAAAAATTTAAGTTTATATATTATCTCATTTCTTCAAACTTCTGATAAGATTAACTTTTTAAATACATCTACTGAGTCGGTATCTACTTATAAAACGACGTTGCCTCTATGTATTATAAAACAGCAGTTGCATACCGACCTTGTTTTTTCTAAATATACATCCTATTATGACTCTAAACAGAAAAAAAAATTTAATTCTGCATTCTATGAAAATATTCCTGATAAAATACGCTCTATATCGGACGGGTTAGCGTGGTTTCATATTTATTTAAAATTATTCGAATACTATAATATTTCATATTTTATGAACAACGGGTTTTTAATGACAACTAAAGTTAAACTAGGTAAATACGAAATATACAACCAATTAAAGTCTCGTGTGGCAAATACTACAACATCGATTATCTCCCCTAACACCCGTCCGCCGCGATGCTGGTATCATCAACTGTCTTATGAAGAATTTGTGAATATATCATATGATATTTTTACTGGATGTAAATATATTTAATATATTTATTAAATATATACATATGTTATTGAAAAATATTTGTCCACCAGCGATATTATATATTGTATTTACACTAACCCACATAATGATTGATATGTTTAAAAACTTATATAATTTAGCCTTTATTAAATTTATGGTTATGATTATATTTACAATACTATTAAACTTCTTATGCAAAAAAGGACTAAGTATCGTGTCTTGGTTTATCGTATTTATTCCATTCATAATGATGACGATTATTACATCTTTAGTTTTATTCACATTTGGGCTATCCCCTTCACAAGGCTCTTTAGATTATAACGTTAAATATCCCGGCTCTGGAAAGATGACTAGGTTCGGACAGGGAGGACACGGACAACGGAAATATGGTTCAAATAGATATCGCGGCCAAGGTTATTGGGGTCAAGGATATGGTGGACGGGGATATAATGATAAGGGTGGCGGGCAAGGATATATGGACCCTTATGGTAACAGCGATCAAGGTTACATTAGCCAAAGTGATGACGGACAGGCCGCAGGACAGGATGCTGTGGCGCGCCGGCGGCGCCGGCGGTGGAGGATGCAGAAGGGTTACGGGGAGCAAGGTTACGGGGAGCAAGGTTACGGGGAGCAAGGTGACGGAGAACAAGGTTACGGGGAGCAAGGTTAC